>Ga0315284_10010481_pt1 | contig 13201 bp, 8 predicted proteins | sample YL17G09_16_MG_FD_203696 | JGI IMG/M metagenome (GOLD analysis project Ga0315284, IMG submission 203696) | Sediment microbial communities from Yellowstone Lake, YNP, Wyoming, USA - YL17G09_16 | ecosystem: Environmental > Aquatic > Freshwater > Lake > Sediment | place: USA: Wyoming | collected...
CATCCAGCAGTGCTCCGGGCTATACACGGTGGCGAACCTGTGCCGGCTGGCGGCCGCGGTGGGGCTGAACATCTACCTGATTGCGGTGCTGCGGATGGGGGTGGCAGGCGCGATCTGGTCCATGTTGGCGGTGGCAGTGGGGGTGGCCCTGGTGCTGTCGGGCTGGACCTTGCGCCGGACGGGAGTGGGCTTCGACCTGGGGATGGCGAAGGCGATGCTGCGCTACGGGCTGCCCCTGATCCCGGCCAGCCTGTGCCTGCTCACCATCCAGGCCTCCGACCGGTTCTTCCTGCGGGGGCTGACCAGCCTGAGCGAGGTAGGGATCTACGCCTTGGGGTACAAGTTTGCGATGATGCTGGGGGTGCTGGTGACCGGGCCGCTGATGCTGATCTGGACCACCTACATCTTCGAGATCGCCAAGCGGCCGCAGGCGCCGGCCATCTACGCCCGGGCGCTGACGTACTACGCGCTGGCGGCGGTGGCGTTTGCGCTGCCGCTGTGCTTGTTCGGGCGGGAGCTGCTGGCCCTGGTGGCCACCCCGCACTACCTGGCGGCCTACCGGGTGATCCCGCTGGTGGCGCTGGGGTTTGGGTTCCTGGGGTGCGCGTCGGTGATGGAGGTGGGGATCTACCTGCGGCGGCGGACGGGGGTGCGGCTGGGGAACATGGCCACCGCGGCGGCGGCCAACCTGGGGCTGAACTGGCTGCTGGTGCCGCGGCTGGGGGGAATGGGGGCGGCCTGGGCGGCGATGGGGGCGCTGGGGCTGCTGGCAGTGCTGACCTACGTGACCTGCCGGCGGCTCTACCCGGTGCCCTATGAGCTCGGCCGGCTGGCGAGGCTGGCAGCGGTGACCGCGGGGGCGTGGCTGGCGTACAGCCAGGGGGCGGTGGCCCTGCCCGGCGGCGCACAGGTGGCGGCGAAGCTGGCGATCCTGGCGGCGGTGCCGGTGGCCCTGTATGCGGTGGGGTTCTTCCTGCCTTCCGAGCGGGCGGCGCTGGGCAGGCTGGGGCGGCGCAAGGCGGAGGTGGGGGCATGATTGACCTGAGCGAGGGATGGGCCTGCCCGCGCTGCGGGGGGACGCTGGAGCAGTCCGGGAGCCAGCTCCTGTGCCGGGAGCATGAGAAAGTGGGGCGGGCGGGCGAGGGGTTCCCGAGCTTCGTGGCCGCGCCCCGGTACTGGGGGGAGCTGCCCCAGGAGGAAATGGTAGCCTGGTGCGAGCGGGTGGAGGGGGGCGGCTGGGAGGCGGCCGCCGAGGAGCTGGCGCGGCAGCACCCGGAGCTGCACCAGGCGGCGACCGACCGGGTGCGGGGGAACTGGCTGAACGTCTACCCGGGGCCGGCGGGGGGAGCGGCGGCGGACGTGGGGGCGGGCTGGGGGCAGATCAGCGCCTGCCTGGCGAGCTGTTTCTCCCCAGTGTACGCCCTGGACAGCGTGCCGGAGCGGGCGCGCCTGTTGGCCGCGCGCTTTGCCCGGGAGGAGAAGGTGAAGGTGGCGGCGGCGGCCTTCCCGGAGGCGCCGCTGGCGCGGGGAAGCCTGAGCCTGGTGGTGATGAACGGAGTGTTGGAATGGCTGGCGGTGGGCAGCCCGGAGCGCAGCCCCAGCCAGGTGCAGCTGGCCTGCCTGCGGCGGGCGCACGAGCTGCTGGCGCCCGGGGGGTGGCTGTACGTGGGGATCGAGAACCGCTTCGGCTACCACCTGGTGCTGGGGGCCAGGGATCACAGCGGGCGCCCCTATACCAGCCTGTTGCCGCGCTGGCTGGCGAGCCGGATGGTGCGGGGCCAGGGCGGGGACTACCGCACGGACCAGGAGGGCTACCGCACCTACACCTACAGCTACTGGGGATACCGGCGGCTGCTGGCGCGGGCAGGGTTTGCACGGACGGTGGTCTACGCCCCGGTGTCGGGCTACAACCGGCCGGAGGCGATGGTGCCGCTGGCGCGGGTGGAGCCGCTGGATGAGTACCTGGGCACCTTCGCCGCGCCTTCCCGGCGGGCGGCGCTGGCCCGGGGGATCCCCTGGGGGCCGCTGCGGCTGGCGATGGCGAGGCTGTGGTCGGCGTATTTTGGCATCTTCGCGCAAAAGGGGGAGGGATAGCATGCGGACCGTGGCGGAGACGGTGGACCGGCTGCTGGGGAGCAAAGGGGACCTGGGGCTGCTGCTGGCGGCGCCGCCCGAGCCGGGGCGCAAGGCGGGGTGCCTGGTGGCCTACCGGCGGGGGAAGCCGGTGGCGGTGGCCAAGTTTGCCCAGGGCGACCGCCGGCAGGCGAGCCGGATCGGCAAGGAGCAGGAGTACCTGGGGGCGCTGTGGCGGGCGGTGCCCTTCCCCACGGTGGGGGTGATTCCCCGGGCGCTGGGGTCAGGCAAGTATGGTACAGAGGGGAGGGTGGCGCTGCAGAGCGCGGCGAGGGGGGTGTCGCTGATGCGCTGGCTGCAGGCACGGCCCCGGCGGCTGGAGCGGGTGCTGGAGCTGGGGCTGGGATGGCTGTGCCGGTTCCAGCGCTGGCAGCACGGGCTGGAGGGGGAAGAGCGCCGGCAGGCGCCGGCGCCGGTGGAGGCGGCCACCGCGGCCCTGGGGGCGCTGGCGGCGGCCGGAGTGCACCTGCGCGGGGAGACCACGCGGCGGGTGGCGGAATGCTACCGGGGGCTGGGGCTGGGAGCGCCCCAGCACGGGGATTTCTGGCCTGGAAACCTGCGGTGGGCGGGCGGGCGCAAGCTGTGGGTGCTGGATTGGGAGGGCTACGGCCAGACCAAGCAGCCCCTGTACGACGCCTTCCACTACTGCACCAGCGCGGGGCTGGCGGTGGGGGGGATGCGCTGGGGGAGCCGGGACCCCGGGCCCCTGGTGCGGCTGTACTTTGAGCCGGGCAGCCAGTCCCGGCTGCTGGCGGCCGGAGTGCGGCGGGTGGCGGACCTGGTGGGGGTGAGCGGGAGCCTGTACCCGCACCTGGTGGCCTACCTGACGCGGTCTGCGGTGCGCTCGCTGGAGTTCGCCCGGGAGGACGGGAGCGTGCCCTACCTGGCGGACTGGGTGGCGATGCTGGAAGCGGTGATGGACCAAGAGCGCATGGTGGCGGATGGAAACCGAAACCCTTAACCAGTGGGACCAGGAAGTCGTCGAAGCCCTTCCGGAATCGCCCTGGGAGCGGGAGCGGCGGCGGGTGGCGCTGGCGGTGGGCTTGGCGGCGGGCGTGGGGCTGGTGCTGGCGGTGGCGCTGTTCGCCTTCCCGCCGGTGCTGGTGGCGGCAGCCGCTGCCGGGCTGGGGTACCTGGTGCTGGTGCTGGCGAGCCCGTTTGCGGGGCTGCTGGGGTACCTGGGGTGTGAATTCCTGCGCTTCGGCGAGACCGTCCCGGCCCTGGGGGCGATCCACTTCCAGCGGCTGCTGGCGGTGGCGGTGATCGGGGCCTGGGCCATCCGGCGGGCGGTGCGCCGGGACGAGCCCCTGGTGTCCGACCGCCAGCATGGGAGCATGCTGGCCCTGCTCGGGGTGGCCCTGCTCTCGGCGTTCAACCCCTTCTGGCCAGGGCGGTCGCTGCAGTTCTCCCTGGACTTTGCGAAGATGGGCCTGATCTACCTGGCGCTGGTGAACCTGGGCAACGACCGGCGCCGGATGCGCCAGCTGGTGTGGACGCTGGCGCTGTTGGCGGGGTGGATCGCGGCCGACGGCATCCTGCGCTACTCCTCCGGCACGCAGGTGGAGATGTCCGGGGAGACGGTGCGGGCGGGGGCGAGCTCGCTTTTCCTGCGCAACTCCAACGACCTGGCGCTGGCCCTGGTGTGGGCCATCCCCCTGCTCGTCTACCTACTGCACACGGAGGCGGCGGGGGGGCGGCTGCTGGCGCTGGCACTGCTGGGGGGGTGCGGGTGGTCACTAGTGTGCACCGGGTCTCGGGCCGGGTTCCTGGGGCTATTGGCGGTGATGATCGGGATCTGGGCGAGCAGCCGACACAAGCTGCTCTCGCTGTTGGTAGTGATCGCGGTGCTGTCGGTGGGCTGGGGGATGGCGCCGCAGACCTACCGGGAGCGGATGGCCTCCATCGTGACCGGGGCGGACCCGGACGGGTCGGTGGCCGGGCGGACCGGGGCCTGGCGGGTGGGGATACGGATGCTGCGGGACCGGCCGCTGCTGGGGGCGGGGGCGGGGAACTTCATGGTGGCCTATGCGGACCGCTACACGCCCCCGGGGCAGCGGCCGCTCTACCGCTCCGCGCACAGCCTGTGGTTCCAGACCGGCGGGGAGCTGGGGGGATTGGGGATCCTGGCGCTGGGGTGGTTCCTATGGCTCTTGGTGCGGGGGCTGCTCCGGGCCCGGCGGCAGGCGGCGACCCCCCGGGAGCGGGAGCTGGCCTCGGCCCTGCTCTTGAGCCTGCTGGGGACCGCGGTGGTGGGGACCTTCGCCTCCATCCTGTGGTACCCGTACCTATACCTGCTGGCGGGCATGGGGGTGGTGGTGCGGCAGCTTACCCGGCCGGTCCCGGCCGCGGCGCCGGTGGAGCCGGGCAGGGCGGCGCTCCCGACCGCGGAACGGGCCTAGGGCACCCAGGAGCGGAGCATGTGCGGGATTTGCGGCCGGTACAACTTCCAGAGCGGTGAGCCGGTGGCCCTGGCCGGGCTGGAGGCAATGTGCCAGCGGCTGGCGCACCGGGGGCCGGACGGGCAGGGCACCTGGGCCCAGGGCGCGGCCGGCCTGGGGCACCGCCGGCTGGTGGTGATCGACCCGGCCACCGGGGAGCAGCCGATCGCCAACGAGGACGGGAGCGTCCTGGTGGTGGCGAACGGCGAGGTGTACAACTACCGGGAGCTGCAGCGGGAGCTGGAGGCCAAGGGGCATCACTTCCGCACCGCCTCCGACAGCGAGCCCATCGTCCACCTGTACGAGGAATACGGCGAGGACTTCCCCCGGCACCTGCGGGGGATGTTCGCGCTGGCGTTGTATGACCGGCCGGCGGGCAAGCTGGTGCTGGCCCGGGACCGGCTGGGGAAGAAGCCGCTGCACTACTGCCTGGGCGGGGGCGGGATCGTCTTCGCCTCCGAGCTGTGGGCGCTCACCGCCGACCCGGCGGTGGAGCGGCAGGTAAACCCGGAAGCGCTCTTCCATTACCTGGGGCACCTGTACGTGCCGGGGCCACTGTCCATGCTGGAGGGGGTGGGGCGGATACCGCCCGGCCACCTGCTGGTCTGTGACCCCAGCGGCCCCCGGCTCACCCGGTACTGGGAGCTGCGTTTCTCCCCCAAGCGGCGGGAACCGCTGCCGGAGCTGGCGCGGGAGCTGCGAGAGCTGCTGGAGCAGGCCGTGGCGCGGCGGTTGCGCAGTGACGTGCCGCTGGGGGCGTTCCTGTCGGGCGGACTGGACAGCGCCACGGTGGTGGCGCTGATGACCAGGCAGGTGGGCAAGGTACGCACCTATACCATCGGCTTCCCCGACCGGGAGTACAACGAGCTGGCTGCCGCCCGGGAGACGGCCCAGGCCTTGGGCACGGAGCACCAGGAGCTGGTAGTGGAGCCGGACGCGGTGGGGTGCCTGCCCAAGCTGGTGCGCTACTTCGGGGAGCCGTTTGCGGACGCCTCGGCCCTGCCCACCTACTACCTGGCCCAGTTTGCCCGGAGCGGGGTGACGGTGGCCTTGTGCGGGGACGGCGGGGACGAGAGCTTCGCCGGGTACACCCGCTACCGGCAGTTCCTGGAGCGCTGGGGAGGCCGGAGCCGGCCCTGGGAGCGGCTGGGGAGGCTGGCGCCGGCGGTGGGGCATTACCACAGCCTGGCACGCCGGCTGCGGCGGCGGGCGAGCGAATCCGGGCTGGCGCCGGCGCAGGCCTACGCCCACCTGGTGCAGTACATGCCGGGCCCGCTCAAGCGGATGCTGTGCTCGGACTGGCTGCGGGAGCGCACCCGGCACCTGGAGGGAGGGGAGATGGTGCGGGAGGCGTTTGCGGCGGTGGACTCCGACTCCCTGCTCGACCGGATGCTGGGGGCGGACCTGGCTACCTACCTGCCGGACGACCTGCTGGTGAAGATGGACATCGCCACCATGTGCTGGGGGCTGGAGGCGCGCTCGCCCCTGCTCGACCAGGAGGTGGTGGAGTTTGCGGCGCGGCTGCCGGCCGAGGCGAAGCTGCGGGAGGGGACGGGGAAGCACCTGCTGCGGATGGTGGCGCAGGAGGTGCTGCCAGAGCGAGTGCTGCACCGGCCCAAGCACGGGCTGAGCGTGCCGGTGGAGGCCTGGATGAGGGGGCCGCTGCTAGTCATGGCCAGGGAGCACCTGCTGGAAGGGTTGGACCGCCGGGGATACTTCCGCCCGGGCGCGCTGGCCCGGCTGCTGGATTGGCAGGGGCGGCACGGCGGCTATGGGCACCTGGTGTGGGGGCTGGTGGTGCTAGAGTTGTGGCACAGGGAGCTGGTGGATGCGTAGGCGGCTGCTCGAGCTGCTGGTGTGCCCTCGATGCGGGGGGGCACTCGAGGCAGCCGGGGAGTGGCGGGAAGAGGAGCTGGCGGAGGGGAGCCCCCGCTGCACCGGGGGGCACGAGTACCCGGTACGCGGGGGCATCCCGCGCTTCGTGCCTAACGACGCCTACGCGGCCAGCTTCTCGCTGGAGTGGACGCGGCACCGCACCACGCAGCTTGACGGCGCGGTGTCCGGGGAATCGGAGCGCACCTTTTGGCGCAAGACCCGCTTTTGCCCGGAGGCGCTGGCCGGCGCGCTGGTACTGGATGCGGGGTGCGGGATGGGGCGATTCCTGCAGGTCGCGGCCCGGCACGGGGCAGAAGTAGTGGGCGTGGACCTGAGCTACGCGGTAGACGCGGCCGCGGCCAACCTGCAGGGGGAGAAGGGGGTGCACCTGGTGCAGGCGGACCTGTTCGCGCTCCCGTTCGCCCCGGGCACCTTCGACCTGGTGTACAGCATCGGGGTGCTGCACCACACGCCGGACACGCGGGCCGCCTTTGCCCGGCTGGTGCCGCTGCTGCGGCCGGGCGGGCGGATCTCGGTCTGGGTGTACAGCGCCGGCCCGCAGCTGACCAACCTGGTGAGCGACGCCTGGCGGGTGGTGACCACCCGCCTGCCCAAGCGGCTGCTGCACGCGCTGTGCCAGGGGGCGGGGCCGGCCTACTACCTGTACCGGGTGCCGGTGGTGGGGTGGGTGCTGGGGCGGCTGGCGCCCATCTCCATGCACCCGCGGTGGCGGTGGCGGGTGCTGGACACCTTCGACTGGTATTCGCCCCGGTACCAGTGGAAGCATCGCTATCCGGAGGTGACGGGATGGTTCCGGGAGGCGGGGCTGGAGCAAGTGGAGGTGGCGGAGCCGGAGATCACGGCGACCGGGGTCCGCCCGGAGGCGGGATGAACGGCAAGCGGCTGACGGTGCTGTACCTGATCGAGACCACCGACCCCGGGGGGGCGGAGATCGCGCTGCTCAACCTGGCGGCGGGGCTGAACCGGGAGCAGTTCCGGCCGGTGGTGGGGCTGCTGCGGGACGGGTGGCTGCGGAGCGCCCTGGTGAAACAGGGGGTGGAGGTGGCGATCCTGCCCTCGGTGGGCAAGGGGTTGGTGGACCTGACGCTGCTCAGGGGGATAGCCCGGCTGGCGCGAGAGACCAAGGCGGACGTGATCCATGCCTTCATGTTCTACATGAACCTATACGGGGTGCTGGCGGGGAAGATGGCGCATCGGCCGGCGATCGCGGGGGTGCGAGGGAAGGGCTACGACTTCGGGAACAGCAAGCGGGTGCTGGCCTACTACCTGATCGGCCGGCTGTGCACGCGGATGACGGTGGTTTCCGAGGACCTGGACCAGTACCTGATGGGGGTGATCGGGGTGCCCCGGAGTAAGCTGGTAGTGACCCCGAACGGGGTGGACACCGACCGCTTTGCGCCGCACCCGCAGTTTCGGACGGAGGTGCGCCGGGAGTACGGCATCCCGGAAGGGGCGCAGGTGGTGGGGACGGTGGGGCGGCTGGAGCGGGTAAAAGCGCAGGGGGACCTGCTGCGGGTGGTGTCGGAGCTGGAGCCGCGCTGGCCGGACTTGCACCTCTTGATCGTGGGTGAGGGGTCCGAGCGGGCGAGCCTGGAGGTGCAAATCAGCGAGCTGGGGATCAGCGAGCGGGTGCACCTGCCCGGATTCCGGCCGGACGTAGAGAAGGCGTTTGCGGCGATGGACGTATTCTGCCTGCCGTCGCTGTCGGAGGGGATGCCCAACGCCCTGCTGCAGGCGATGGCCAGCGGCCTGCCCGCGGTGGCCACGGAGGTGGGGGGCAACTCGGAAGTGATCAAGTCGGGGGTGAACGGGTTCCTGACGCCTCCCGGCGACCTGTACGAGCTGGTGCGCCAGGTGGAGGCGCTGCTGCGGGACGGGGAGCTGGCCTCCCGGATGGGGGCGGCGGCCCGGCAGCAGGTCGAGCGCACGTTCAGCGCACGCTCGTTCGTGGCGCAGCACCAGGCCCTGTACCGGGAGGTGGCGGGTGCCTGAGGGCAGGCTGCGGGTGCTGCAGATCGCGCCCTCCACCCGCATGACGGGCGGGAATGCGGTGCAGGCGGAGCTGCTGCGCACGGGGCTGCGGGAGCGGGGGCTGGTGGTGGACCTGCTGCCCCTGGACCTGCCCTTGCCCTGGCCGCTGGCCCGGGTGCGGGGGCTGCGCACCCTGGTGCGCTGGCCGATCTTCTGCCTCCTGCTCGTCCTCCGGGCGCGGCGCTACCACGTGCTGCACGTGTTCAGTGCGGCCTACGACTCCTTCCTCTTGTGGACGGTGCCGGCGGTGGTGCTGGGCCGGCTGCTGGGCCGGCGGACGGTGCTCAACTACCGGAGCGGGGAGGCGCGGGACCACCTGGTCCGGCAGGGGTGGCTGGCCAAGCCGGTGATGCGGCTGGCGAGCGTGCTGGTGGTCCCCTCCGGCTATCTGCAGGACATCTTCGCCGAGCACGGGCTGGCGGCGCAGGCCGTCTTCAACGTGGTGGACCTGAAGGCGTTCCAATACCGGGAGCGGGACTTCGCGCGCCCGGTGATGCTGGTGCCCAGGACGCTGGAAGCCCTGTACAACGTGGGGGCCGCGCTGGAGGCGTTCAAGGTGGTGAAGGCCGCCTGCCCGGGGGCGGAGCTGCTGATCACCGGGGAGGGGCCGGAGCGGCCAGCGCTGGAGCGCAAGGTGGCGGAGGAGGGGATCAAAGGCGTCACCTTTCTGGGCCGGGTGCCCCACGCCCAGATGCCGGCCATCTACGACCGGGCGGACATCCTGCTCAACCCCACCAATGTGGACAACATGCCGGTGTCGCTGCTGGAGGCCTTTGCCAGCGGGCTGCCGGTGGTGTCCACGGACGCAGGGGGCATTCCTTACCTGGTGACCAGCGGGGAGAACGGGTTGCTGGCGCCGGTGGGGGACAGCGCGGGGTTGGCGGCTCACCTGCTATGGGTAATCTCCCATCCGGATGAGGCCCGGGCGCTGGCCCGGAAAGCCTGGGAAGAGCGGGAGCAGTACACCTGGGAGCGGGTGGCAGAGCGGTGGCTGGAAGTGTACCGGGGAGGAAGCTGATGCCCCGTTGGCGGTACCTGGGCCCGGCGGAGGCGGCCGGCCGGCTGGTGCAGCACTGGCACCAGCTGAGCGAGCGGCGGGAAGTGCCGGTGGTGGACCAGGCGGGAGCGCTGGCGCGCCTCTTGGCCCCCCGGGACCCCGAGCTGGCGGCGGCCGCGGGCGAGCTGCGGGAGGGGGACCCGGCCGGGGGGAAGGCGCTGCTGGCCTGGCGGCGGGGGCGGGAGGAGCCGCGCTTCTGGGCCCTGCCGGAGGAGCGGGAGGCGCTGGGGCGGCTGATCCGCACCCGCTGCCCGGGGCAGTACGCCCGGCTGTTGGGGGAGGCGGACCAGGCGCGGGAGCACCGGTTCCGCATCCTGGGGCTGGGGTGGGTGGATTTCGGCCCGCAGGTGAACTGGCAGGCGGACCCGCAGAGCGGGCGCCTGTGGCCGATGCGGCACTGGTGGCAGATTCGCTACCTGGAGGCCGATCCGGGGGATCCCAAGTACACCTGGGAGCTGAGCCGGCTGCGGGGAGCGGTGGCGCTGGCCCGGGCCTGGTGGCTGACCGGGGAGGAGGGCTACGCCCAGCAAGCGGTCGGGCTAGCGCTCTCGTGGCTGGGGGAGAATCGCCCGGGATGGGGGGTGAACTGGGCGAGCAGCCTGGAGGTGGCGATGCGCGCGCTCGCCCTGCTCTGGGTGTACCAGCTCTGCCTGGAAAGCCGGGCCATGACCGGGAGGGCGGCGGTGCGGCTGCTGCTGGGCTTTGCGCAGGCGGGCCGGCACCTGGCCCGCTACCCGCCGATCTACAGCAGCCCCAATACCCACCTGATGGGGGTGGGGTTGGCGCTGTGGGCCATGGGGGTGATGCTGCCGGAGCTGCGGCCGGCCCGGCAGTGGCGGGCGGTGGGGGGCAGGCTGCTGGAGGCCTGCCAGCGGCGGCAGGTGCTGGCCGACGGGGGTCATGTCGAGCTGGCGACGGGGTACCACTGCTTCGCCCTGGAGATGTTGGCGGCGGCGGCGGCACTGGCGCAGCGCAACGGGCACGTGCCGGCGGGCTGGCTGGACACGGTGGAGCGGATGGCGGACTGGGCGCGGGCGCTGGCCGACGCAGAGGGGAGGCTGGAGCGGCTGGGGGACGGCGACGAGGAGAGCGCGGCCTTCTCCCCGGACCAGGAGCCGGGGGAGGCGCGGCAGGTGCTGTGCAGTGCGGCGGCGCTGCTGGGGCGGCCGGCCCTGGCGCCGGCGGAGCTGGCGAGCGAGACGGCGTGGCTGCTGGGGCCGGGGGCGGCGCAGATCCTGGACGGACTGCCCCGGGCGGAGCCGCCCACCCGGGGAGCGGTGCTGGCGGCCTCCGGGCTAGTGGTGCTGCGCGACGAGCGGGCGAGCGCGATCTTCGACTGCGGGCCGCTGGGGGGGCTGGGGGGCGGGCACGCGCACGCCGACGCCCTGAGCGTCACGGTGAACGTGGCGGGCAAGCCGCGGCTGGTGGAGCGGGGGACCTACAGCTACACCGGCTTGCCCCCGTGGCGGGCGCATTTCCGGGGGACCAGCGCCCACAACACGCTGACGGTGGACGGGCGCAGCCAGGCCGAGCCGGCGGGGCCCTTCTCCTGGGGGGAGCGGGGCCGGGTGGCGCTGCTGGGGTATGCGGCCAACCCCGGATTCGAGCTGGCCCGGGGGAGCTACCTGCGCTGCTACCAGCCGGGGCGGCCGACCACCCACGAGCGGCTGGTGGTGCTGGTGCGGGGTGGGTACCTGCTGGTGTGCGACCGGGTGAGCGGCAGCGGCACGCACGAGCTGGCGCTGCACTGGCACCTGCCGCCGGGATGGACCCCGGAGCAGCCGGGGCCGGCCACCGACTGGCCGGGCTGCGAGCGCAAGCTGGTGGAGGGCGGGCCGGAGCCGGGGCCGGGATGGCATTCCGACCGCTACGGCAGCCGGCAGCCAGCGCCCACGCTGCGCCTGGCCAAGATCTGCAGCCTGCCGCAGGAGATGGTGACCCTGATCCCCACTGGCGAGCCGGCGAGCGCCCGGCTGGCGGGGCCGGGGAGGGCGGTGGTGACCGGGCCCTGGGGGGAAGACCGGGTGACCTGCCAGGGAGCATTCACCCTGGTGCGCCGGGGGGAGCGGGGGATTGCCGGGCTGGCGCTGGCCGGCGGGGACCGGGTCTGCGACGAGCAGGGCGAGCCGGTGCTGGTATGTGAGCGGGTGGCAGAGCACTTGTCCGTGGCCTGGGGCGAGCGCGTGCTGGCGGTGGAGGGGAGCGGCTTTGGGCGGCTGCGGGTGCGGGCGGCGCTGGAGCGGGTGGCGGTGGGCGGCAAGCCGGCCCCGGGACGGCGGGAAGGGGAATGGCTGGTGGTCGAGGAGCAAGCCTGATGTGCGGGATTGCGGCGATGCTGCACCGGGACGGCGAGGGGGCGAGCCGGGAGGTGCTGGCACGCATGGCCGAGGCCCTGGCGCACCGGGGCCCGGACGGCGAGGGATACTACGTCGAGGGCCCGGTGGGCCTGGCGCACCGGCGGCTGGCGATCGTGGACCTGGCCACCGGCGCCCAGCCGATGGCGAGCGAGGACGGGAGCATCCGCCTGGTGTGCAACGGGGAGATCTACAACTTCCGGGAGCTACGCGGGGAGCTGGAGGGGCGGGGGCACCGGTTCGCCACCCAGAGCGACAACGAGGTGATCGTCCACCTGTACGAGGAGCACGGCGAGTGGCTGGCGGAGCGGCTGCGGGGGATGTTCGCCTTCGCGCTGTGGGACGCCGGGCGGGGGCGGCTGGTGCTGGGGCGGGACCGATTCGGAATCAAGCCGCTGTACTGGGTGGAGCAAGGCGGCGTGGTGGCGGCGGCGAGCGAGGCGAAGGCGCTGTTCGCGGTGCCCGGGGTGCGGGCCGCGCTGCGGCCGGAGTGCCTGGCGGAAGTGCTGCTGACGGGGTGCGTGGCGGGGGAGCAGTCGGTGTTTCGGGGGGTGCGGCGATTGCTCCCCGGGCACGTGATGGTGGTGGAGGGGGACCGCCTGCAGGTGATGCGCTACTGGTCGCCGCCGACGGAGATCGAGCCCGGGAGCGTGGAGAAGCTGGGCGAGCTGCTGGAGGGGGCGGTCACCAGCCACCTGATGAGCGACGTGCCGCTGGGGCTGTTTCTGAGCGGGGGGCTGGACTCGGCCACGGTGGGGGCGCTGATGGCCCGCCAGGGCGGGCAGGTGGAGGCCTTCACCGCCCGGGTGGCGGGGGGTGCAGACGAGGGGCCGGCGGCCGCGCGGGCGGCCGAGCTGGTGGGGGCGAGCTGGCAGGGGACCGAGGTGGGCCACGCCGAGTTCGGCCAGGTGCTGGGGCGGCTGGTGTGGCACCACGACGAGCCGATGGCCTTCCCGGCGGCACCGCCGCTGTACTTCGTGTCCCGGCTGGCGGCGGCCCGGGTGAAGGTGGTGCTGACCGGAGAAGGAGCGGACGAGCTGCTGGCCGGGTATGCGCGCTACCCGATCACGCTGGCGAACGCCCGGTGGGGGCAGCGCTGGCAGGTCCTCCCCCACTCCCTGCGGCAGGCGGTGGCGGCGGTAGGCCGGGCGCTGCCAGTGGTGGGCGGGAAGCTGGGGCGGACCTTCCTGGGCCGGGAGGCGGACCCGCGGTCGCTCTATTGCGAGAACTTCACCGGCGGGGTAAGCAGGCAGGCGGTGGCCGGGCTGCTGGGCGGTGCGCTCTATGCCCGG
>Ga0315284_10010482_pt1 | contig 13200 bp, 13 predicted proteins | sample YL17G09_16_MG_FD_203696 | JGI IMG/M metagenome (GOLD analysis project Ga0315284, IMG submission 203696) | Sediment microbial communities from Yellowstone Lake, YNP, Wyoming, USA - YL17G09_16 | ecosystem: Environmental > Aquatic > Freshwater > Lake > Sediment | place: USA: Wyoming | collected...
TGGCTTAGGTGACCTTCGTGAATACCGCCGCCTTCAGGCGGCGGTCATTTATTTTATCTCTAAATGAACCACAAAAATCATATTTATTTCTAGTTACATTTTTCTTCAATCGTCTCCAATATCCCTTGTGTTATCCTGTCCCAACTGTAGTTGTGTCTAATGAGTTCAATTGCGTTTTGGGATTTGCCGTAGTCGAGCATGGTTATGACGTCATCTGCGAATTCCTGCGTAGACTCTGATATCCTCACATAATCATAGTCGCCGAATATTTCCTTCACGCTCTTGAGGTCTGTGGAGACGACCGGCAGGCCGACTGACAGGTACTCTAGCAGTTTCAGCGTCAGTATAAGATTCGTGTTGAAGTTCTTCTCATATGGTATTATGCCGACGTCGGCTGCGGCAGCATATTTTGGTATGTCCTCGTGTTGTACGTAACCTGGGAAGATTACCCTCTCATTCGCCAACTCCAGTTTAAGCTCATCGTACTTTTTCCCTTGTCCGAGGAGGATGAATGTGACGTCGTTGCGTCTGGCTGTGACTAAATTTATTACCCCCCTGAGTTTCGCCATCGCGTGGTCGTCTATTGTACCGTGGAATAGTACTATCTTACGTTCTATGCCATATGTGAGCCTGATTGAGCCGACTTCCTCGTCGCTTAGTATGTTCGGGTCGAATATGCTGGTGTCCACACCGTCATAGGATATGTGGATTTTGCTTGGTTGGCAGCCGCCGCCAATGAGGATACGTTTCATCTCAGGGGTTATGACAAAGACGAGGTCGAAGAGCCGGGGGATGAAGCGCTCGGTCCAGAACATCGCCTTGACCACAAATTTAGGGTATTTGCTGTTGTTGTAGAGGAATCCTGTCAGGAAATCCGTGATGCTGAGGCAGAAGAGGCTGCGGTGGGCAAGCGGCCTCAGGAGCATAGCAGGGAACGCTAGAAGGCAGTTTCTGACGAATATCACGTCGTATTCCCCGCTGATGTAAAGTTTCAGTATGTGGATGGTGAAAAGCAGCCCGTATAGCAGATATTTCGGACCCCTGAACGAGACGTTCTTGTGTATGTAGAACGGGGAGAAACTCCTGAGTTTTATGTTATATCGCGTTTCGATGCTGTGGACTTCCTCGCTCCCAAGGTACAGTGGCGTGGCTACGGTGACGTCGTATCCGCGTTTCGCCATCCTCTCGACTATCTTGAAGTTGCCTATGGACCCGCCACCGGAGATGGGCAGGAACTGTTCATTGCTCAGGAACAATACCCTCATGTTGCCCTACTATTGGATTGACGGTATTTAACGTTCAGCGGCTTATGCGGTCGACGACGAAGTACACGAAATCCTCGCCGGAGCGTATCTTCATCGCGTCCGCGTAGAAACCGGGCTCTAGCATCTCCCCCAGGAAGTCGGCGATCACGTAGGGGTTGGTGGCGTAGCGCAGGACGAACTTGCTCCTGAACTGCGACTGAAGCTCGTCCCTAATCCTTATTATCTGCTCGCGGCTGAACTCGCTCTCCCAGTAGGCCTGCGCCTTGCCACGATGGCCGTGCTCCCAGAGTATGTTCTGGTATTGGGGGCGATAGCCATTCTTTATAGCGATGTCGAGTATTTCGGTCCCCGGGTAGGGGGTCAGCACGAAGAACTCATAGTGGTCTGCCCCTATCCTTGCAGCAAGCTTGCGGGTCAGCTCTATGTCCTCCCTCGTCTCGGAGGGGAAGCCGACGATGAAGTTCGCGAAACGCCGTATGGGGAATTCCTTGGACATCCTGAACGCGTCCTCTATCTGCTTCACTGTCACCTGTTTCTTCGCGATGTCGAGTATCCGTTGGCTTCCGCTCTCGACTCCATACTCTATCTGGACGCACCCGGCCTTCACCATGTCGCCTAACATCGCCCTCGTCGCAGTGTTCACCCTACCCTGACAGTTCCATATGACGTCTATCCCGCGCTTGCGCATCCCCTCGCATATCTCATGCACGTGCCTTCCGTTCAAGGCGAACGTGTCGTCAAGTATCGTGAAACCCTCGAGGTTGTATTTGTTATAGAGCATTTCCATCTCATCAAGCACGTTTTTCGGGCTCCTGTACCTCACCTGCCTTCGCCACATGATGGGTGAGGCACAGAATATGCACTCCCCCGGGCAACCCCTCGAGGTCATTATCGACAGTGTCTTCTTGTAGAGTCCCCTGATGTTGACGCTGCGCTTGGCGTAGAAGCTCATGTCCACGAGGTGCCTCGCCGGAAGTGGCAGATCATCCAGGTTCTCTATGAACCCCCTGTCCTCAGTCCTCACTATCTTCCCTGACTTGCCCTTGTACGCTATCCCCTTGACGGCCTTCAGGGGCTTGCCCCCCATGAGCGCTCTCACGAGTTCCCTGCTCGTCAACTCCCCCTCTCCGATGACCGCGACGTCTATCGGTTCCGCAAGGAGCTGCTCGTACATGAACGTCGCATGCGGGCCTCCGACTATGACCTTGACATTGGGTCTCCTGCGTTTGAGCTCATGGATTATGGGTAGGGCCTTCTTCACCTGGTTCGAGAGTAGGGTGAAGCCGACTATATGCGGTTCGGTCCTAAGTATCTCACCGACATAGTCGTATCCCTCCTCTATCCTGGGCCTTGGGTCGATGACCTTGACTTCCACACCGTCAGCCTCAAGGACAGCCGCAATGTATAGTATCCCCAAGGGGGCTACATTGCGTGTCATCGTCCTGACGTTCACCAGAGTGACCTTCATGATATCCCAGTTTTTATTAAAGGTGGTTATGTTATATACAAACAAGTTCTAAAAGCACGCGGGCGTGAGATGAAAAACAAGAAGGATGATGCGGATGCCATGGAAGGTCTGATAGGCAGCGACAAAGTCAAGTATCTGCCTTATGCCCTCTTCATCATCGCGATGCTCGTGCGACTGTATTATATGCCTGCCGGCCTGTTGCACACGGACTCGGTCATCGCAGTCCAGGCGGCTGAGCGGACGGTATGGACGGGGAGACTCTACTATCTGCATGGCATCCTAGGGTATCCAGGCTTCGCTCTAGTCAATTCCCTCCTGTTCCTCATCTACCACTACCTGAGCGGTGCCACGTCCGCAGAGGGCCTACTGTTGCTCTCCTCTGCTTTCTTCGGGAGCGCGAGCGTAGCCCTGACATACCTGCTTGCCCTAAGACTCACGAATTCCAGGATGACGGCGGTCTTCTCGGCCTTGATACTCTGCTTCATGCCCCTGCACCTGTCAATGTCAACATACGTGAAGGACCAGGTCCTCGGCTCATGCACCCTCCTAATAGCATCCCTCGTCGCACTCAGGGGCGGGAAGGACGGTAAGATGAGCACGAGAGTGTTGGTCGGCGCACTCCTTGGATATGCGATGGCTATCAGGCAGCAGGAGATACTGTTCCTGCCGACACTCCTCATACTCTATTACCTAGGTTCGTCACCTTTTGCACTGAGGAAGGCTAAGGAGAGACTAAAATTCGTAGTCCAGAGGTCGCCACTCAAGGTGCTCTATGACCTGGTCATCATCGTCGCCATCTCCATCATAGTGTTCGTCCTGTTCTACGTCCCGAAGATGGTCGATGAGCCGGGCTTCAACCTTGTGAGTGCAATCCTGGCTTCGAGCGAGGAGTCATCTGCAGGGTTCAGCCTCTGGTCTGTGCAGATGCCGAATTCCCTCCAATGGGCACTGATGACCCTCACATACTTGGGCGTTACAATCCTTGCGGGGTCCATCCTAGTGAATTTCAAGAGGGACAGGAGCATCCTCTTGACGCTTGCGTTCTGGATGGTGTCTTATTTCCTCTTCTATGGGAACATAGTTGGGGCGTCCCCCTACTTCTTCTTCCAGGCGCTCCTGCCCGCAGCCATCATCATGGGATGGGGCCTGGAGTGGGGCTATAGCAGGTTCGGGGACAAGGCGTATATCGTACTCGTGATCCTCATCCTGTGGATGCTAATCACCATCAACCCACTCCTCACAAGCAGGAAGCAGTACTGTGGCCCGTGCGAGTTCTCAAAGAAGATGATTTCAGCTATACCCCCAGGCTCGTATGTGATTGGTATGGATGAGACCCGCCACTACGAGTACTATGCGAACATCACCCGGAACCTCGGGCACTATGACCCGACTGATGCGGAGAGTATGATAAAGTACACTAAGATGCTGCATTCTATACTCCAGAACGACACCAACGTTTACGTGACGACCCAGGGATTCAGCTACGACTTCCTCCCGCCCGAAGCTCTTGTATACGACGAGAGCAAACAGGAGCTCGCCAACAGAGTCACATCAAAGAGCTACATGAACCTCCGCTTCGACGGCCAACGCCTGTATGACAGGGAAACTGGCAGTCAGATTCCCTCAATAGGCCTCTGGGGCCTGGAGATGTTCAACGATTATAAGGTAACCATAGTATACAGCATGCCGAGCGAGGACTGGCACCACAAGGACCTGGAGAGCGCACCATACACCGCAGCCCTCTTCAGGATAGGGGAGAGGCAACCGTCTAATGGGACAGGATGATAGACATTAACGCTGACTTCCACATACACGGGAAGTACTCTGGGGGCGTGAGCGAGGACATGACTATCCCGCTCATCGCGACACAGGCGCCGCTCAAGGGCCTTCATGTGGTCGCCACCGCCGACGCCCTCCACGGGAGGTGGAGGCAGCACCTGAGGGACAACCTCACCGAAAAAGGCGGTTTATACTCTACAGTCGGCTCCACCACAAAGTTCATCATACAAACCGAAGTGGAGGATATGCGCCGAGTCCACCACGTGATTCTCCTGCCGTCGCTTGAGGCTGCAGAGTCGCTCGCTGAAAAGTTCGCCAAACACTCGAAGAACATGGATGTCGACGGGAGGCCTAACGTGAGCCTCAGCGGCGTGGAGCTCGTGGACCACGTGAGGTCAGTCGGCGGACTCATCGGCCCGGCGCACGCTTTCACACCATGGACAGCAGTCTACAAGGAATACGGGAGTCTGAGGGAATGCTACGGAGACAACCTAAGGCACGTACATTTCCTTGAGCTCGGCCTCTCCGCCGACACCGACAGCGCAGACAGGATAGCGGAACTCGCTGACCTCACGTTCATGAGCAACAGCGACTGCCACAGCCCCTGGCCCCACAGGCTAGGGCGGGAATTCAACAGGCTGAGGGTGAAGGAATTGAGTTTCGACGAGATAAGGAAGGCCATCCTCAGGGAAGATGGCAGGGGATTCACCCTGAACGCCGGCCTCAACCCGCTCGAAGGAAAATATCATCTTACTGCCTGCTCACGGTGTTACCTGAAGTTCAAGTGGGCTGACGCCCTCAAATTGAAGAGGCGCTGCCCGGAGTGCGGTGGCCTCATAAAAAAGGGCGTCGCGGAGCGGACCCTGGAACTTGCGAGCTGGAGCGAACCCCACCACCCGGAGCATAGGCCTCCGTACATGCGCATAATCCCACTCGCCGAGGCGATAGGGCTTGCGATAGGCGTCTCGACAGTCACCAGCAAGAAAATCAAATCTAGGTGGGATACCCTGGTCGCGAGATTCGGGACTGAAATCAACGTCCTCATAGACGCAAACATCAAAGAGGTCATTGAAGCAGACCGCGAAGTAGGCCAAGTCATCAGCCTCATGAGGGACGGAAGGCTCAAATACGTCGGCGGGGGAGGCGGAATGTACGGCCGCCCCACACTCACGAACGAGAAGGACAAGTACTACAGCGGAAACCAGAAGACTCTAGATGAATACTGACTGGCAGTTATATAATTGTCTTACTAGATTATTCTCATGCAGTATATCGTCAGACACAACGGCCCAAGCAACAGGCATGACACTACTGCCCTGTCGAGGGGGGACCAACTGTTTGAGCAGAAGGTTTTTGCCGAGGCTAAGAGAGCCTATGAGGCGGCCATATCCTCCGTTGGCCTGACTGACAAGGAAATCACTTCAGGGGATAATATAAGGCATAAAATCCCCAAAGGGAGTGAAAAGGATTTTGCCAGAGCCCTCGGCCGCCTGGGAGTCAGCTACAGCAAGATTATGGAGAAGAAATTAAGTCTGAGTGAGAGGGGAAGATTCCACGAAAAAGCAGTCGCGTATCTTGAGGCAGCGTGTAAGATTGACCTAACCAACGACTGGAACCTCCTCAACCTAGGGATGATATGTACCCCAGCCAAGGATTCAGGATTAACTAAAGCGAGAATAGACAAGGAGAGTTTCATGGCAGCAGAAGCGTTCAATAAGGTTTTAGCCAACCATAGGGTGACGGACGAGCACCGGGACGGAAGCAAACCGGTTTCTGACGTAGGGTTGAACCCAGGTGAGGTGAACGTCGTCCTCTGGGCTCTGAATGACCTGGGCCTCCTGAGGTACAAGCAGGGAGTCCGCAGGAAGGTATTGGGTGAGAATACTGATGCAAAAATATTTTTTTCTGACGCAGCGGACTGCTTCAAGACCGTGCTCGACGTATTTAGCATCCCAAGGGAGCCGCAGTCGATTCCTGCAATCGGAAGCGGATTCAATAGGCTGATGAGGAACCATCAACGCTCAATCAACATAGCCTTTGACAGGTTGGGTGAAACCCTCTTCCACATGGAGGATTACACCAGCGCATACCACTGTTTCAACATATCTTCCACACTCAGCCCTGGAAACAAATTGGCCGCTGATTTCAAAGGGGAGATACTCGCATTTGAACCTGACATCAGAGATAATCTGAGGGGATTAGCCGGGCAACAGGCCATCGAACCAAAACCACCAGGACAGAAGCCGCCTGAGCCAGGGCATATGCCAGAGCCGATGGAGATAAATCCTTATGAGAATAAGTGAGGGGACAAATTAATTTATGCGCTCGCATAGTATCGTCCGTTTTTGTGTCTGACTTTGACTTTCACGCCGTAGGCTCTGCTCAGATTCCTGCTGGTGAGCACTTCCGGTGTTGGGCCGCTCTTGTGTGTTCGGCCGTCTTTCATGAGCATTATGTGGGTGAACTCGGGTATTATCTCCTCTATGTGGTGGGTTACGTAGATGATGGATGGGATGCGTTCAGTGAGTTTCCCAACGTACCTTAGGAAGTGTTCCCTCGATTTCATGTCTAGGCCTCCGCAGGGCTCATCCAATATGAGGATTTTTGGGTCTGCAATGAGGCCCCTTGCGAGCAGGATGCGCTGCTGCTCGCCCTGGGAGAGGACGCCGAATTCCCGAGTTGAAAGTTCCATGGCATCCATGTAATCTAGGAGACCCGCGACATTCTCCATGTCATCTGCTGAGGGCTCTTCGTATAATCCGAAACTGTCGAACCGCCCTGAGACTACGACCTCAAGGGAGGTCATCTTGGGTGGAATCCTCGCAGTCAATGCTGAAGTCACCCACCCCACATTGCGGCGCAGCACGCGCAGGTCGACGGTCCCGAATCTTTTCCCAAGGAGAGTCACTTCACCGGACGTCGGCCAAAGATGCCCTGAAGCAATCCGCAATAGTGTCGTCTTCCCACTCCCATTCAAGCCGAGGATGACCCAATGCTCGCCGCGGCTTACCCGCCAGTTTATGTCATCGAGGACGAGTTTGTCGCCCAGCCATTTGCTGACTCCAGAGAATGAGAGCAGGGTTACCATATTAATAATATGCCTGTTGAAACATGGTTAGGGTTCTATCTCATACGAGTCTATTATCTTCTGCTCAGTAGGCCGTTTAATCTCGGCTGTTATCTTCACATACTGTTCAAGCCCCGAGCCCTTGACTTTCTCCATCAGGAGGCCGTCAACCTGGTATATGCCGGCTGAGTTGGTCATCTCTATCTTCAGGCTGATGGGCTTCTCCTTTGTCGACTCTATCTTAACGCTCTTTATCGACAATGCAGATACGGAGTGGATGTTCTTCTCTCCTATGGAGAAGGGTATCCTGCTTCTGCCTTCCGCCATGTCGAGTGCATCGGATATCCTCACCACCCCAGCCTCTATGGTCAGCGGCTGGACCTCCGTTGAATGGGAGATGATTGCGTGCAGGATCTCAGAGTATATTATCGTCGCCTCTCTCTTCTCGTACACGCCATCAAGCAGGCGCTTGAGGATGGGGGATGCGACTGGTATGCTGAAGTACGCGTGCTCCCTCCTGTGGACGACGTGGCCGACGTCGTGTAGGCAGCATGCGAGGAATACGACGACCTCAGCGTCCTCTATGCTCATCTTATGGTCCTTGACGACAGAGGGCTCGACGCCGGCCTTGATGAGGTTCCGCAGTATCAGCACCGCTGCGTTGGTGACTATGGCGACGTGGGTCGGCCCATGGTCTGACATGTGGCTGCGGTCTATGGCGATGACGTTGCTGCAAGTCCAGAGTGTCTGCAACTCAACGTCGGAGTTGACTCTGTCAAGGAGTTTACGCAACTTCTCGTTGTTGTTGACAGGCAGGTTCAAGGCCATATGAATTAATATGAGTCTGGGCTAAAAACCATCAGCATCTACCCGGACAGATAACTTATCAACTTGAAGCGTCTAAGTAATACTATGGCTGTGAGGAGGGTGGTACCTCATAAGGCAATAGAAAAGCCTGCTGGCCCCGACATCCACGAGGGGATAAGGCCTGAGATGCTGGAGTCGGTGAAACCGCTACCGAAGGGGGTTTCAGCAGTTCTTCCTAACTTGGTGATACCCTCCTCAGTGCGGGATGTGCGTGATGCCTTTGGCATAAAAGATAGGGAACCTAAAGTGACGCATCACAGAGACGGTAGTGAGACACATTCGTATGGAATACGGGAGAAGGCTGAATTCAATTTAACCACCTTCATGAAGCGATTGTTTCCGGGGCAGAAACGCTTGGATGCTATAGAATTAGGGTGCGATACTGGATGGTTTATCGAGAATATTGGGAAAATCCTTGGCAAAGCCTTCGATTTGAAAATGACCGGAACTGAGATTCTCACTGGTGGCGTACCAAACGATAAGGCCTTGAGGAGGTTCGGGAAGAAGTCCATGGACTTTGTGGCAGTAAACGCACCAGACCGTTGGGGCATACACAGTATGTTGCATGATGCTGGCAAGTTCGTCAAAGACGACGGAGTCATCTATTTCACACATTCCGCGGCACAGGAGTTGAATATGGCTATGTGGCTGCTTTCAGAGGGGTATTATGTCATGCAGGTGCCGCTTGATGTATTCACTAACCGTCCTTTGGAGAGTAATTATGATAGATGCGGCAAGGCTCTTTTCGTAAGCAGGAGCCCCCTGCCTGGATTCGGATACATGAGTAAACTTAAAGTCTATCACGTCGGAGACCCTGGACTAAAAGAAGAACTGGCTGAATCAGTCATACCTTGAGGGGATGCTCGTCGGCTCAGATGGTGTACGCCTCCACTAGCATGTCTTCACCTAGTCGCTTGACAGAAGTAATCCTCAGTTTTCTAGCATCATCCAACTTCTTTATCCCATCTCCGTTGAATACTTGCATGTTTTTCCCTAGCATGAGTTTCGGTGCGATGTAGAGGAAGTATTTGTCGATTAGGTCTGCCTTAGCAAATTCATAGTTTACCCTGCTGCCTCCCTCGATTAATACGGACGTGACGCCCCCAGCGCCGAGTCGTCTCATGAGTCTCTTGAGGTCGACTTGTTTCTTGCCCATCACCCACACGTTAGCCTTCTTCAGAAGTCGCTTCATCTTACGGGGGTCATGCTGTTCTGTGGTGACGACCAGGACATTGCGGTCCTTGAGGACCTTCGCGTTGAGTGGAATCCTCAGTCTGCCGTCGAGGACGATTCGCAGCGGGTCGCGACCTTTTGGGATGCGGCTCGTCAACCTGGGGTCGTCCTTGAGGACGGTGTTGACTCCGACGAGTATTGCATCGTACCTGCTCCTCATCATATGGGCCTCCCTCCTTGATTCCTTGGAGGTTATCCATTTGCTGTCGCCTGTAGTCGTGGCTATCTGCGCATCAAGCGTCATGCCTGACTTTAGTATGACAAATGGGAGTCCTGTCCTCGCGTGTTTGAAGAACGTCTCGTTGATGCGCTCGCTGTCGGCTGCCAGTATGCCCCGCCTGACCTTGACGCCTGCCTTCTTCAGTTCCTCGCGGCCCCTCACCTTCTCTGTCGGGTCGTCTGCGCCATATACGACCTCCTTTATCCCGACTGCTATTATCGCCTCTGTGCACGGTGGCGTCCGGTCCCAGTGCGAGCACGGCTCAAGCGTAACGTATAATGTGGCGCCTTTGCAGTCGACTCCCCTCATCACCTCCACTTCCGCGTGGGCCATACCAGTCCTATGATGGTATCCCTCGGAGATTATCTTCCCGTCTTTTACGAGGACTGCGCCGACGTATGGGTTAGGGGAAGGGTTGCCTTTGAGAGACAACTCAAGCGCCCGCCTCATATAGTATTCGTCGTTCATTTTGAACTGCTAGATACTGCGACCTCAAGGTCGCAGTCTAATACTGTTCGAAATATCATACTGCACCCTTCGAAGGGCAGTATGTTATAGCATGTGCTTCATCCTACTCTTCTTCGTCTGCAGGTACCGTCTGTTGTTCTCGTTAGGCTTCACCTTCACTGGTATGCGGCCTGCGACTACGATGCCATGGCACTCCAGGTCCTTTATCTTCTGCGGGTTGTTGGTCATTAACATGACAGACTTCACGCCTAGCGTCTTCAGTATCTCAGCAGCCTCGGCGTAGTCCCTACCGTCCGATTCGAACCCGAGCCTCTCGTTCGCCTCGACTGTGTCGAAGCCGCGCTCCTGCAGGACGTATGCGTTTATCTTGTTCAGCAAACCTATTCCGCGGCCTTCCTGCGCCATATACACTACTACGCCGCAGCCCTTTGCCTCGATATATTCAAGCGACATCTCAATCTGCGGCCCGCAGTCGCAGCGCAGCGAGTGGAATATGTCCCCCGTAGTGCATGACGAGTGTATCCTCACAGGCACATTGCCTTCTGTCACGTCGCCCTTGTATACTGCGAGGTGTTCCCTGCCGTCTTGGTCGCGGAATGCGCGGACCCTGAACGTACCGTGCTGTGTGGGAAGGGCGGCTTCGCTGGATGAGACCTTCATCTGCGCTTTAGAGCGCGATGCAAGGTGCTCCCTGCACGCTTTTGTGTCTTTGGTTGGTTTGGTTTTAGCCTTCACCCTATCACCATTGGGGCGTTCTTTTTGCCGAGTTCTCTTGAGCGTTTCACGAGTTTCACTGCAGCCTCCACACCGCGGCGTGCGTAGTCGTCTATCCTCGCCTGCCCCTGCGCGCGGCTCATCCCAGGGCCTGAGATGCCCAGCCCCACAGGCTTGCCGTACTCGATGGATAGGTCCATTATCTTCCTTGCGGCGTGCTGTGCGACAACCTGATCGTGGTCGGTGTCCCCCTCAAGGACCGCACCGAGCGCAACGACAGCGTCGACGTCTTCCCTCTCCATCATCGCCTTCGTGGCATATGGTATGTCGAACACCCCCGGGACCCTGATTATGTGACTTACAGCACAGTCCAGGAATTCCGCATGGGCCTTCGCCCGCTCCATCATCAACTGCGTTATGTCCGCGTTGAACTCCCCAACCACAAACCCTAACTGTATCTTGTCCATTTTTTCACCTCAATGACTATCCTAATCCAATTGTCCTGCGTCCTCCTTCCCCTGCCTCAGGCCGCCTCCCGCGTTCCTCGTGAGTATCTCGGGGTGTTTGAGCAGGTTGACTGCGTTGCGTGCGTGCTTCCTGCAGCGGTCCTCGACCAGGGTCTTCAGTCTACGGTCGTCTGTCTCCTCGTCCTCGTGAACGAAGACCTCTACTATGTGTTTGTCGGTCATCAGTTGGGCCAGGATGAGTCCTGTCGATGCCTCGTGCGCGCAGACCTTGTCTATTTCCTTGCCGCCCGGCATCCCGCATGCCACGCATATGTCGCATTCTTTGAGTAGGATTTTGCATTCGACCGGCAGGTCCTTCACGCCCGGGACTGTCCTGCGGACTATGATGATGTCCGGAAAGTTGTCCTTTATCTCATCAACCACGATTTTGCCCATGTCACACCTTGCGAACGTCGTGTCCACGACACCTATCTTCACAGTTCACCACCGTCCACGAAGGAAATGCCATGTATCTTCGCGTACTTCTCAGCTTCCTTGACTGACAGTGCGTTGTGGTCGTCTCCCATCATCTCGCACAATACCATCGTCTCCTTCACGCCGGCCCTGCGGGCGAGTTCGACCGAAAGTTCCGTGTGGCCGCGGCGCACCCGGAGCGATTTTGCTATGAGGAGGTGGATGTGGCCTGGGGCGTAGAAGTTCTCAGTAAATTGTCTTTGGTCTTCGAGTTTTGCGAACTCTGTGATGGTGAGCGCGCGGTCGTTGTCTGTTATGCCGGTGTAGGTCTTCCTGTGGTTGATGGAGAGGCTGAATGCCGGCTTGTCGCCGTATGCGGTCCGCTCAGGGATGAGTCGCCTGACCGTGTCGTTGGATGAAGTCATCAAGTCAGTCATGTATGGCAGCGAGAGCGTATCTGCTATGTCTCCGCTCATCGCAAGGCATATGAGGCCGCCTCCATCTCTTCTCATTGTTCTTATGGTCTCTGCCGTGGTTTTGGCTGCGTTAATGACCATGTCGACTTCGTTCTCTCTGCCGTTTGAGTCATGCAGCAATATCATCCTCCCTGCTTTTACCTCCCTGAGTGCAGTTTCCAACATCATACAATACTCGGTCCTAATACTTAAAAATGTTAAATTACCCGATATTGGGTAATTAATATTTTACCTAGGAAAGAACATACTAACTCATGCGCATATTATACATCATTTTACTCATCCTCGTCGGCCTAACATGCCTGAGGTACCACAATAATCAAGCGACTATTATCAACATGAACATAACCGAAGCTAAGGCCCAAGAACATAATGACCTAGGGGCAAAATTCTACAATGATGGCAGGATAGACGACGCGATAGACGAATTCGAAAAAGCCACTAAACTTAACCCAAACATTGCTTCAACACATTATAACCTAGGCAACGCATATTTTGATAGAGGGAATTATGCCGAAGCCGCAAAGGAATATGAAAAGACAGATATAATAGACAACCAGTACCCATATGTCCACCACAACCTAGGGATGGCATACTATAATATGGACGATATCGCAAGGGCGATATACGAGTACAAACTGGAATTAGTAACCAACCCAAACGACGCGCAAACACACTTTAACCTGGGCAACGCATACTACGACCAAGGGCTGACGGACGATT
>Ga0315284_10010483_pt1 | contig 13199 bp, 12 predicted proteins | sample YL17G09_16_MG_FD_203696 | JGI IMG/M metagenome (GOLD analysis project Ga0315284, IMG submission 203696) | Sediment microbial communities from Yellowstone Lake, YNP, Wyoming, USA - YL17G09_16 | ecosystem: Environmental > Aquatic > Freshwater > Lake > Sediment | place: USA: Wyoming | collected...
CGATTTCGCCGTTGTCAAGAATCATGATTTTGTCGGCATTCTTTATGGTCGAGAGTCTCTGAGCGATTATGAACGACGTCTTGCCTTTCATCGCCTCTTCAAGGGCTTCCTGTATTTCTTTCTCGGTTTTGGCATCCACGAAAGAAAGAGCATCATCAAGAATCAGAATCTTCGGCTTGACCAAGAGAGCCCTGGCAATGGTTATTCTCTGCCGCTGCCCGCCTGATAGAGTCACGCCTCTTTCGCCAACTATGGTGTTGTATCCTTCAGGCAGAGACATTATGAAATCATGTATTCTCGCGTGTTTGGCCGCATCCATGATCTCGCCCATCGACGCGTCAGGTCGACTGAACGCAACGTTGTCTTTGATCGTGCCCGTGAAGATGAACACGTCTTGGAGAACGAGACCTACCTGTTGCCTCAGGGAGGAGATCTTGAAGTTCTTGATATCTTTGCCGTCGATTAGAATCCTGCCTGAACTGGCATCGTAGAAGCGGGGAATAAGATACACGAGAGACGTCTTGCCAGAGCCTGTAGCTCCAAGAATCGCAATTCTCTCGCCCGGATTAACCTTAAAGGTAATGTTGGTTAGCACAGGTCTGTCCTTCACGTAGCCGAAAGTCACTTTTCTAAACTCGATTTGACCCTTCTCTATTGTGATGTCAGAAGCGTCTGACGAGTCCTTCACGTCCACTGGAAGGTCAATTATCTGGTAGATTCTTTCAAGCCCAGCTGAAGCGTTTATCCACGTGCCGGAGAGCATGCTCAAATCGCGCAGAGGAAAGCTTAACCGCATCAGGTACCTGGAAAACAGCGTTAGCCCACCTATCGTGAGCATAGCTGCCGGTGCGGCGATCAGGTTACCGCCGTAAATGTACACGCCTACGATGCCGAGGGTTACGATGGCGGGTCCTGTGGGCATATACTTGGACTGTATCTTGCCGGCTGTTATCGCTGTGTCAACGAACACTTTTTCAATCTCCTTGAAACCCTCATCAAGCTCATCTTCCCGCCTAAAAATGCGAACGATCTTCATACCGACAATGTTCTGTTGAACGTAAGCGCCAAGCCTGCCCAGTATGAGCATCATCTTCCTGAATAACGGCATAGTCTTGACCCAAAGCTGCGCAGTCAAATAGAACACTAACGGCAGAGGCGCGATAGCTATCAGACTCATTGTCGGATTCACAGAGTACATAATGACAAAGGCAATTGCCACCACGAATAGGGCATTGGTCAACGTTCCAAGCCAAGTCCTCACAAAAGCCTCCACGGCCTGCATATCCATAGTGGCTCTGGAAACCAGATCGCCCACGGCAGACGCATCATAGAACCTGAACGACTTAAGCTGAAGAGAAGAATAGTAGTCAGACCTCAAGTCTCGCGTCACCATCTGCGCCAGATAACCTTGACCATACGACACCACAAAATTGACAATACCAAAACCTACAACCGCAAGAACAATGTTAGAAACCAAACCTGGCAACAGATCCTGTTTCCCCTGCGTAATAACCAAGTCAATTATCTGTGCAGTAAAAAGCGGCTCAAGCGTGAACAAGTATGCCGCAAGAACGGCCAACCCGAAGATTCCGATGAAGAGAAGGAGATAGGGTCTATGATACTTCAGAATCCTCCTGAATGTACCCGCAGAACCAATAAGCCCTGCCTGCGTTTTGATGGTCTTCACGTAATCAAGAATCGGTTTGGCTACACTCATCATCAGGACCAGCGGATTCGCGCGTTACTTCACCGCTCAAATGTGGATATAAGCTTTCTTTTCGGCATGTATTTAGCTCATGTTCATCAATAACTTAGAAACAGGCTTAAGACGTGAAAAGGGGACCTTTTTGGGCTTGGACTACACGTTCATTAAGGCTATAGAAAGCTCCAACATTAAAGCTTATTTCACTAAAAGAACACCAAATATGGGCGGATCAATTTCGGGAGCTAAATACATACTCTTTTCGGCGCACAGAAAACGTTCCGCAACAGAAGCGGCAACAGCAAGTCTCTGCCAGCAAAGAGCCGACCCAAACTTGGCGAAAGGCTAACGAACGCCATAATGACCCTTACATGGTTAACTGCGGATCTGGCTTTGCAGAGTGACAATTTGGTCTGGCGGGGAGGACTTTCATGAAGCGAAGCCTTCACTTTGAAATCGCCGAGCCAAAGGACTACACCTTCAGTTCTCCACGCGCGCTCTCCATAATCCCTCCAGTTTTGCCACGCAACTCCGTTCCTGTATACGGACTATCTGCAGCTTTCTTCAAAGCATCCAGAATCCTTGTCTTAACGCCTCTTGGCAACTTGCCAAACTCCTTGGCGAAGCTTCTCGTAAGAACCGATTTGTAAGGCAACACCTAGTCCTTCATCAGGGCTTTTCTGATTTCCTCAGGACTATTGGCAACGGAATACTTCTTTTTCTTGTATTCTTCAAGGCTCTTTTCTATTCTTTCCAACCCTTGCTTGTCTGATTGTTCCTCCAAAGTAGCCAGAATCTCCTCTATCTTAGCAAAATGCGCATACAGTTCCTTCAGCAAAGGACGAGGAACGGAGACAACTTCGGTCAATCAACTCACCAATCAAAACAATGTTTCATAAGGCTATTAATCTATTCGAAGAAATAACTCATCACTGCTTCAATGGGCCCTGGGGCCCTATCACACGGCAACAGCCACACACCCAGACAGCGACTTGCAGCTCGAATCACATGCGATTCCTCAGAAATGCCAGAAAAAACATCGAAGCAACTTGCTGCAAACACACTCAAATTCCAACTACCTTGATGACAACTTCTGGTCGGGCGGGCAGGACTTGAAGCTCCACCTTCTGGAGAAGACCTCCACAGTCTCCGTCTTTTCTGGGTAAGGGTACATGAGGTAAATTCAAGGTGAGCGCACATCTCAGATTGCCTCAGATTTCAAGGGTGTCCAGTGTGCAATTTTTTTGGATAGGTCTAGCGCGCTGGTTTGTCCCTAAAATGGTTAAAAATGGTCTTTATTCTTCTTTTGTCTATTGGCGTCTGATTTTGGCTTGTTTGGTGAACAACTCTTGGCAGTGCTAAAAAATGGCACTCACGGGGTTCCAACAAATCTGAAAGAAATCAGAGGCTCTCCATGAACCGTTGAAGCTGTGTCTAGCGCTTTTGGAGCATCACGCCATGCAACAGAGCTAAAAACGAATGCACACATTAAAGCTGTCACCAAACCCGAAAATAAGAATCCAGAACATTTAAGACCAAAATCGGGACAGGGCAGCGCGCGCCACGTTTTTTTCGCGTTTTTCGGGCTCGATAGCACCTACCCCTCTCCCATAGACTATCAGCGCAAAAGCTGCGAGAGTTGCTGATTTGGGAAAGGCTTCGTCTTATAGCTGTACGCATATTTTCGACAGATGTCTTGATTCTTCAAGGGTCAGAATGTGACCTTCTTGGATTTCACGCCTGTCATATGCTCTATGTCTATTCTGCCAATCGTCGTCCTGCCCAACTTTTCGATGTCAAGCCGAGCTATCAAGGGTTCAGGATTTTCTTCGAGGTGCTTCATCATACATATGATTGCTTCACGTTTCTCTTCAAGGCTTTGAAGGAAAGTGACTTTGCCTGAAAAATGAACTGAAGCATAGAGCTGGTCACATTCGCCTTGAGCGTAACCATAGTCTATCATGGCTTGTCCCCAGACATTGTTGTTTGATCTGAGGAAATCGATCTTCTTACCTTCTGGAAAGCAATGGAAGTAAATGCAGTTGCGGCTTTCGTTGTAGCCTTGACTCAATGATACCAGGTATGGTTGATTGTCCCTGCACAGAGCAATAGTAACGTATTTGGCTGATTTCAAAATCTTCTTCAAAGAGGGGTCGTCGGTTATCTGAAGATCCTTCCGTCTCACATGATATGACATGACATCTGCTATCGGAAGTCAAAGTAATAAACCTTCAAGAGAAAAAACGGCTGATAAAACACGATCGAAGAACTCAGCGGACGTTTCAGCAACCCATATATAGTCTCACAATCGAGTCTTCTGCAGGTGATTCAAATCATGCGTCTGAAAGATCGTGTAGCCATAATCACTGGTGCTGGCTCAGGAATTGGACGGGCTTCGGCCATTCTCTTTGCCAAGGAAGGAGCAAAAGTTGTAGTAGCAGATTTCGTCCCGCAGAGCGGTCTGGAAACGGTGGACATAATCAAAAAGAATGGTGGTGAAGCCATTTCTGTCGATGCGGACATATCTAAGGCTTCTGACGCCGAGAAGACTGTGAAGTCTGCCGTCAAGATTTATGGAAAGCTGGACATACTATTTAACAATGCTGGGATTAACCTTGAAAGAACAGTGACTGAAACCACGGAGCCAGAGTGGGATAGAGTCCAGAACATCAACTTGAAAGGCGTATTCCTATGTTCAAAATATGCGATTCCTGAGATGATTCGTGGTGGCGGAGGGGTCATCATCAACACTGCTTCGATCCGAGGGCTTGTAGGCCAATATCACCTTGCAGCATACTGCGCTTCAAAGGGAGGAGTAGTCTTGCTTACAAAAGCGATGGCACTAGACTATGGATCCAACAACATACGGGTAAACTGCATTTGCCCAGGAGGTATTGAAACGCCAATGCACTTGGCTTTCCTAGCTACTTTGAAAGACCCGGAACTCGAAGTACAGGAGACTTTGAAGAAGATTCCTTTGGGCAGGATGGGGCAGCCTGAAGATGTTGCGCGGGTTGCGCTTTTTTTGGCTTCGGATGAGTCGGCGTATTTGACGGGGCTCGCAATTCCAGTCGACGGCGGAAGAATCCAGAACGTCTAGTAGTGAGAAAACAAAAAATGGGAGTGTCGTGGTTGGAAAAAGGCTGTTACATGGTGGCAGCTGGGAAAAAGGCGACAACTGATGGATCAGTATTGGTCGCACGAAGTGAGGACGCGGCACATGGGAACCATGCCCTTAGGGTCCTTGCAGTTCCGAGAAAGAAACACAACCCTGGCGAAGAAATAGTATTCGAAAAGATGGGAGACACTGGCCTAATACTGCCTCCAGGCGTCAAAATACCACAAGTCTCCGAGACCTATGCCCACCTCGGCGTTGTCAACGTGATAGAAGGCGAAAAAATCTCGATAACCGCTGGCGGTGTCAATGAATTCCAAGTCTGTGCTGGTCCGTCTAGCGGCGGTTATATCAACAAAAAGGCAGAACAAGTATGCCCTGAGAATCCCACATCAATTGGTGACTACAGGTGCACTTTGGTGCTTGAACGGTGCAAGACAGCCCGAGAAGGAATCAGGCTCCTGGGGGAGCTTACTGAAAAATTCGGTGCAAGAATTGACAATTATATGGTCGGAGACCCAAACGAAGTCTGGCTCTATGAGGAATACCGTGGCAGACTTTGGGCAGCGGTTAGAATACCTGACGACTGCTTCGTAGTAGAAGCAAACACTGTTAGAATTGGAGAAATCAACCTTAACGACTCAGAGAGCTTTATGGGTTCTAGAGACCTAGTTAGTTTCGCATCTGAACACGAGCTGTATGACCCAAAGAGCGGAGACCCCTTCAACGTGAGCAAAGTCTACGGTGCCCAGACTGGCAAACTGCGGTATGGCATACCATCACCAAACTACGATCGACACCGCATTTGGCGAGGTATCAGTTTGTTGGCACCCTCGACAAAACTGGATCCTGAAGAGCCATCATGGATCTACCCATTATTCGTAGAACCTGACCGAAAGCTAACGCCGAGAGACATCCTGAAGGTAATGATGGACCACTACGAAGGCACTCCCTACGACTTGTACAATAATAACAAAGATGAGTACAAACCGGCTTCTGGAACACTCGAGGGCTTCAGCGCCTCAGTTAAAGGAAAACCAAAATCAGACCTTTACATGAATGAGAAGAGGCAGTATCAACTAGCTCCAGTTTGGGGCGAAGAAAGAATCATTGGTACAACAAGAGCAGTGACAACTTACTGTGCTCAGCTTAGAAGCTGGATGCCGAATCCCATCGGAGGCGTACTTTGGGCAGGATTGGCTGAGGCTGCGACAAGTGCTCACATACCTTGGTATTGTGGAATGACGCGGACACCCGAACCTTACACGATAGGGAGTCAGAAAGAAGGTTCCTACGCACCGTCACCTTTCCGCGGGAGTATTTACGACGAAGAATCTGCGTCCTGGAACTTCAGACTAGTATCCAACTTGGTGAACCTGTTCTACTCAGCAACCAGAGACGAGGTAATCCCAGTCTGGAGAGAATGGGAAAACAAGCTTTATAAACTTCAGCCAGCAGTCGAGAAGACTGCAGTTGAGCTCTACAAGGAAGACAAGTCGAGTGCCGTGGAATTCATAACCGACTACACTTGTAGCAAGGCTAACGAAGCATTAGACATGGCCAAAACTATGATTACAAGATTACACACAATAATCGCGCACTACAATGCCCCACAGTAATGCCCAGTGAATAGACCGCGGAACAAAGAGAAAATGTGGGAGCCACCTATTAGATCTCGCGACCTACTCGAGCCCCGTCATGAATGGCTTCCAGAATCTTACACGGCTTCACGCAGTCACCGATCAACCAGTAGCTTCCAACTTTGTTTTTGAGTTCGTCAACCACTTTTCTGTTCGGGCAGACGCCCAAAGCCAATACTACAGTGTCTGATGTAATCACGCTGTGGTTTCCTTTGCAGTCGGTCACGCGTACACCGTTTTCAGTTATCTCTTCAATTCTGGTTTTTCTGTTGACTTCAACTGCAAGTTCTTCAAATCTCTTGAGCAGATATCTCCTCGTCTTGGATTCCATATCCAAGCCAATGTCGTCAAGCATTTCAATGACTTTGACTTTCTTTCCATGCTCGGCAAGATATTCTGAGGTTTCGCAGCCCACCATTCCGCCGCCTGCAACGACGACACTCGAGCCTGTTTTTACCACGCCTCTCAGAACATTCCATGCCGTCACTACGTTACTGCAGTTGATCCCTGGAATTCTCGGAATAAGAGGCTCAGAGCCTGTTGCGAAAACTACTTCATCGGGGTGCACCGCCTCAATTGAAGCCTCTTTGCCAACATGAACCTCAACATTCTGTTTTTTCAGTTGGTGGGTCAGGTAGTTTGTCAGATTCTTGATCTCTTCCTTGTGCGGCGGTATGCTGGCGAGGTTCATTTGTCCGCCGAGACCATTTTTCTCGTAAAGCACGACCTCGTGTCCGCGCATCGAGAGAGTTCTTGCAGCTTCCATTCCAGCAGGTCCACCGCCAATAACTAGAACCCTTTTCGGTTTGTCTGCAGGTTTAAGACGGTACTCCCGCTCTCTCCCAACGTTAACGTTCACAGTGCACTTGAGTCTGAGTCCTGAGCTTGTTCGCTCAGAGCATCTCATGCAGGCAATGCACATGTTTATGTCTTCTAACCTGCCTACCATGGTCTTTGCTGGGAGATATGGATCGGCAACAAGAGCCCTGCCCATTGCCACTAGGTCTGCTTTCTTCTTTTGGAGAATCTCCTCAGCGAAGATTGGGTCATTAATCCGTCCAACTGTGATGACCGGTATGTCCACAGCTTCTTTGACTCCAGCGGCTAGATGGACCATGAATCCACGTGGCACGACCATCGGTTGAGTTGATCCATACTCAAGAGGCGAATCATATGTGCCCGCAGAGATATCTAGACAATTTGCGCCGGCATCCTGAAGCCTCTTCGCAATAACCTTTGTGTCGTCAAGTGTGAGGCCCCCCTCAAGGTATTCGTGTGCACTCAAACGGAACATGACTGGAAAGTTCTGTCCAACTAATTCGCGTGTTCGTTCAAGAATCTCTAGCGCGAACTTCATTCTGCCGTTCAGGTCTCCGCCATACCTGTCGGTCCGTTTGTTGGTGGCAGGAGAAAGGAATTGTTCAATCAAATAGCCGTGTGCCGAATGCATTTCTATCGCATCGAACCCGGCGGTCTTTGCTCTTCTTGCGCCCTGTGCGTATATTTCGACAAGAGCTTCAACTTCTTTGGTCTTCAGCGGACGCGGTTTCACCTTTGTGGATGCACAGTAGACATCGGAGGCTGAAACTGGCTGAATCCCTTGCGTGATTTCGAGTGTCGTTTCTCTTCCCGCGTGGTGGAGCTGGAGCGCGATCTTCGTGGCAGTCTCGTGAACTGCTTCACAAAGGTCGTTGAATCCCGCCATGAACATGTCGTCATCAATGCAGAGCTGAAGTGGATCGTCAAGCCGTCCTACCGGGCTGTCAATGCATGTCGCTTCAACTATGATCAGGCCGACCTTGCCTTTTGCACGTTCTGAGTAGTAATCAATCACTCGCTGATTGACTGCACCTATTTCGCCTGCAAAGTTGGAGGTCATCGGAGGCATGACAATTCGGTTCTGAATTTCCAGTCTCCCTATCTTGATCGGGGTAAGGAGTTTTTCAATCTTCAACTTCGTGAGTCTCCCAAGAACCTTGAGTTCAATCCATGAAGCTTCCGCCATTTACGTCGAGAATTTCGCCCGTAATGTAACTTGCGGACTCTGAAACCAAGAATAGAACGGCTTCCGCAATTTCCTCAGGTCTCCCTAGCCGATTGAAAGCGGTTTTCCGGGCATCCTCAGCCTTCTCTTCGTTTGTCCACGCGGTCTCGAACATTGTCCCAAGTATGGTTCCTGGTGCAACTGAATTCACATTGATGCCAAAAGATGCCAGCTGCTTTGCCAAAGACTTTGTGAGGTTGATGACTCCTGCTTTTGATGCTGCATAATGCAGTCCGCCAGCAGTGCCTGTCTTTCCATCAACAGACGAAATGTTGACAATCTTGCCGGATTTTTGCTTCTTCATTGTTTTTGCGACAGCCTTGCAGCAGAGAAAGACTGACTTGAAGTTTATCGACATGACCTTGTCCCATTCAGCTTCTGTGAGGTTTTCTACCAGAGCATGATCTGGACTGATCAGCGAACCCGTAGCTCGGCCAATTCCTGCATTGTTAACAAGAATGTCTATTCTGCCAAAACGTTCTATAGCTGTTGTAGCCATTCTTACGACATCGTTCCACTCTGAGACATCTGTTCTGACAGCCACAGCGTCAGATCCCATTGCCTTGATCTGCCTGACGGTCTCTTCAGCCATTTCAAGGTTTATGTCGGCGATAACGAGCGAAGCGCCTTCCTTCGCAAGACGCGTTGAAATAGCGCCCCCGATGCCGCTTGCGCCTCCAGTAACTATGGCAACCTTTCCAGATAATCTTGACATTCAAACACCAGCAGTAGTCAAGACAATTGGCCCAGCTTTATATCTTTGATCGTTCAAGTCCCTGACTGAAACTCTTTTAGAAACACCTCCACACTTATATACACGAAACTGGAAGTAGTGCGTTGTCAATTATCTGTCCATAAAAAAGGTGAACATAAATGGGCAACATGATAAAGTTTGGCAATATTGAAGCTGAAGCTGGAACCAAGAAGGCTGGTTATCTGAAAGTCAAAGATCTCAACGGCTACGGCCTTGAGATGCCATTGATGGTCATAAACGGTGCAAAGAAAGGACCTACATTGTGCGTGACGGCTGGAGTACACCCATGTGAGTACACAGGAATTGAGACTGTCATGAGACTCTACGCACATTTGAATCCCAAAGAACTCAGCGGAACAGTTCTTGCTGTGCCTATTGTCAATGTCCCAGGATTTCAGGCAAGAGCAGCATACGTTAACCCTATTGACGGACTGAACATGAACAGAATCTTCCCAGGAGACGCTACAGGAACGATGAGCTACGTCATGGCAGACGTGTTATTCAAAGAAGTAGTCATGAAATCCAACTATATCCTTGACCTTCACGGGGGAGACTTGCCTGAGGAGAACCTAGACTTTGTGATTGTAGAGAAAACGGGCAAGAAGGAAGTTGACAAGGCATCAGAAGAAATCGGGAGAGCATTCAACCCAGAGTACATGTGGGTCAAAGGCGCTGCCGCCGGCGGTCTCAAGATTGAGGGAGGATTGTGCAGTGCAGCAAACGCAGCAGGAATCCCCGGAGCCGTGCCCGAAGCAGGCATGTCAGCCAAAGTTCAAGAGCCATGTGTGAAATTCCTCTTCAACGGCGTCTTGACTGCAATGAAACAACTGAAAATGACGGAAGGAGCCTTCCAGCTGAAAGAACCCAAGATCATCAAAGCCCAACACGTTGTCAAAACCAAGTCTGCAGGGTTCTTTACACCGACAGTGAAGCTGGGAGACGTGGTTTCAAGAGGGGATGTCATTGCGCGCATAAGAAATCCGTTTGGGGAAGTAATAGAAGAAGTCAAATCCCCTGTCAACGGTGTCTTCGATTTCCTGATGTACCATGCTTCCGTGCTGCCTGGCAACGTATTGATGATAATCGGCGAACTCTAAACGTCGGCTTGGGCCCGATCTAATCCTTTTTTTCTTTTTTCACTAGTTCTGACGTTTTGCAAAGAGAAAGACGGGGCATGTGGAGAAAACAAAATAAAAGGGGAATTCTGGCGGGCATTTGAATGCGTGGTTGACTAGAGGAAGTTGGGGTTCTTCACTTTTCGACCTGGTTTGACTTGAGGCTGTACTATGTGTGTCGTGCAAGTCTTAAGTGGAAATGTTTTCTTGACTTCATTGATCACGTTTGTTACGTCCTGTACTTCGTCAACTTCCACTTTTGCGAAAGCAGAGAACGCTTCAGGATCTCGGCCATGCACAAAGTGCATTTCCAAGAGTCCAGGGATTTTTTCGCATTCATCCATGCCTTTTCTCAGTCTGTCCATCGTGTCTTCTTTTTCTTCAGGTGGCCATACGCGGAGCTTGTCAGCAAAAAAGTAAAATTCTATATATGCCATTATTCTCATATTTTGGTTACCTCCAAACACGTTCATGTAGGCTATGTGAAGTTCATGTCTTTCGCCTTTTCTCCTGGCCTCAGCTGCGGCTGGACTACGAAAGTCGTTATGGTCTTTATCGGAAGCACCTTCTGCATCTCGTTCTGCACGTTTGTCAGTTCTTCCATCGTGTCTGTCTCAGCCACTGCGATCATGGCGAGTGGCCCGAAAACCACGTGTGCCTCTTTCAATCCAGATATTTTTGACCACATTGCCAAGATTATCTGAAGTCTGCCCAAAGTGTCGTCTTTTTCTCCAGGCAACGCATGGACTTTTTCACTGATCCACGTTATGTTCATGAAAGCTTTTATCTTCGTGTCATAGCCCTCGTCTTTATCTTCGAGGAGGGGTATAAAAAGATATTCTTCGCTCAGATCTTTGGGACCTGTCTTGTTCTAGCATCGAAGTTTCTTGACAGTCTTTTCCAGGCGACTCATTCCTTCTTCAAGGTCCTTCATCTTGGAGGCAAAGGAGATCCGTAAGTAACCTTCTCCGTGTTTTCCAAATGCAGCCCCTGGTACGGTGTTGATTCTTCCTTCTTTCAACAAGTATTCTGCAAGCTCGTAGGAGCCTTTGCATAGTTGAGTGACATTTGGAAAAGCGTAAAACGATCCTTTAGGATTCCAGCAGGAGATGCCGTCGATTTCGTTCAGCCGTTTGATGATGAATTTTCTTCTACTGTCGAACTCCCTTACCATCTCGCTCACAGAGTCTTGTGGACCTCGAAGTGCTTCAACCGACGCTTTCTGAGCGATGACTGAGGGGTGTGTGCAGATGTGCATGTGTACTAAATGTATTCTGTCAATCAGTTTCTCAGTCGCGGCGACGTAGCCCACTCGCCATCCGGTCATTGCATAGGTCTTCGACAAGGCATTTACTACTATTGTCCGGTCTTTCATGCCGGGCAGAGTGCTTATATTGTAATGTTTGTAGCCGTCATAGATGAATTTCTCGTAGACCTCGTCTGTCATCACCAGAAGATCGTGTTTCTTAGCAATGTCTGCTATTCGGTTTATGTCGTTCTGGAGCAGAATTGAGCCAGTAGGATTGTTTGGTGAATTGATCCAGAGCATCTTCGTCTTAGGAGTAATTAGTCCTTCCACTTCGTCGAGATTCGGGCGGAAATCGTTTTCCTCCTTGGTCGGGACAAGCACGGGTTTTCCTCCGGCGAGAATCACGGAAGGCGCATAGAAGACGAAGCTTGGGTCGGTGATTATGACCTCGTCACCAGGATCAATTGTGCTCATTACCGCGCTGTAGCAGGCTTCACACGCGCCTACGGTGATGATAATCTCTTTTTGCGGATCATAGCTCACACCGTTTTCTGTTCGAAGTTTCTCTGCGACTGCCTCCCTCAGTTCTGGGAGTCCTGCAGTTGAAGTGTAATGAGTGAAACCTGCTTCTATCGCTCTGATGGCAGCTTGTCTGATGTTCATCGGAGTATCATAGTCAGGTTCGCCCAGAGCGAAAGAGATCACATCTTTCATTCCAGCGGCCAGTGCAACCATTCTTCTTATTCCAGAGTATTCGATGCTGTTTGCACGTTGACTTGTCCACTGTTTCATATGCTAATCTCCTTTAGTTCAACTCAACTTGAATGTCCTGACCGTTCTGCCTATTCCTGAAATATCTCCAACGTTACTCCATCAGGATCGGTGAAATAAGTGAAAGCACGACCTTTTAATGGGCCCGCTCCAATTTTCACTGGGGGACCGTTGAACTTCACGCCTTTTGCCTTCAGTTCGATATATGCTTCATCGATATCTGCGACTCGGAAAGCAAGATGGGTGTTTCCTGTGTCACAGTTCCTCCTGTCGTAAGGTCGACCTAGAGGGTTGAGATACTGAATCAGTTCAACACAGTCTTCACCGCATTGCAGCATGGCGAACAAGAGTTTGGCACCAGGAAGCTTCACGGCTTTTTCAAGATCTGAGCCCGAACCCTCTTGTGGGTCAAACAATGATTTCATGTCCAGGATGTCCTGGTAGAATTTCAGTGACTGCTTCATGTCTGCTACGTTGATCGCTATGTGATGAACCCCTTTGATGCGCATCTTCAACTCCTTCACGTTGTTTGGCAGTATGATTGTCCAGTCTTTATATGTCTTCAGTTCAGTACCACATCTTCTGAAGATGCAAGGCGTGCAACTCCCTCCCACCCCAAACCGAGCAAACAAGAAGGCGGACTTTGCGAGTCGAGTAACACCACCTGTCTTGAAACTTGAGCCTGTTCTATCTAGAAAATGCCTTACACTCTTGCTTTGATAGGGATGCGAGAGTGGAAGGGTGGATCGAGACCAGCGTCGGTTGAAGGAATGGATGGTCGGGAAGCGGCTGCAGGGCTGCTCAATCTC
>Ga0315284_10010485_pt1 | contig 13198 bp, 9 predicted proteins | sample YL17G09_16_MG_FD_203696 | JGI IMG/M metagenome (GOLD analysis project Ga0315284, IMG submission 203696) | Sediment microbial communities from Yellowstone Lake, YNP, Wyoming, USA - YL17G09_16 | ecosystem: Environmental > Aquatic > Freshwater > Lake > Sediment | place: USA: Wyoming | collected...
TTTTCCATATTGGGAGAATGAATTAAAAATAATATAATCGGAATGTTTTAATATTTCAGAGAACTCTTCTTCTTTGAATGCTGGGGAATAAGTATGAACTTCTTTCCCGAATTCCTCTTTACCAAGCCTGGCCTCGTACAAACTTCCAGCGCAAACTCCCGACAAATATTTTTTAATCATTGGAAATGTTGAATACATTGCATAGGCTTTTAAAGCAAGTAGTATTTTACAATCAGCCTTTTTCTGGACATAATCCAATATTTCAAGATTATCGTTGATAATATTTTCATCAACTATAAAACAAGGGGTTTTAATGTCCTTTAAATTTAATTTCAAAATATTATTCATTTTTTAAAGTCGGTTAGAAGTCCTTAATTAGTTCGTCTTTATATTCTTCCACCTGCCAGGGCAAGCCGTATTTATCCATGTCTCTCATAAAAGGATCCGGGTCTAATTGCTCTAAATTGAAGACTCCCTTTCCTCTCCATTTTTTAGTCATAATCATTTTTGCTCCAATTACTGCCGGAACTGCTGCCGTATAGGAAATTGCCTGGCTTCTCGTTTCCTGGTAGCATTTAGAATGATCACAAACATTGTAAATATAAACTGATCTTGTCACCCCATTTTTTTCTCCCTGCATTATATTTCCTATTACTGTTTTTCCAATGTAACTCTCCCCAAGTTTTTCAGGTTTAGGAAGAACTGACCCGAGCATTACCACCGGAGCAATAAATTTGCTGTCATATTTTATTTTCCTTTGGCTTAACAAACCTATTTTTTCAAACATTTCTATAGTAGTTTTGTCCTTAAACATTTCATCTCCGCCAACTTTTTCCATCATTTCTTTAGGTGATATTTCTTCTGAATTAAATTCAAGTGTTTGAGCTGTATTAATTCCATATTTACAAAAAGCTCTTAAATAACTTAAATATTTCTCTCCAAAAGTCATCCAAAACCTGGCTCTTTCAATTTCAGGATAATGTTCAACAAGAGACTCTAATTCTTCATGATATAAAAGATACGCTTCTCTTTTCCCGGCTATAGGAAAATCAAATGTAAAGTGAATACTATTTGAATCAATTATTGCAGGGGTTTTTGCCCAGCCACCCTTTTTTTTGTCAAAATGCCTTGGAGACATAGTAATCTCTCTTATGTTAATTTCCGGGTCAAAGTTAGTTGCAAATCTTCTTCCATGATTTCCAGCATTGCAATCTAAAATATCTAAAAACTGTATTTTATCAAAAAAATGTTTTTTAGCATATGCAGTATAAATACTTGTAACGCCAGGGTCAAATCCACATCCTAATAAAGCAGTTAAACCCTTTTCTTCAAATTTTTTATTATAAGCCCATTGGCCTTTATAATCAAAGCCAGTATGATCTCTAACTTCCGGAGTTGCTGTATCAATATAATGAACTCTGGTTTCTAAACAAGCATCCATTATAGAATAATTTTGATATGGAAGGGCAACATGAATTACTACCTTTGGTTCAACTTTATTGATTAAGTCAACTAATTCTTTAGTATTAGCTGCGTCAATTTTTTCAATATTAATGTATTTGCCCTGCAATTCTTTTACTTCTTTCTGGATAATTTTAGGCTTATCCAAACTTTTACTGGCAAGAGTTATATTGGTAAAAACCTCTGGGATTTGAGAACATTTATGCGTCACAACTCTACCAGATGCTCCGCCACCAATGATGAGAATATTTCCCATTTTATTTTCCCCTTATTTAATGCAAATATTGATATGGTCTCGGCTATCCCCTCAAGACGGACCCTTCATACATTTATTGACGTGGTCTCGGCTATCCCCTCAAGACGGACTATTCCACTTAATTGATATTATTTCGTCCTGCTATCCCCTCAAGACGGATTATTCCACTTAATTGATATTATTTCGTCCGGCTATCCCCTCAAGACGGATTATTTCAGCATCTGCGATTGACAGGCTTCACATTGATTTATAACAGTTTCTTTGTCAAGACTATAGCTATTTTTCATTCTCTTAAGTATTTCCGGCCTGCCGGCTGCAATAATGAAGCAGCATGAAAGGCATATATCATTGTTCAGAAGCTTACAATAAATTGATTTATCCTTTTCTTTTTTGCATATCAGGCAAAGTATCATAATTGTGCTCTCCCTCACTATGGTGCTTAAAACGTAGGCCCAAGAGACAAACTGATTCTTTTCTTGCTGAAATCGTTAATATGCGCAGCATAATCAAGCCTTAAAACAAGAGGATACTGCTCTATTAAAAACACATTGAGCCTTGCTCCTATGCCAACAGATGTATTGAAGCCCTGTATTCCATGCATCAGGTCTCCATCCTTCCATGTCCTGCCTGAATCCAGAAAAAGTACCATCTGCAGGTTCTTTATATAAAAATCAGGCCAGAAATACCACATATGATAATTTAATTCCGGCATTATCATCAGCCGCAGTTCCGCATTGAACAATCCAAACTTATTTCCCGTTTCAAGTTCGCTATAATCCCCCCTGAGCATTGAAGCGTCATCTATGTTAAACTGCAGGTCTGCAAGATTCCTGTTCTGGCCCTGTATCAGCCCGCACCAGAAACGCAGAGCCAAAACATGATAGTCGTTTAAGCCATAATTTCTCACTGTAATATACTTCTGCGCTTCAATCTGGCTCATCAGATAATCATAGTCACCGCCAAATATTTTGAGAGACTTCTCAAAAGTAATGTTCGCCCTGAAACCACTGAGAACATCAAGAAGTTTACCCTGGGTAGTATCCCGGACAAATGACAATGCTGCCAGATTGTAAGTATAAGTATAATCATCTATCACATTGTTACTTGTATCTGTTTTTATCCCGTTAAATACCCCCCCTGCAATGCTGACCCTGTTGAACCTGTCAAGCGGATAATCCATCATCAGTGTTTCCCTGTAAACACTGACATAATTGTTTAATGAATCCATACTCCTGCTGCCTGAATAATAAATGCCTAAATCCGGTTTCAGCCCTTTGTAAATGTAAGCCAGCTGACCGTCAAAGAAACCCTTGTTCCCTGTATACCAGTCACTGGAATAAGCAAGCTGAAGCTGGAGGTTATTATTACCCAGCATATCGCTGAGATACCAAAGGCCGAACAGGTAAAGGCCATAATTCGTGTCAATGAAACCTGCTGGTAAAAATATATCCGTCAAAAGCTTTGATTTATATTTCTTTATATCGTTAACGGGCGATATTTCATCAGGCTTGTTATATGTTAATTCTTCTTTCTTTTTCTCAGGCGTATTTTCAAGCGGGGGCACAGGAATGGACACCTTATCAAGCGGCTTTATGTTCATTAATTCCCCGGTATATATATTTTTCTCTCCCCTTCGGTAATAAACGAATGCAAGTTCGTCACCCTGTCTTGACAGCTCAGGATTAAATATTCCTGTTTTAACGTCAGTAAGTTTCTCAATATTGTTGCCGGAATCATCCATTCTGTAAATATTATAACAGCCGTCAGCGTCTGATACATAATATACTCTGCTGCCATCGGGTGACCATGCGGGATTTATTTCATAATACTGTGTTTCGGTCAGCCTTATAAGCCTGTTATCCTTAAGGTTGATAATAAAGAGGTCTTTCTGCAAGTCATGCTCCGAAACATATACTATCCGGCCGCCATCAGGAGAAAATACAGAATTATCATCGTCATATTCATCGTCTGTCAGTTTCTTAAGTGAATTATTTACAATATTATAAAGCCAGATATCGCTCTTTGCGTTTTTAATCCCGGTAAAAGCAATCATTTTCCCATCCGGGGAGAAACAGGGTGATGATACTGAATCCAGCGGCACAGGTATTTTCTTCAGTTTTCTGCTTCTAACATCAAATATGCAGATAAACTCCTGATATTTTTTCCTTCCTGTAAAAGCAATTTTCCTGCCATCCGCTGACCAGGAAAGAGCATGGCCTTCACTATACACATTATCCAGGCTGAACCCTATGCGCCATTTCAAGAGAGGATACTGGACAGTGCCGTTTTTGTTCGTTATGAACACATCGTTATATCCGTTTCTGTTTGAAATGAATGCCAGTTTCCTGCCATCCGGGGAAAATACAGGGCAGGTATTATTCTCGTTATTGCCCGTTAATTTATCACCGTATAACTCTGCATCGTTCTTGTTTTCAACAGCCTGATTATACTTGTCTTTAAGATAATCCTCCCACTCACTGTTTAGGCCGGAAAGGTTATTCTTGATCGTCCTGGAAAGCACTGAGTTCACATCAATACTTTCCCTGTACATTGATATTATATCGTTAACAGTGTCTGCCCCATATTTTTCCGCTATATACCTTATTGCGCTCTCACTTTCCTTATACGCCAGATATACCTGATATCCCCTGAGCGGCCCAAAATTCTGCAGATTTGTAAGCGGGAGCAGTTGGCTTGATATAACTGCATCCCTTAATACCATATCTGCATAGGAGAGGTCATCGTAATGAGCAGAAACATATTCCGCTACACCTTCAATTATCCAAAGAGGATAGAAAACAGATTTTAGCAGGCTTATTGTTTTCCAGGGATTGTCATACCATATATAAAAACACACATCATGAGTAAATTCGTGGTATACTACATGCCTCATCCGCCTTTGGGAACTGTCTGCAGGCAATACCATCCTGTTCTTTAAAGCTTCTGTAAAACCTCCCGCGCCTTCCGCATTGGCAATATTATTTTGTTCAAAATGGTTCTGGGATATGTAATAAAAAAACGGGATTTTTTTTGACGGGCGATAATTCATTTTATCAGTAACATAATTGAAAGCCTCTTCCGCAAGTTTTGTCACACCCGTAATGCTGTCCTTTGACTCAGGGTAATGGAACACCTTAAAATGTTCGGTCTCCGCTATAAACCATTTATGTTTTTCTACCCTTAACCCGTTCTGTCCGAAATCAAGGGCATTGCTTTTTAACGGCAATAATAATAGACTTGCGGTGAAACATAATATGATACTGATTTTTTTCATTTTTACCCGCTTTTGTGAAAGCAATTTAATTATACTATTGTTTTATCTTTGCTGTATATTCATGTTTCTATTTCTTCTGCAGCTTCTTCCTCGTGTTCCTTCTCCTCTTCCTCTTTTTTTGCCTTCAGAATATCTCCTATAGTCGTACCGTTTGAATCTTCCTGATTGACATACTTATTAACCTCTGCTCTCTCCTGTGATTTATAGTATTCTTTTATACTTAATTCTATTACTTTGTTTTTGGACTCTACTTTTACTATGGTCGCCCAGACCATTTCGCCGACCTTTATTTCTTCCTCTACTTTTTCAACCCGGCGCGAGGAGACCTGGGATATATGAATGAAACCATACATTTCCGGCTCCAGTTCTACAAATGCGCCGCTTTTTGTTATCTTTGTGACTTTACCCTGAACATTGCTTTTTACATGATATTTTTCAAAAGGGTTAGCGGATGCCTGTTTTAAACCCAGGGATATCCGCTCTTCTTCCACATTGACATTCAATACAACAATTTCTACCTGTTGCCCAACTTTTAAGACCTCATTAGGATGCCTTATATTCCTGGTCCATGACATGTCTGAAACATGCATCATTCCTTCAATTCCATCTTCCAGTTTTATAAAAGCTCCAAAAGCCGCCAGGTGCGTTACTGTGCCTGTAAGTATTGTTTCTGTCGCATATTTCTCTTTCGCTTTCGCCCACGGGTTAAGCTGAATCTGCTTCAGCCCGAGAGACATTTTTCTTTTTTCTTTATCTATCTTTAATACTTTTGCCTCCACTACTTCTCCTGTCTTCAGTATATCGGAAGGTTTTCTTACATTACCAGTCCACGACATATCGGAAACATGAATCATGCCTTCTATGCCTTCAGCGAACTCAACAAAAGCGCCGAAGCTTGTAATTCCAGTCACTCTGCCGGATAAAATAGAACCAACCTGATAATTTTCTTCAATGTTGTCCCATGGATGAGGAGTTAATTGTTTCAACCCCAGCGATATTTTTTCCTTCCCCCTGTCAAAATCAAGTACTTTAACATCAAGTTCTTCTCCGATTTTTAGAGCATCTTCCACTCTCTTTATATGCCCCCACGAAATATCGCTTATATGAAGCAGCCCGTCAATCCCGCCTATGTCAATAAAAGCGCCGAAAGAAGTTATCTTGCTTACTTTCCCTTTTAGTATTTCACCTATAGTAATCTTATTGAATATATCATCTATTTTCTTCCTTACTTCACTTTCCACTACAAGCCTCCATGAAACCACAATATTGTCACCGGACTTGTATTCAATAATCCTGGCAGGCACTGTTTTACCCAATACCGAGTTGATGTCCTTTATTGGGGGATAACCTATGTGTGAGGCGGGCATAAAAGCTTCCATGGACATTTTTGTGAATCCCTTTAAATCAACCACAACTCCGCCTTTTATCTTTTTTTTCAACTTCACCTGAAGCTCCGATTGGATGTTATATGCCTGTTCAACTGCCTTGTTATCGCTTATAAATATTGCCTGTTTATAGGAAACCATAGGCCCGCCAAGCGCACTGTCATACTTCTTCACTATCTTGACATCAACCACGTCACCTGGTTTAAACTGCTTGAGCTCTTCCTCGGACTCAAACTCGCTTATATCAATTACACCTTCTGCTTTAAATCCTACATCTACTATTATATTATCCTTGTTAACCTGAATAATTTTTCCTTTGACTATGTCTCCTTTTTTAAATTCATCGGATTCTGCCATCAATTCTTCCATAGTCATTTCTTGTTTGTCATCATGAGTTTCCATAACTTCCCCTTTTCTATTTTCTATTGTAAACGCCGGAAATATCCATTTGTTCTATTTTTCTTAAAAGCTCTTCACCAAAATTAAAATATTCTTCTTTCTTTCTATCGGGACCGGCATTAAAATATACCGGCTGCCCAAATGCTACCAGAATATTATCCCGTGTAAATAATTTCATTTTCTGCGAATATGTAACTGTTACAGGCACAACCGGAGCTCCTGAAGCAGCGGCAATCCTTCCCACTCCTGGTTTTGCCTTGCCGAGCACTTTACCGTCTCCGCGGGTTCCTTCAGGAAATATCAGGACAACCTCTCCTGATTTAAGGAGCTTTAGTGCCTTTCTGTAAGAACTCACATCAGAAGTTTTTCTTTTTACAGGAAAAGCACCGAGTTTTTTCATGTACCAGCCGTAAAACAACATTTTAAGCAACGATTCTTTTGCCATGAACCTTATCGGCCTTTTCATAATTGAAGTTGCTATAACAGGAGGGTCAAAATATGAAACATGGTTTGGCGCAAGAATAACCCCGCCTTCTGATGGTATGTTTTCAGTACCTATTATTTTAATATTTTTAAGCAACCTTATATAAAGCCTGAATATAAAATGAGTTATATTATAAATTACTTTATTCTGTTCACTATGCATTCCACTACACCCTTTGCTGTCTTAGCTGTAGAATCAATAACAATGGCATCATCTGCTTTCCGCAGCGGGCTCATCGCCCTTGTGATATCTCTCTTGTCTCTTGTTATAATTTCCCGCCGGATTCCTGCTAATGCAACAGGAATTCCCTGTTTTTTTAATTCCAGGTACCTGCGTCTTGCCCTCTCTTTGATAGAGGCCTCCAGAAAAAACTTATAAGGAGTTCCCGGAAAAACCACAGTCCCTATATCACGTCCTTCTATTACCACCCCGCCTTTTCTGCCTACCCTCCTCTGTATTTTGACAAGGTATTGTCTCACTTCCCTTATTGTTGATATTTTGCTGGAAAGTTCTGTGATTGTGCGTGTCCTTAATCTTCCTGTAATATCTTCGCCATCAATCAATATCCTCATCCTGGCATTTTCTGAAATGATACGCATATCCAGTTTTACAAGCATTGACTTTAATTTTCTGCTGTCTGAAAGACTTGTCCGCTCTTTTAGAGACTTCCATGCCACTGCCCTGTACATTGCTCCAGTATCAATGTAAATGTAACCTAATTTTTTTGCAGCAAGTTTTGCTGTTGTTGTTTTCCCTACGCCAGCCGGGCCGTCAATAGCTATAACGTATTTTTTTTTCAACTTTTAGCCCCTTTTATTAATGCGTATAAAATTTTCTATGGAGCGGTCAAAAGTCCTCTCAACTTCATCAGGAAAGAAACATGCAGGCACCTCTCCTGACTTTTTATGATAGGAAATGCACTCACAACAGAAACCTTTTCTGCTGCAGGGCTCATAACTGCAATTACATACTAACATGTTCTTATTTTTCTTGCATTCTGGCATTATATCAACTTTCTGTGTACGAGGCTTCTTTCCATAAACTATTAATGCTGTGCATAAAATCAGGAAATGAAATGCTTATACATTCTTTATCATCTATCATTACTTCTCCTTCTGCTACAAGAGACGCTATCTTAAGCATCATTGCAATTCGGTGGTCACCGTAACTTTTTACACTGGCGCCTGTTATTCTGGCTGGCCCGTCTATGACAAAACCATCGTTCTTCTCTATTATCTTAACACCCAGTTTTGTCAGTTCTGAACATATCGCTTTTATCCTGTCCGACTCTTTCACCCTGAGTTCCCCGGCGCCGGATATTTCCGTCCTGCCCAGAGCGGTTGCTGCCGCAACGGCTAAAACCGGTATCTCATCTATCATTCCGGGTATCATTTCGCCGTTGATTTGTATGCCTTTAAGTTGCTTTTTACCTTCTACAAAAATATCAGCTACAGGCTCGTTGTTCCATTCCCTGTTGTTCTTGTATTCAACAACCGCTCCCATTTTCCTTAAAACATCAACTATTCCCGTCCTTGTTTTATTCACACCCACATCTTTAATTAAGACACTGATACCTGTTATTATCGCAGCCACAATAAAAAAAGCTGCGGAGGATATATCCCCAGGAACTTTAATCTCTTTACCTGTAAGTATTTTACCCGGCTCAACCGTTACCTTTAACCCGTCTACTTTTATACCTGCCCCCATGTACTGCAGCATTCTTTCAGTATGGTCCCGTGACTTTATGGGTTCTGAAACAGAAGTTATACCATCTGCATACAATCCCGCAAACAGAAGGCATGATTTAACCTGCGCGCTGACAATCGGCATGTTATAATTTATAAATTTTAATCTCTTGCCTTTTATGTTAATCGGGGGATACTTGTCTTCGGTTCCAGTTATTTCCGCTCCCATCTCCCTCAGGGGTTTAATTACTCTGTCCATAGGCCTTTTGCTCAATGATTGATCCCCTGTAATAGTGGAAGGAAAATTCTGCCCTGCAAGAATTCCGCTTAAAAGGCGCATCGTTGTGCCTGAATTCCCTGCATTGAGGTAGTTGTTAGGTATTTTAAATCCGTTGAGCCCAACTCCTTGAACTTTAACCTCTTCAATAAAACCAGTCCCGCCTTTTTTTGTTTCTATATTAACGCCAAGCTCCCTTAATATATTAAGCGTGGACTTGCAGTCGCCTGAATCCAGGAAATTGATTATTCGCGTTTCGCCTTCTGCGAGCGATCCAATTATCAATGCGCGATGACTGATTGACTTATCTCCGGGAATTTTTAATTTTGTAATTTTTATTTTTGACATCTAATAATGTCTTCCCTGCTTTTTTTCGCCCTGTCAAATTTCTTTATCAGAGCGCTCTTGTCTTTTTTATTGATTAATGTTTTTAAAATTGTAAGTTTTTTCTCATAGTTACTTATTGATTTCAATAGCGCCACCCGATTATCAATGCATATATCAGCCCATATCCCGGAAGAGCTTGTTGCTATCCTTGTCATATCATTATAAGAACCTGCAGCTATTTTTGATATATCCTCGTTTCTTCTGTGATTCTCTCCAACCTGTGAAGCCAAAGCAAAAGCAAGAACATGATTCAGGTGGCTTACTTCCGCTACCAGCCTGTCATGTGTTTCCGGGTCAAGAATAAGGACATTAGCTCCTACTGCTTTCCATAAAGCCCTGACTGCATTCAGTGCCTCTTTATCGGTTTTTCTTGTCTCGGTAATAATGCAGGTGGAACCCTGGAAAAGGCCCGCCTTTGCATTTTCAACTCCTGTCCTTTCGGACCCTGCCATCGGATGAGTGCCTACAAAATGCCCTTTTCCTGTGAGTAACCTTTCTGCTTCTTTAACAACCTTTCCCTTCACGCTTCCCACATCTATAACTATTGTTCCTGTTTTAATGCCATCTATTAGTTTTTTTATCATCTCTGATGTTTTTGATACTGGAACTGCAATTATAATAAGGTCAGCATCTTTTACGCCCTCAACAAAGTCCGTTGTAAATTTTTCAACGGCACCTGCTTTTTTTGCCCTGGCAAGCTTTACTGTATTCCTGCCAATGCCTGTTACCCTGATATTGCGCTTTATTTTTCTGAGCGCCAGTCCGATAGACCCGCCAATCAAACCAACACCGACTATGCTTACATTCTTAATTTTTTTCATTAATCACTTCTTTCAGGGCTTTTAAAAACAGCTTGTTTTCCTCAGGAAGCCCTATCGTGACTCTGATATACTCAGGTAATTCATATTCCTCCATTGCCCTTACAATGATTCCCTTCCTCAACAATGAGTTAAATACTTTTCTGCCATTTCCGACTTTTATTAAAATAAAATTCGCAGCTGAAGGCAAAAACTCTATACCGGATTTTTCAAGAGCGTTTTGCAGCTTTATTTTTTCATTAAAAGCCAGTCTCCTGTATTTTTCCACACGAAGAGAATCATTCAGGCTTGCGATTGCCGCCGCTTGCGCCACGCTGTTTACGTTGAAGGGCGGCCTTATTCTGTTCATTACATTTATTATGTTCTCTCCGGAAATACCATATCCGGCCCTTAAGCCGGCCAGGCTGTAAATCTTTGAAAAAGTCCTGAGCACTATTACAGGATATCCATCTCTAACGTATTTTACCGTTTCCGGATAATCTTTCTCACATACGTATTCTTTATATGCCTCGTCAAAAACAACCAGTATGTTTTTTTCCTTCATGCCTTTCATGAACTCTGCCACTTCAGAGCTACTCACATAGGTGCCGGTAGGATTATTTGGATTTGCTATAAATACCACCTTCGTTCTTCCGGTTATTGCTTTTTTCATTGCCTTAAGGTCATGCTTTAATTTCTTCATCGGAATAACCCTTACCCTGCAGCCCATCAAATCACCTATCATTTTATAACGGATAAAAGCATGCCTTGATATGACTATTTCATCCTGCGGTTCAAGGAAAGCCTTGCCGATAATCTCAATAAGCTCATCCGTGCCGCTGCCAAGTATTATGTTTGAAGCAGCTATTTTAATGCTTTTTGCCAAGGCATTTTTCAGGTAATATGCCTCACCGTCAGGATACCTGTTAACCCCGCCCAGAGCGGCTATCATTGCGTTTATTGCCTTTTTTGACGGCCCTTCAGGATTTTCATTTGACGCAAGCTTATAAACTTTTTTCAACCTGTATTCCATCTTCACTTCTTCTATGGGTTTACCTGGAATATACAGCTCAAAATTCAAAACTGCTTTTCTGGCAAGCCTGTTCATGCCTGCCCTTGGATTAACGCCATTATCCGCTGCAGGGCTCTTTTGCAGAGCGCGTGATGCATTCAAGATGTTCTGGAAAATAGCTATTAGAGCATCCTGCTGCAGCCCTCCCCTGTTGTTCTTTAAAAGCCTGTTTAATATTTCATTTTCACGACGGGGGATATATATATCCTCGTTCATTTCTGATTTCATCCTGCCGATAAGCATGGCGATTTTCATTCTTTTTTTCAGCAGTTTAAGTATATTGTCATCAATTCCGTCAATACTCTTTCTTAAATATTCTATCTTCATTATTCCTCTTTTTTATCCGCCTTCGCAGAAGACCACCCCGATGTATCGGGGTGGATGAATGAGGATAACCTCTCCGAAGCTCCGATTTATCGTAGCGTAGGAGGGTAGTGCTCTCCGATATTATCGGAGAGAAATGAAGGATACCACGGGTGCGACAGTCCCCCATGTTTTGTTTTACGAAGTAAAACATTGGGGGGATAACCCGTAGAGACTTCACTTTTCCAGTTCTTGAACATCAGGCATATCGGATATATCTTTCAGCCCGAAATATTTCAGGAAGTAATCCGTTGTCCTGTATAAGGTAGGCCTGCCTATGCAGTCCTTTTTACCCGCTGTTTTTATAAGTTTCTTATCCAGCAGGCTTCTCAATACTCCGCTTATGTCAACACCCCTGATATTCTCTATTTCTGCTCTCGTTATCGGTTGTTTATAGGCAATAACTGAAAGTGTCTCCAAGGCGGAATGCGACAACAGGTATGTTACCTGTTTTTTGAATAGTTTTTTTATCCACTCCCCGAATTCCCTCCTGGTTGACATCTGGTAGCCTCCGGCTATTGCTGAAATCTGAAGGCTGCTTTTTCTTGCCTCATAATCCTTCTTTAAACTCCTTATTGCGCTTAATACTGTATTCTGGTCATTCACTCCTGTTACTTCAGTAAGCCTCTCTACTTCAACCGGAGAGTCAGAAACAAATAACAGACATTCCACTATATTTTTCAATTCCTCTTTGTTCATCTTACAACCTCCCTGTCTAATCCTGCGAGAGTTCCCCACCTTTAAGGGTGGGGGTGAGAGCAAGGCCCCCCCCAATGTTTTGTTATACAAAACAATACATGGGGGACTGGCGCCCGATCTATCGGGGTCGGACGAAGTCCGTATAAATGATACCACCCCGATGTATCGGGGCGGTGGAGATTCATTACCTATTCCTGTTCTTCACTTTTCTCTTTTTCTTCTATTGTTATATTGCCTTTAATATCTTCTTTCAGTTCGTTTATAATTTCTACCTGTTTTTCTGCAGCATTCTCATCTATTTCCATAAGCTCCTGTGTGCTGTTATTTTTCGGCTCAGGAGGCTGTTTTTTGAATATCCTTATTTCATCAAAAGGTTTTGCCTGCCTCGCATATACCTTCATTTGCTTTATTAATTCAAGCAGCGCCATAAATGTTACTATTACAAACTGCCTGCTCATGTTCATTTTTGCAAAAAGAGCGGAAAAATCTACATGCCCCCTCTCTTCAATCACATCAAGCACGTATTTTATCCTGTCTTCTATCTTTATCTCTTCCTGTATTATTTCTTTTACATTTTCTTCCACCCTTGAAATTATTTTTTTAAATGCATCAAGTAAATCAAAAAGCGATGCATCCACCAGATAATCATCATCATTAAA
>Ga0315284_10010486_pt1 | contig 13197 bp, 10 predicted proteins | sample YL17G09_16_MG_FD_203696 | JGI IMG/M metagenome (GOLD analysis project Ga0315284, IMG submission 203696) | Sediment microbial communities from Yellowstone Lake, YNP, Wyoming, USA - YL17G09_16 | ecosystem: Environmental > Aquatic > Freshwater > Lake > Sediment | place: USA: Wyoming | collected...
GGGTGGTCTTCCCTCGCGCCCTACAGCCCGCGCCACTGCTACGACGGCATCGCAGAGCTTTCCATTTATATCGACCGCAGCCTGCGCGGCCACGGCGTCGGCCAGGAGTTGATGAAGGCCATGCAGAACGTGGCGCTCGAAAAGGGTTACTACAAGCTGATCGGCCGCGTGATGGCGGATAACGAGCCGGCCCGCAAACTTTGCCAGCTCATGGGTTGGATAGAAGTCGGCATCCACGAGAAACACGGCAAGCTGGGCGGCGAGTGGCACGACCTCGTCCTGGTTGAATACCCGATTGCGGAAAACCGGAAGTAGTTCCGGCGTACTGGAACCTTGCTGTCATGCTGAGTCCGTCAGCCGACGGAAGAAGCATCTGCAGTAGTTCCGTATCGTCAGAATAATGCAGATTCTTCGTCCCGATTTGATCGGGACTCAGAATGACACGCCACCGAATATGTCGTCTATTTCGGCACTAGTTTGCTTTACCGCTCGCCATTGCCGCTGCCGAGCGGCTGAGCTTTCGAGAATTCAGACAATGCGCGCGCTTTGCCGCACAACCCGGGGTGTCGTTATCAGTCTGTGGCTGCTTGCGTCCCCGGCCTTCGCTCAGCAGACGCCGACGGCCCCGCGCGAGCGCACGCTGCTCTTTGTGGGTGACGTGATGCTCTCGCGCGGCGTGGGCGAGCGGATGCGGTCGGAAGCCGACTGGACGTACCCCTTTCAGCAAATCGCCGACACGCTTGCGGCCGCGGACCTGACCTTCGGCAACCTCGAGTGTCCCGTCTCGGACACGGGCCGCAACCAGCATCACCTCTACTCTTTTCGCGCCGACCCGAAAGTTATCGAAGGGCTGACGCGCGCGGGCTTCGACGTGATGTCAATCGCCAACAACCACAGCTACGATTGGGGCGCTCCGGCGCTGCTCGACACCCAGCAACGATTGCGCGCGGCCGGAATCCTGCCCGTGGGCGCGGGCGCGAACGACCTCGAAGCGCACTACCCCGTTTTGATTGATTGCGGCGGCGTCAAACTCGCTTTCTTGGCGTACGTGAACATCGAGCCCAAGGAGGCGACCGCGGCGCCGGACAAACCGGGCGTGGCGTGGCTCGATCCGGAGCGCTTGCTGGCCGACATTCGCTTCGCGCGGCCTTTGGCGGACCTGGTGATTGTGGCTCTGCACTGGGGAGTGGAATACGCTGCTCAGCCGCAGCGCGAACAGGTGGAACTCGCCCGCCAGATGATTGACGCCGGCGCCGATCTGGTTGTGGGTGGACATCCCCATGTCGTTCAACCCGTCGAGGAGTACCACGGCCGGTGGATCGCCTACAGCCTGGGGAATTTCGTGTTCGATCAGAAGGCACCGGGCACGCATCGCGGCCTTATGCTCAAAGTAAAACTCACCGAGAAGCAGATCAGCGAAGTGACTCCTGTCCCCATCACCATCGGCCGGACGTTCCAAGCGCTCGTCGCTCCCGTCGAAGAGCCTGAAGGGAAGGCTGTCCGCGCGAGCCAAACGGCAGGGCCTCAGGCAACGCGGGCGCAGTGAGCTCTCGCCTGAGGATCTGGGGAATCATCCGACGCCGAAAGTTGTCACCGAGCCTCCCGCTCCTTCCCTCGGAATCCCGAAGAATACCGATCGTCACCCTGATTCCACCCCACTGGCATGAATGCCGCAGGCGGTGAAAAGTGGTATCCTACGTCCGAGGTATTGGCGAAAGTCTCGGACGGCACTCATCAGGGGGTGATTGATGCAGATTTCGGACTTGCGTAAGGTGGCGTGGAGCGCGCCTCTCTTCGCACTTGCGCTGGCAAGCTTATCCTGTGGGGGTGCGGGCAGGACTTCCCCGCCTCCCATCGGGGCGTCTTCCGGGACGGGGTATTTTTTCATCGCCGACGCTCCGCCCGCCGGGACTTCTGTCCTGAAGTTCGAAATCACGCTCAGCGGGGCAACGCTTTGCCCCAGCGTGGGAAGCGCGGGTGAGTGTCAGGGTACGCCGCAAGTGTCGCTTCTCGATTCCCCCTTGAGCCTTGACTTGAATGGCCTTCAACTGGGATCCGCCTTCCTGAGTTCAAAGTCTGTTCAAGTGGGGACCTACGCCGGAGTCAGGCTCACCTTCAGCGATTACGACCTGAAGGTCATGCTTCCCGACGGGACGATCCAGGAACTCACGGATTCGACGGTGCCACTCCTCGCGAGCAGCCTCACGCCCACTTTTTCCAGCGGCCTGACGGTCGCCGCCAACACAAGCTTCGGTTTCCTGCTGGACTTCAACGCCAACAATTCCATTCAGTCCACGGCGACCGCCGTCACCGGAGTTTCGCCGGTGGTGAAGCTTGTTCAACTGACGCTCACCGCCCAGCAGCCCATCATCAGTATGGCTGCCAGGAAGGGAAGAGTCAGCAGCCTGACGAAGACCTGCACCACCGACATTGGCAGCTTCACGCTGACCGATTCGCTGACCGGGACGGCGATTGCCAATATCAGTTTTGACAGCACAACTCTTATCGGCGAACCCACCGACGCTACGACGGACAAAGACATTACCTGCGACACCTTTGCCAATGACCAGATCGTCGAGGTGGATATCGACGCGCGTACCAACGGGCAGAATTCGGTCGAGTATTTCGCTCACCAGATCCAGCTCGTCGGCGCGGCCACCGCAGCCCGGCTGCAAGGAACTGTCTTTCAGGTCAATACGGCCTCGGAGTTTGTCCTCTTCGTGGAAGGCCAGGAAAACCTCTCCACCGTTCCCACCGGCAGCTTTATCACCGTGAGTTTCGTTCCGGCAACGGTCCAATTCCGCATCGACGCAGGCGACCTGCCGGTGGTGGCGACGGACTTCGCCACGGGCAACGATCTCCTCGCCGGGCAGAAGCTCAAGCTCGATGTGACCGCCGGGAGTCTCTTCGTGGCGACCACGGGGTGTAAGACCGTCGCGGACCTTTGCACAGCGGGCGCCGACAGCCTGAGGCTGAAGCAAACAACCCTCGCCGGGCGCGTGGCGGGCACCAACGACCCCGACTTTACGATTGACACCCTGCCGAGCATTTTGGGCACGGCCAGCTTCCTTCGCCCTCTCAGTGCGGATTGCCTCTTATGTGTTGCCGGAACGGTTCAGGTCAGCACGTCGAGCGCCACGGGATTCGGGAGTGGGCTGGCCAACGTCTCCAGCCTTGCGGTAAACAACATCGTCGAGGTGCGCGGTCTCCTGATCAAGAACGGCTTCACCGGCCCCGGCCCCGTCAGCGGGTTCCCCCCGATCCTGGTGGCTGCGCAGGTGCGCCTCCAGCCGCAGTAAGATTTGGACAAGCTCAAGCCTTGATATGAAGAGTGGGTCGCCTGGATTGTTAGTGCGGGGATTGCCTGGTAAGGCAGATGCGAAAGCGTCTGCTTCCTACCCTGTGCAGGTCTTGCGCCCGTCCGCCGGGCCGACCTGCGGCATATTGTGGGCGCGCCAGGCGTCGAAGCCGCCGGTCACGTTCATCACCTGCTCGAATCCCGCCGCCTTCAAAATGCTTGTGGCAATGGAAGAGCGGTAGCCGCTCCGGCACAACGCGGCGACGGGCTGCGCGCGATTGACGTCGCCGAGGGACTCGCGCAACTGATGGAGCGGTTTCAAGCGCGCCCGCGCCAGGTGTCCGGCCTCCCATTCCATCGGCCGGCGCACGTCGAGCAACTGGATTCCTTCCGGGCGCGCGCTCAATTCCTCGTGAAGTTGCAGGACGGAAATCTGCGGAACTTCGCTGAGCGGAAGGCCCGCTTGCTGCCAGGCGAAGATGCCTCCAGCCAGATACCCGGCGACGTTTTCGATGCCCACCCGCGCCAGCCGCAAAGTGGATTCTTCCGCGCGCTGCGCGTCTTCCGCTACGATGACCAACTGTGGGCCAAGTCCGACCAGGATTCCCGCCCAGGAGGCGTACTGGCCTTGCAGCCCGATGTGCAGCGAGCCCGGGACATGCCCCGCGCCGAAAAGCGCCGCGGGCCGCGTGTCGAGCACGATGGTGCCTTCCGCCTGCCGGCGCGCGACTTCTTGCGGGCTGAGAGAAGCGAGCCGGGCGACTTCCGACAGCGCTGGCGCCCCCGCGCGGTTGATCTCTTTATCGTGGAAGAAGTACTCGGGGCGCTCGGGCAAGTCGGCCGTTATTAGCGTGATGAAGTCCTCCCGGCTCATCGGCCGCAGCGCGTAGTTGAAGGCGCGCTCCTTGCCGATGGTCGAGTGGCGCTCGGGGCTGATATTGCGCCCGCAGAGTGAGCCCGCTCCGTGCGCGGGATAAATCTTCACGCTGTCCGGCAGCTTCAAGAGCTTCTGATGCAGGCTGTCGTAGAGCATCGAGGCCAGTTCCTCGGCCGTGCGTCCGGGAGAAAGGTCGGGCCGGCCAACCTCGCCGATGAAGAGCGTATCGCCAGTGAGAACCGCCCAGGGCTCGGGTGAGCGGTCGAGGTCGGTCACCAGGACGCAAACGCTGTCGACGCTGTGACCGGGCGTCTCGAGAAAACGCAGGACGCAGCGGCCGAAGCGGATCTCGTCTCCATCTTTCATCGCCGCGTGGGGAATCGTCGCGCCCGCTTGCGCGCCGAGGTGAATCTTCGCGCCCGTGCGCGCCGCCAACTCCTGGTGCCCGGAAACGAAGTCGGCGTGCATGTGCGTCTCAATGATGGTGGCAATCCTCATGTTCTGCTTCTGGGCTTCCACGAGGTAAATCTCCACGTCGCGCTGCGGGTCAACCACCGCCGCGATGCCTTCCGAGCCCAACATGTACGACGCATGCGCAAGACAGCTCAGATAGAATTGCTCGAAGTACATCGATCCCCCCTTGATGCGGGACACGCTTAAGACTAATTGTCGCACCGGGCGTCGGCGCTGTCCAGAGCCACCCGCACGCGGCAAATGGGTGCCGAGAACGTGTTATGTTGAACGGGGTGCGCCCATGGCCCTAGACCTCCGACGTCCCTTTCCGGACAGAGCATGAGTCAACCCTGGGTCGGTCCGCTGGTCAGGACGCTGCTCTTCACCATCCTCGTGCCCAACACGGTCACCGTCGTGGTGCCGTATCTCTTGCTGCCGGGAGGCGACTTTGAACTTGGCCCCGCGTGTTACGTGGGCATTCCTTTCATTGCCTTGGGCGCGGCCATCTACTTGCGTTGCGCCTGGGACTTCGCGCGCGTTGGCCTGGGGACTCCGGCGCCCATCGACCCTCCGCGCAATCTGGTCGCCGGAGGACTCTACCATCACGTCCGCAATCCGATGTATGTCGGAATCGTCAGCATGCTGATTGGGGAAAGCTTCTTCTTTGAGTCCCGCCGGGTCCTGGCGTTCGCGCTCTTTGCTTTCGTGGCGACGCATTTGTTTGTGATCTGTTACGAAGAGCCCACGCTGCGGAAAAAGTTCGGCGCGTCGTACGAGGAGTATTGCCGGACCGTTCCGCGCTGGATTCCCAAGCGGTAGGGAGCGCGGAGTCATTCAAATCCCTTGGCGCTTTCACGCGGAATTGGTTAGACTTCGAGCTATGACCAACAAACGAATTCTGCTCGCTGCGATGTTGATTCTCCTTACGATGTCCGCCCTGGCCGCGAAGGACGCTCCACGCGCCGGGAAAGCCCTCAAGCTCTTCAACGGGAAGAATCTCGACGGCTTCTACACCTGGATTGAGAATCAGGGCAAGAACCAGGACCCGGATCGCGTTTTCACCGTACAGGGCGGCATGATCCACGTCTCCGGCACGGCGATGGGCTACTTCGCCACCGAGGCCGAGTACGAGAACTACCGCCTGACAGCTGAGTTCAAATGGGGCGAGAAGACCCACGCGCCGCGGGAAGGCAAGGCGCGCGACAGCGGCATCCTCCACCACTTTGTCGGCGCGGACAAGATCTGGCCGAAGTCGATCGAGTTCCAGATCATCGAGGGCGGCACGGGCGACATCATTCTGGTGGATGGCGGCGCCATCACTGCCGGCGGTGCAGCTCATACCGAAGGGCGCATCGATCGCAAAGGCAAAGGGGAGTGGAAGGATGAAGTGGGCTATCGTGACCCCGCGGGCGAAGTCGAGAAGCCGCACGGCCAGTGGAACAAGCTGGAACTCATCGCCGACGGCGACACGGTCAAGTATTTTGTGAACGGCAAGCTCGTCAATGAAGGCAGCGGCGCAAGCCCCCGGCGCGGCAAGATTCTGTTCCAGTCCGAGGGCGCGGAAGTCTTCTATCGCCACATCAAGCTCACCCCGCGCAAATAACGCCGCCCCTTTGATCATGGCCCTCTCCCTCTGGGAGAGGGTGTCCGTCAGCCGACGGACCGGTGAGGGGGTTTAACTTAATAGAGTATCATAAAAGGAATAATTGCTATGCCTGATCCTATCAGCCGTCGTACGATCCTCCAGACCCTGGCGGTCGGCCTCGCGCTCGCCGCGCGCAGCCAGGCGGCGCAGATTCCCGATGCCATCGTGCCCAAAGAAAAGGCCCGGCTCGACCCGCAACCATTCGGCGATCTGCGCGTATATATGGAAGGGAACACGGAGCAGCTCAAGGGCTTGACCGTGGGGAGTCTCGAGCTCAAAGCCGGCCAGTCGCCGCACCCGCCGCACACTCACCCCGAGGAGGAAGTCCTGATCATCACCGACGGTCACGCGGAGATCTCCATCGGTGGAAAGGTGACGATAGCCGGTCCGGGCGACGTTATGTACGTGGGCTCGAACCACGTCCACGGCATCGTCAACAAGTCGCAAGCGCCGATGACGTTCTATTATTTCAAGTGGCTCGGGAAGTAGCGGCCACCTTCAGGCGGGCACGCCACCTTCTCGTGAAGGGGAGCGCTTCGCGCTCCCGCGTATGGGAGTTGTAGCGCGGACATGTTTTGTATGTCCGCGGCTTTTCGTTGGAATGCGGGAAGAACTGCGGAGTTAAAGAACAACTCCGCGCTACCCCGCCCCTGAGCGATGTCTGCGCCAGCCACGTTCTTATTCTTCTCCCTCAGCGTCGGTAACCTGCTCCTCGATGTCGGACTCGAGATTCTCTCGCGTCCCGTACCCTAGTATTCAAGGGCCGCGGGGAATAAGGGAATCCGACGCGCGCTCAATCTTTAGTCTGTCGCACTCGTTAGAAAGTGCAGTCACCGCGTCGGCCTCAGCATCTCGAATTGCAAGCGCAACGCGTCTTCCTTCCTTGTTGACGGCTTCGGCCCTATACGGCCCGCGACCATCTATGAAGTCCACATATAGAATCAATTCCGGGTGTCTCTCCATGAATTCTTTCTGCGTCAAGGTTCTGTTCCTCCCCCTGGGTGACACACACATCGCGCGCTTTACGCTGCGGGCGGATCGAACAGCCTCAGGGAAGAATGTTCGAGGTTGTCATTCTGAGAAGTCCGTCAGCCGACGGACGACGAAGAATCTGCAGTTGCCAAGGTTCTTGAACTGCAGATCCTTCTCCGCCAGCCGGCGGATCAGGATGACATGACCGGAGAGTTCCCCGGTCCCTAGTCCCGAACCCCGACCTTCTCCAACTCAGCTCCCGTCGCCGCCGAGACGTCTTCGTGCAGGGAATTACCGTGCGCGTCCATGGTGACGATGGCGACAAAATCCTTCGCTTCGAAGACCCACATGGCTTCCGGCACTCCGAGTTCTTCGAGCAGGTACACGGCGTGGACTTTGGGCAGGCAGCGCGCATAGAACTGCGCGGCGCCGCCGATGGCGTGGAGATAGACCGCGCCGAATTCCTTGAGCGCGGCGAGGGTTTTGGCGCCCATGCCGCCCTTGCCCATGACGGCGCGCAGGCCGAAGCGCTTGATGATGTCGGCTTCGTAAGGCTCTTCGCGGATGCTGGTCGTGGGCCCGGCGGCGTTGGTGCGCCAGCGGTCGCCGTCCTTGAGCATCACGGGGCCGCAGTGGTAGAGGATGGCGCCGCGCAGGTCGCAGGGCGAATCGTGGTGCATCAGATAGGAGTGAGCGGCGTCGCGGCCCGTGACCATAGACCCGTTGATGAGCACCACATCGCCGACCTTGAGGGCGCGAACTTTCTCTTCCGAGAGCGGCGGCTCCAACCGAACCTCTCTACCCGATACTTCAAACCCGGCACCGGGCACCAATCGTTCAACTGGCCGTTCGGGATCGCGGTAGAGCCACTTCTTGATGGCGCCCGACTCGGCGTCGAGCAGCACACCTAAGCGACGAAATGCCCAGCAGTCATAGGCGACGGAAACGAAGAACGACGCGGGTAGGCGATTGGCGGCGGTGACCTTGCAGCCGATCAATGAAACGTTCCCACCAAAGCCCATCGTGCCGACGCCGAGCTTGTTGCCTTCGTCCATGATTTCCTGTTCGAGCTTGGCGAGCGTGGGGTCGGGATTCACGTCGTCGAGCGTGCGGAAGAGTTGCAGCTTGGCATGGTGATACCCTCCGGCACGGTCGCTGCCGATGCAGACTCCGACGGCGCCCGGCGCGCAGCCCTGTCCCTGGGCTTTCCAGACGGCGTGCAGGACGCACTTCTTCACACCCTCCAGGTCGCGGTCGGCGCGGCCGAGATGGTCGAGCATGCAGGGCACGGAATACTGCGCGTTCATGTTTTCGCACCCGCCGCCCTTGAGGATCAGCCGCACTTCGACGTCGAGCTCTTCCCACTGCTCGAAGTGGAGGATGGGCGTGCCCGGGCCAAGATTGTTCCCGGTATTTTTGCCGGTGACGGAATCAACGGAATTCGGGCGCAGCTTGCCGCGCTTGGTGGCCTCGGCGACGGCGTCGAGGATTTCCTTGCGCATCGCAATCTGATTCACACCCACCGGCGTCTTGATTTCGAACGTCGGCATGCCGGTGTCCTGGCAGATGGGGCCTTCGTCGTCGCTGGCCATGTCGATGTTCTGGCCGATGATGGCGAGTGCCTGCCCGGCTTGCGTCGCGGGCTTCTCGGTCTTGAGCGCCCAGGCCATTGCCTGGCGAACATCGGGCGGGAGATTTGTGGATGTCTGGATGATGAGTTCGAGCATTGATTCGCGGAAGAATTGCATGGCGGCCTCCGGGCCTGAGAAATGGGCGAGGGGAAATCGGGGGATGTGCAGTCAGGCCCATGTTGATTATAGCGCGATAGGAGAGGAGTCAGAAGTCAGGAGGCAGACTTCTGAGTTCTGCATGCTGAATGCTGAGTGATGAATGCAATGGCCTTCGATAACAACATCGGGCGAACCTCCCCGTTCCGGTCGGCGGCCTTATCTGCGCGGCACGAAATTTGGGGAACGTCAAAACAATCTTCAGCCGCGGGGGCGGAGCTGGCAACGTTTGGCGCGTCGCGTGCGTCGCATAGAGTGGGTGATGGGCGGTCAATTGCGTCGGTGAGGGTGGACTATGAAGAGCAAACAACCGTGGATGATGGTAGTGATGATGGGATCGCTGTTGGTGTGGCCGTTGGTGCTCAGTGCCGCGCCGGTTTCAGAGGTTCCTGCGGGGACGAGATTCATGGTCGAGCTGCGGGACAAGCTTGACGCCAAGAAGATCAAGGTGGGGAAGAAATTCAAGGCTGAGACGCTCGAGGCTCTGAAAGGCAGCGATGGCAGCATCATCCCCGCCGGGGCAAAGCTGAAGGGGCACGTCAGCTTTGTTCAATACAACAAGATGGTGCTGCGGTTCGAGCGCCTCGAATCCAAGGTTGGGAAGATGCCCGTCGTCGCGAGCGTTGCCGGCGTGGCGGGAGAGAAGGGCGTTCAAAGAGGCGTTGGGAATGAAGGCGAAGTCAAAGCCTCCAAGAGCCGTGGGCGGGCGACAGCGACGGGAGCGGTGATTGGCGCCGGGGTGGGTGCGGCGATCGGGGCCAAAGAGGGAGGCAAGAAGGGCGCGGCGATTGGGACGGGCATTGGCGCCGCCGCCGGCGGTGTACTCGGCGCCATCGTCGGCACGACCGATTTGGTGCTGCAGAAGGGCACACGCGTCGAAGTTGAGCTCGAACGGCCGCTCACCTTCGAGCCCCGCCACTGAGCGCGGATTCCCCCGCGCTCTCTGTGTCCTCTGTGGCGAAAGACGGTCACACAAACGGACGGCGCAGCCCCCCGCGTAATCCGAGCTCACGGCTCAGTTGCTTCTTCAAAATCCCGAACGCTTCCTGGGGAGTGTCAGCGAAGCGGAGCAGCTTGAGATCGTCTTCCTCAATGGTCCCGGTCTCGAGCATCCAGCGGAAGTTGATGAGCTTCTTCCAGTATTTCGAGCCGTAGAGCAGGATCGTCGCGCGGTGACCGAGTTTATGGGTCTGAGTCAGGGTAAGAAACTCGAACATCTCATCCATGGTGCCGAAGCCGCCGGGAAATACGACCAGGGCTTTGGACGGCTGTGCAAACCACAGCTTGCGCATGAAGAAGTAGCGGAACAGATAGCTTAGGTGGGGAGTGATGTAGGGATTCGGCTGCTGCTCCATGGGGAGCTTGATATTCAGGCCGATGGAGATGCCGCCCGCCTCGAACGCGCCGCGATTGGCCGCTTCCATGATGCCGGGCCCGCCGCCGGAGCAGACCACCAGAAAGTGGCTGCCATTGCGGAGCGACTGCGACCACTGCGTGACCAGTCGCGCCAGTTCCCGTGCCTCCTCGTAATAGCGCGACATCTGGAGGGCGGTGCGCGCCGCCTTGAGCTCGGCGGCGCTGGCGGGCTTACCACCGCCGCTCCGATGCTCCAGGGCGCGCAGGCGCGTCAGTGCTTCGTCATGCGGCAGGATGCGCGCCGAGCCAAAAAACACGACCGTGTTCTGAACGCCGGCACGCCGCAGGCGGACTTGGGGCTCGAGATACTCGGCGACAATTCTGAGCGTGCGGGCGTCACCGCTTTCCAGGAAGCGTTCATTCCGGTATGCGAGCTGCGGCTGAGAAGGTTTTGCTGGCTGCTTGGTTTTGTCGCTGCCCATAGGCTCCTCGATCCAGGTTTTCGGCAACACCCAAAAAAGAATAACAGACGAGGGCGTGGTGAGGGGGCGAAATCGAACGCCCGTTGCCGGATTGCTCCGCATATTCTTGTTGAACTGTGCCCGGTAAGGGCGGTAAAAATAGAGTGTCACTCGCACGGAGGAAGTGGAAGTCTTCCCGAAATCCCCCGCCATTCGATGGCCGTCAAGGAGGTAAGAACAATGTCTTCATATCGAGATCTGACGCGCCGCGACTTCATGCGCCGGAGCGCCGCGGGAGTCGCCGGCATGGGATTCCTGCTGAACGGCAGATGGGTGCCACTTGAGGCATCGCCGGTGATGCCGAAACCTGCGAGCCCCGCCGACCGCGTCAATGTGGGATACATCGGCGCGGGCATTCGCGGCCACATTCTGATGGAAGCGACCAAGTCGACCGGACAGGCGAACCTGGTCGCGGTCGCCGATTGCTATCAGGGCCACCTCGACCGCGCCAAAGAGCGCACCGAGGGCAAAATCGAAACCATTTTCGCCCAGTACAAGAAGCTCCTCGACCGCAAGGACGTCGATGCGGTCGTGATCGCCACGCCGGACCACTGGCACCTGCCCATGGTGCTCGACGCGCTCTCGGCCGGGAAGGACGTTTATATCGAGAAGCCCATGACGCGCCTGGTGGAAGAAGGCCCGAAGATCATCGAGGCGGCCAAGCGTTACAACCGCGTTTTGCAGGCGGGCAGCCAGGGGCGAAGTTCGGCGTTGCAGAAGAAGGCGCGCGAGATTGTCGCCTCCGGCCAGCTCGGCAAGGTGACCAAGATCGTCGCTTCCTACAACCGCAACAGCTCCACCGGCGCCTGGAACTATCCCATTCCGCCCGACCTCAAAAACGGCGAGAACTTCAATTGGGAAGAGTGGCTGGGAAATGCGCCCAAGGTGCCCTTCAGCCCCGAGCGCGTCTTCCGTTATCGCAAGTATTGGGACTACTCCGGCGGCATCTCGACGGACCTCTTCGTCCACCTCATCACTTCCATCCACTTCATCATGGACGCGAAGATGCCTTCGGCAGTCGTGGCGTCGGGCGGCATCCTCTTTCGCAAGGACGGCCGCGAAGCGCCGGACACGCTCGATGCGCTCTTCGAGTATCCCGAAGGCTTCAACGTCAACATGGGCTCGACATTCAACAACGCCTCGACGCCCGAGCAGGGGATGGTGTTTCTAGGCACGCAAGGCTCGCTCACGCTACAGGGCGGGGCGATGACCATCGCGGCGGAGAACCCGCGTGAGGGTTACAAGTACTCGATCGATGCCTGGCCGCAAAAGCTGCAGGACGAGTTCATGAGCGTGGGCAATCGCCGCGAGGAGGCGACCCCGCCGCTGCGCCTGGAGGGAACGGTCAGCTATCGCGCCGAGGCGCCGGATGCGACCGCGCTCCACATGGCGGAGTTTTTCGACTGCGTGCGTACGCGCAAGCCGTGCTCGGAGAACGCTGAGGTCGGCCACCACGCCGCGGCGGCGGGGCACATGGTGAACCTCTCGTATCGGTCCGGTAAGCGGATGCTCTGGGACGCGGCGAGCGGCATCGTGAAGTCCTAGGACGCTACACTTCCGGCCCACCGGCCTGAAGCGCCCGTGGCGCACGTGTCAGAGCGGACTCAACTTAGCGCCCGCGGCGGCAAAGTTCTCACTGGTCTCACGTTTCTCATTGGGGGCTGGGGCGCCGTCCGGGTGGGGCCGGGAAGGAGTTTGTCTAGCCTAGATAAGAAGCCTCCTCTCCGTGCCCATCTAGCGGCAGCGGTGGCGCGCCCGCCCACCGTCCGCCTTCCTGCATGCGTCACTGACACTTTGAGACCAGTCCAAAACCACGGTCAGTGCTTTTCTTACCCTGGGTTGTTGTGGGGCGGGAGGCAGGATGCGACCTTTGTCGCCATGTCCCGCGTTCGCCGGTTGCGTCTGAGCGACCGGAGCTCTTTCGTCACGGTCAACTTTCCGCGGCGCGCTAGGTTGCCGGGGCGACGCTCCGGCCGCGGCGCGTGACGGCGGCGGTGATAGTGCCAAAGAGCGAACCCACAATTACCGTGAACGCGATCCAGATAATCATCTGCGGGAGAAAACCGATCAGGAAGAATGTTGGCAAGAAACCCATCTCCGGAAAGTTCGGCGGAGCGCCGTCGTAGTGAGTCCCCCAACTGTCCCGGATGGCGAAGAACATGATGATCACCACCGGAATGCGCGCGGCATAAGCGTAAGCGAGCAGCGTCTTGCCCAGGTTGGACCAGCCGATGACGGGGACAACCGCCGACGCCGCAATCAGGACCAATCCTGCGATCGCCTTCGGG
>Ga0315284_10010488_pt1 | contig 13196 bp, 19 predicted proteins | sample YL17G09_16_MG_FD_203696 | JGI IMG/M metagenome (GOLD analysis project Ga0315284, IMG submission 203696) | Sediment microbial communities from Yellowstone Lake, YNP, Wyoming, USA - YL17G09_16 | ecosystem: Environmental > Aquatic > Freshwater > Lake > Sediment | place: USA: Wyoming | collected...
CGCGGATCTGAGCGTGATCCGAGAGTTCGATCGCCCGCAAGATCTCCTCCTCGGTCAGAAAGTCGTGCAGCGTGACGATAGGCATTTTGGGCTCCGGTTAGTGCAGGTAGGGGCGACGTGCGCGAGCGCTCATGCGGCCTTCCGCTGCCGACGAACGCCGACGAGGCAGGCCTTCACCGCGAAGTCGACCCGATCGCCGCTCGCGAATGCGGCCTGCAGGACGGTGCGGACCGTCGTCCGACCCGCGACGACATCGGTGTCAGGCAGGTGCCTGTGGGCCCAGTCCAGCGTCCCGCTTTCGCAGTTTCCTGCTTGGACGCTCACGTCGAGCGTGAGCCTCGTCTCGAGCTCGCGCTCGGTCCACGCCTCGAGTCCGGCGCGACGGCGGGTGACCTCCTCCGCCTTCCGGCGTTCCTTCTCGGCCCGCGCGATCTGTAGGTCGGCGGTCGACCGCAGCTTGCGAGCGTGCTCGAGCGAGCGGGCGTGCGTGAGCCGGCCTTCGTGTAGGACGATCACGCCGCGCTCGGTGACCAGCGAGGTCCCCTTGCTCTGACGGGCCCAGGTCGCCTCCCACGCGTCCGGCAGGCCGCTCGCGGGCCTCGCGCCGAGCGTGAGCATCCCGTCGACGACAGCGAGGCCAGCGTCATGCACGTCTCGGCGCCACGTAGGGCTCACGGTGAGCTGGTGCGAGCTCGTCGCGACCGAGAATGCTCGCTTCGCGTAGGCGTTCGGGAGCCCGACGCTACGCGGGCTCGCCTGGCCGCTCTCGGAGTCGGCGCGGCAGGCCGCGAGGCCGCCGGTGCGGCAGGCGACGCTCGCGTCGTGACTGTGGGTCGCCGACCGGTACCCGGCCGACCGGTAGGCCTCGAGCACGTCGGATTCGATGCGCTTCGCGGCGCGGTGGAGCATGCGCTCGACGATCACTACCGGGAGTCCCCTCGGGGGCTCGGCCGTCAGGCGGGCGTCGCGGATGATCCTCTCCCGCGCGACAAGGACGTCAGGAGCCGTCCTGATCCCCCGGTTCCCGATCAGCGCCTTGACGCGATCGACCTCCGCGGCGGCCGCGGGGGAGAGGCGCCGTACACCCAGGACGACGCGTACCTCGGCGCGGACGTCGACATCGCCGGGCGCGGTGGACGCAGCGCGGGCTGCGGAGGCCGCCCGGCAGGCGCTGTCGTGGATCTGGCGCGCGGCTGCGAGTGCCGCCTGCGCCTCGATCACGTCAGAGCGCGAGGCCCAGGCGACGTGCGCCTCGACGGCGGCACGGTACGCGACGACGACATCGTGTGCGGCGCGACACTTGCGGATCGCCTCGTCGCGCCCGAAGGTGGTCTGTCGCGGCTTGCCGGAATCCCCCATCGCGCCCTCCTGCCATTCAGCGGGGAGGGCCTCGGCGGCTGCGACGGCGGCGGCCATGCGGGGACCCATCGCGTCGCACCACGCGAGCCGGTGTGCGTCCGCCCGGTCGCGCCAGGAGCCGTAGTGGGGCGACGGCGCAGGCGGGAGCGACCGCCAGGTCTCAGCCCAGGAGGGGAGCCCATAAGGGAGGTCGTAGTGCCCGATCGTCGGCGGGATGACGTCCCGCGACGGAGCGGTGGGGACGGCCGCCCGGGATACCGCGAGGGCTGCCGCGACCTCTGCGTCACGGAGGCCCGGGAGGGCGATCTTCGCGGCCTCGACAGAGGGCCGGTGCCCGCTGCGGAGGATGGCGGCCACGGTGCGGCCGATGATGACGTTGGGGGACACGTTGGTTCCGGATGCCACGATCCGCTCGTGGTCGTGCGGAGCCTTTCGGCTCGGTGAGTGCAGAATCAGTGCAGGTAGAGGGAGAACGAGGGGCGCCGGGCGCCCCGCTCGGTGCCGTCGCACTGGCGACAGGTCGCGCAGGTGAGCTTCTCGCCGTTCTCCTTGGCGGCCGGGCAGCCGCGCTCGCTGGAGAGCAGGGGGGCCCCCTTGCTGCGCGAGCGAAAGGTCCGCCATCCAGCCGCCTGGGCGGTGAGCGCCTGGGCTTCGGTCTCGCAGGAGGCCATCAGCCACGTCTGGGCCCAGGCGGCGGTCTCGGGCGGGAGCTCGGCCCACCGGTGCGTGTAGCCGGTACGCCGTGGCGCCCGGACGAGCCGGGCGAGGAACGGGTGGGCGACCAGCGCCTCCTGGGGGATCGCCAGCGGGTCGCCGTAGGCGCCCCAGCGCACGGCGCCGCGCTCGAGGGCCTCGATGTCTTCGGCGACGGCGTCCCGGTAGCGTCCGGCCCGGAACGCCTTGTGCACCGTGGAAGGTCCCCGGCCGGCCCGAAGCTGCATCGTGAGGTAGCACACCTTCTTCCGGGGGCCTGTCGTCGGGAGCCCGGCGAGCTTCGCGAGCAGCGGGCGCAGCGCGCAGCCGCCGCAGACGCTCGCGTCGGCGCCGCTCACCGTGGCGGCGAGCGGGCTCATGTCCGTCCGGAAGATCCAGATCTGCGCCATCTTCCCTGTTTTACGGTTGGTCGAGCGGCCGCTCATCCGGGAGCGGCGGGCTGGGATGCCGGTGGCGATGACCACGATCTCCTGGCCGTCGAGGGCCGACGGCCCGCGCCAGAGGACAGCCGAGCCGCGGGTCGGCTTGCGGATGGGAGCGGAGGCCGCGGCAATCACGGCGCGGGACGGGGTGGCGCTCATGATTCGTCCTCCCAGCCAGGGCAGGGTTCATCGTGGGCGACGACGGCGAGCTCGAGGTAGGCGGCGGCGTTCTCGCGCCACGCCCGGATCGCCTCACCCACCTCCTCGCTCGTGCCTTCGATCGCGTTGGCTTCGTTGTCGAGGTCGTACAGGTCAGGCTGGCGGCAGCCCTCGTCGGCACCGTCACAGTGGGTGCACGACCAGCAGCCTTGGTCGGTGAGGCTCCAGGGGAGCTTGCGGACGGCGCTCATGTCGACTCCAGGGGTGCATCGCATGTATCGCGATGCACCACTACTGTATCGTGTTGCCTGGCACCTGCAAGTGCATATGAGAAGATTGCTGGGTTGTCTTGGTTCAACCTTGATAATCGTCTATATACTTGACACCAGTTCAGTTACTGTACACATGTTCAGTAATCCCCTGCGTACTGTACGTTTGTTCAGTTATCCCGAGAACCTGCCGGACGTGCTACGGTGGTCGGATGGTGGCCAACAGCGCCGGCTCCAACACCGAAGGCTCGGTGACGATCGCCTTGGGTCGTCTCTGGTGCCCGTCGTGCTGCCGTTGCACGACGACGGCGGGGACGTGCCGGTGTGGCTGCCGCTGCAGCCGCCCGCCTCCTACGCCCCCTCGCCTCGCGCCGCTCCCGTCCTACACCTGGCCGGCGCCGCGCCGTCGGAGGTCTCGATGAGCGACTCGGATCTGAACGGGGCCGAGGGTGATGTCACCGCCGGCGGCGACTTCCCTTGGGGCTGGACGGCGCTTGCGGTCGGTTCGGGCCTCGGCCTGCTCGGGGTGTTGGGGGTCGCGGGTCACGTCCTCGAGCCCGTGTTCGACGTGTTCTCGATCGACCGCGGCGAGTACGTTCGGCGCGCGTTCGCCGAGTCGAAGGGGGTCCCTTACTCCTACGCCGGTGGCCATCGGGGCTTCGTCTGGCCGCGCGGCGGGCCTGGAGCTCGGGGCGGGGTGGGCTGGGACTGCTCGGGTTGGGTAGGGGCCGTCGTCGCTCGCGCGCCGCGTCCGCCGCGGTTCCCGGTTCCGAATGGCAACGTGGGGATGCTCTGGGCGGCCGCAGGCCGTCCGCTCAACACGGGCTTAGGCAGCAAGCCGGGGGACATGATCTTCTGGGGCACCCCCTGGCGGCCGGTCCATGTCGGGTTCGTGGTGGGCCCCGATCTGGCGGTCTCGGCGCTCGGCCGCGGCGCCGCGACGAATGCCGACCAGCCGGGCCAGATGGTGAAGCTGCACTCCTGGAGGGGAACCGGGCTACCTTTGCTCGGAACGGTCTCCTGGTGAGGTGAGCGATGCCCGGACGCGGCTACTTCGATCTCGTCACGATCAACGGGATCTCGATCTACGCGGGGTCGGGCGATCCGAACGGCGCGCTCGCAGCGACGAAGGGTTCGCTGTTCAGCGACAAGGCTGCGGCGAGGCTGTACGAGAACACCGATGGGGCGATGACCTGGAGCCTCGTTGGCGGAAGCACTCTCCTTCAGAACACGGTTTTCGTCGCGAAGAACGGGAATGATGCGACAGCGGACGGTTCGATCTCCAAGCCGTTCCTGACGGTCCAGGCTGCGATGGAGTATGCCTGGACCACGTACGTTGTCCCGGTCGGGCCGCAGCCCTCTCCTCCGTTCACTCGACCGTGTGTGTACGTCATGGCGGGCACCTACGACGACGGTCCGCTCGTCCTGCCTCCACAGGTCTGTGTCCAGGGGTGCGGGTTCAACCACTCCCGGATCACGGGCGCGTGGTCGATCGATGATCGGTGGAGCAACTACGCGCCGCCGAGCCTGCCGAGCCCGCCAAGCGTCCTCGTTGGCAACGACTTCCGCTCGACATGGCTCAACGTCGGCCTGTTTGGCGGCATCAACATCGACTTCAACCCCGTGTTCAGCAACGAAGGGAAGCTGTACGCGATGGGATGCCGGTTCGCAGGTGACGTTACGATCGCGGAGAAGCGTGTAAACCCGGTCAGCAACAGCTTCACCGCGACCGCGTGTGAGTTTCTCGGCGACCTCACGCTGATCGGCATCCCGACGCTGCTTGAAGGGTGCGTGACCAAGGGCGGTACGCTCTACATCACCCAGGCGATCGGCGCCGTGTTCGCTGACGTCGACAACATTTTCGAGTCCTCAGGCGGGTCGTTCGGGAACATCATGATCACGTCGCTCGATCCAGCCATGCCGGCGTACGACTGCACGTTCTGCCACTCGGCGCAGCCGGGTACCACGCTGACACTCAACGGTGTGTACAGCACGGTCAAAGCGGATCTCGACGCTGTGCCTCTCCAATCGTTCGTGGCGCTTGCGGGAGGCGCGGGGCTCAATCAGATCACCCGAACGAACCAGCTCAACTGGTCAGGCATCACGGCGAACCGACCTCCCTCGCCGTACACCGGTCAGCCGTTCTTCGATACGAGCCTCGCGCCGACGGGACGGCCGATCTGGTGGGACGGCACCCAGTGGATCGACGCCGCCGGGATCCCTGTCTGATCAGTTCACGGGTGGCGCGAGTCGACTCGCGGCCTTCGCGATCTCAGGATCCAGATCCGAGAGTTTCTCCGTGAGCCATGCCGCGGCAACCGGCCTCTCGTCCGGGAGGTCCCAGGTCGCGATCGGGAGCTTCTTCTCGAAGATCGCGCGTCCGAGCATGACGATCCCGTCCGTCTCGTCGACGACGAGGCGCCAAGCCATCCGATCGAGGACCTCGGACGACACGATCACCTGCTCGTCAGTCTCCTCATCGCTCCGGCGACGATCGGAGCGCTCGTCTGCGAGCGTCTCGAATCGGACGTGCTCGAGCCGCCCGATGGGCTGCCCGGGGTCCCCGGCCTCGCCCCAGAACGGCCACGCCTCCACGGCTCCATGCTCGAGCAGGTAGACGAGCTGTCCCGTCCGTCGGGGCCCGCACACCGCGAGCGTCGTCGGCTTCACGAGTGAACCAACAGCCTTGCGGCGCCGGATCTCGGTCTCAGAGGTGTCTGGGGGCAGCTCCTGGTAGGTCGTGCACAAGACCGGATCGGTGCCAGGAAGGTGCAGGACGAACGAGGATCGGGTGTCAGCGGCGAGGTGAGACATGCAGGACTCCAGGTTAGGATGGGGCGGTGAGGTGTTCGTGGCGGCGGCCTTTCCTCGATGGATCGATAGGACCCAGGCGGTCAACTTGCGCGAGGTCGGCACGAACCTGTTCGTGGGGGCCGAGTGGGCGCCTGGCGCGAAACCCCCGGGCGCCAAGCGGTGGGCGGCGGTCGTCGATCTGTACGGATCCTCGCTCGAAGAGCCGGGCCGGGAGGCGCTGTATCGTCATGCAGATTGCTTGCTCCATTGGCCGTTTCTCGATGGAAGTCACTTCCCGATCGGCGCGCTCGACGCGGTGGCGCGGGTGACGAGGATCGGGCGGGAGCGGGGCCCCGTGCTCCTCCACTGTCAGGCCGGCCTCTCGCGCTCGGCGTCGGCGGCCTATGCGATCTTGCGAACCCAGGATCGGCTCGGGCACAGCGGAGCGCTCGCGCGGGTCAGGGTCCCGAGAGAGCCGGACTTCCCGCGTCCCGAGACTCTCGGCTCGGCCCAGGCCTGGGTTCTGAAGAACCTCCTTACGAAGTGACGGATTCACGGATTGGCCAGGCGTTGGCGTGCAAGCGCGATCCAGTCTGGTTCGTATTGCCACACGACGATGAAGGCCTGACCGCTCCTCGAGACGCTGTGGATTGTCCAGCGTATGGCCGGCCACGGATAAGGCGGCGGTGGCGGGAGCGCGGCGACGATCGTGAGGATCCTGTTGTCGGGCAGACTCATCGAGGCGCGACCCTCCGTCGGGTCGTCTCGATTGCCGACTCGATCGTCTGCAGCACTCGAGCTTCGCCCGAGAGTGCGGCGTGCTCGATGGCCTCGTGGCGCATATCCTCGGCCCGCAAGAACCAACGGAGCTCTCCAGATCGTTCGTGGAGCAGGTAGCAGGCGAGCGCTCTCGACCCCCACCTGTAGGCGGTCTCGATCTCGATCTGGGCGTCGGTCTTCGCCTGGACCTCGGTCAGCGCGGCGGTGATGTCGAAGCTCACGGTGCCTCCTATGCGATGATCCCCGCCGCTCTCAGCTCCTGAAGGATCCGATCCTGTCGACGCAGGATCCCCCGTAACCGTCCGTTCTCGACCCGCTCCTTGTGGAGCTCGGCTTCGGCGGCGGTGAGCTTGGCGGCGATCTCCTTTTGGACCGTCAGGCTCCCCGCACACCCGGGCGGATGTTCTGAGCCGAGAAACACGAGCAGCCGATCCCCGCATGCCTTCTCGTACAGGTCGATCATGGCGGGAGAGAGGCTCTCACCGTTCTCGGTCCGCTCGATCTGCCGAAGGCTGCATCCGAGCGTCTCGGCGAACTTCTTCTTCGTCAGGTTCGCCGAGTGCGCGTTTCGCATCCGGGCGAGCAGGCGCCCGAGCCGCGTTCGCCAATCCTGTGGCGCGTCTCCCGCTACCGCTTCAGGTTCCACCTTCGGCCTCCTCGCGCTTGCTCCAGGCGGGTTCATGTACCTCGAAGGTCGTCGTCGGGAACGGGATCTTGCCGCGAGTCGCCCCATGAACGACCAGCCGTGCGTGCCCGTCCGACACGAGGTGGAGCTCAAGATGCAGCCCGGTCGCCCCGGTGATGGCCTGGCACCAGGTCCAGATCGTCTCAGCGGTCGCCCTAACCCGACGTTTGTTTCCGTTGTCGGCGAGGTAGGCGTACATGTTGTCTTGACGCACGCCGAGCATCTCGGCGAACTCCCGCTTTGTCTCGCACCAGCCTGTCAGGTGCCCGATCCGAAACAGCGCCTGGGTGGGGGTAGGATGGTGTTCCAACGCGGACTCCGCCACATACTGTATCGGCATACAGATCGTGGGTCAACAGGATGCGCAGGATCAGGTACCCGGTGGCGGTTCGCTGTTGCGCTCATGGCTGCGCATCAGGAACTCGGCGGTGAACTTCTGCTGCTGCAGGCTCTTTTGGAGCTCGTCCTGCGCGGCCGCCGTGAACGCGGTCTTCTTCATCACGAGCCTGAGCATCACCGGGAGCCCGACGAGCTCGTTCATGTTCGGAGGAGGAGCCTTCCCGTCGGGGCCGAGCACGACGTTTCGTTTCGACAGGAACTCGAACGTGCCGTCGGGGACGACGAACTGCGCGACGAACACAGCTCCCTTCGGTCCGACCGAGACCGGCTGTAGGGCGGCGATCGGAAAGTCGATGGCGAGGAACTGGTCGGGATCACGGCCGGTCTGTTCGAGCGACTGGCGCTCGAAGGGGACCAGGGTGATCGACAGATCGATGGCCGCGGGCTCCATGGTCAGAATCCCCGGGTATCGAGGAAGTCGATCATCGCCATCTCGGCGATGCGCGAGATCGTGTTGTTGTTGCGCGCCGCGGCGATCTCGAGCCGGGCACGGGTGGAGGGGCGGACGGTGATCGAGAGGCTCACGCGACGCTCTTCACCCTCCTTCTCAGGGATGCTCTCGGCTTCCTTGTCGTCGTTCATCATGGAGACCCCACGGGTTGCGTGTCATACGATAACATAACAGATTATCGTGTCAACGTGTGGTCGGATCTCGGTGCTCGTCAACGGGGCTCTATGCCGCTACGATCCAGTCGATGCGGAAGAAGGATCAGACCAGCACCTGTCGTCGGATCCAGGTTCGCGCCGCCCCGGGCACCGAGCCTTGGGTGCCGTCGCCTGACGATCTCGCGGATCTCGCCTGTTCCCTGACCAACGACGTCGTCGTCGAGATCCATCCTCGCGCCGACGTTGATCGGGTCTGGGCGGATGAGCACGAGGGGGCCGCGCTCCCGGTCGACCGGTACGCGTTTCGCGCCTTCGCCAACGGGCGACGGGCGGTCCTGTTCGTGGACGCCTCCGAGACGCGCGACTCGGTGCTCTGGCTCCTCGTGCACGAGCTGACCCACCTCGAGCTTCCCCAGAGCCGGCTCCTCGAGGAGGTGTATCGTAACCGTGAGCGCGACCCGGCCTACCTGCACAGCGATGAGGCTCACGAGGCGGATCTCGAGGAGCGGTTCGCGAACCAGATCGCCGATGCGATGATGGCGCGTATTGGACGTCCTACGGGGCTCGATCGTCGGTGGTGGAGGTCCCGCGTTCAACGGATGTCGGGGCATCCGCTTGCACACCGATCTGTATCGCGGTAGGGTGGATGTGCCTGGCGGAGTCGTGTCCTCGGGCGTGTTCGGTCGCAGTCGTCTCGGTTCGGCCCCTGTCTCCCAGGTATTCGGAGGCAGGGGCCGTTACCGTTTCGGGGCTCGCCGGCCCAGTCGATCCAGGAGCTTTCGTGCGAGAGTCTCGGGATCCTCACGTTCCTCGTGAGGCGTGATTCTTCCGTAAATGTCGATCGTGAGCCATCGGGTACGGCTCCATCGCTCGAGGTCAGCCTTCGTCGGTCGATGGGCGACGACGACTCCCTGTTCGAGGTCCCAGATCATCCCTTCGGCCTTCTGTCCGGGTCGCCGTTGGATCCCCTTCTCCCCTTTGGGTGCGATCCGTGAGTCGAGGTGAGCTTTGAGGAAAGCGACAAGCTCACGGCCGACCACCTGCTGCTCTGAGTAGGCTTTGTAGTCGATCGGGTCCGCCGAGAAGTCGTTGTCGACCCGTAGCGCGTCGATTGTGTAGGCGAACGGGGGCAGGGTCGGCACGTCAGTCGAGCTCGATGGTGGCTTCTTCGTCTCGTGAGGCTTCTGCCTCTTCGATCTCGTGGGGGAGTAGTTCGAAGCCCCTGAGGGTCACCAGTACAGCCCTGTCTTCGATCAGGACTCCATCCTGGTAGGTGGGACGGTCCTTCAGCCAAGCCTTTGCGGCCTTCTTGATCTTCCGGGCTACGCGTGCGTTGTCATCGACCTCATTCACGCACTCGGGGCCCCAGCCCTCGATCCACACCAGGAAGACCTGATCGCCCCTCTTGACGATGAAGCCGTCCTCCTGGTGCTGGTCTCCGACGGTCCAGTCTCCCTCTCGGCCGAGCCGGTCGAGGACCTGGGGGACGGTCATCGTACGATGGGCGCTACGACTGCCGCTGGCTGCGCGACCAGCGACGAGACCGGCGAGGGCGAGGACGGGGAGGAGTCGGCTATCCATGAGGGCTCCAGGTGCCTTTGGATCCTACTCTGGGATGAGGTCGGGCGCCGGTGTCGTTCGTGCTTCATCGCCGTGAAGGCCGTTCCAATAAAAGCAGTGCATACGTGCCTTCTTCGGCCGTTTCTTCTCCCACTCGATCCGATCGACGACGAGCGGTCGTCCGTCGAGGGTTCCGACGGAGACGTAGTCTCGTCCGGCGATTGCGATGGGGACGACGACGCCGACGATGATGCGGCCGCTCACGTCGGACCCCCTTTGAGCTTCTCCCAGATCAGGGCCTCGAGATCGCTCCGATCGTGGAGCTTCCGGATCCGCTCGTCCTTTGTCGCGAGGAGCTCGACGAACCAGTCATCGAAGCTGTCATCGAGATGCAGGAAGGTGTGAACGGCCTCTCGTTGCTGCCCGAACCGGTGGATCCGGCTCTTCGCCTGGTCTTCTCCGGCGGGGGTGTACCACCGTTCGACGTGGAGCGAGTAGGCCGCCCGGGTGAGCGTGATCCCATCGCGCATCGCGTCCGTCCCGAGCAGGACGGGGATCTCGCCCCGTTGAAACTCCTCCTTGATCGTCTGCCGCTGCTTCTGACTGGTGTCGCCGATGATGTGTTTCCAGGCTATCTTTGCCTTGGTGAGTCCTTCCTCGATCGCCTCCCTCACGGGATGATGGGCGAGGAACACGATGGCAGGCTCGCCTTGGGCGTGCATCTCGAGGAGCCACGCGACGGCCGTCTCGGTCTTCGCGAGTCCGACGGCCTGCCGCAACTTCGTGAACCGGGGCAGGGCGTCGTCTTCGGCGGTTCGGATCGCGCGCAAGACGGCCGCGCACTCTTCGATGATCGCCTTCGGACACTCGATGTGGATCGTCTTCTCGATCTGGGGCGGCAGGTCGTGGAGCACCTCTTCCTTCGTCCGTCGGATCAGGTAGGGGCGCACGATCTGGTTGAGCTCGTCTTCGTGTGACGCCCCCCGATACTCCCGGATCGTACGACCTCCGCCGACCCGAACATCCCTGGGGGCGCCGTACCGCTCGGCGAAGGGAATGAACTGAGGGAACGCGATTGGATCGACGAAGTGGAGCAGCGCGAACAGTTCGGTCGGTCGGTTCATCATCGGGGTCCCGGTCACCCCGATCCGGTGTGGGACGCCGTAGCCGATCGCGAGGAGCGCGCGGGTCCGGCTCGAGCCGATCTCCTTCGCCTGGTGCTCTTCGTCGGCCGCGATCGATGTCCAGGGAACCGCCGCGAGATCCTCCAGGCACGGTTCGAGGAGCCCCCAGGTGACGACGAGGGCTTCACGCTTCGTTCCGGGTCCGCGCCGCGCCCGGCACCACTTCTTCACCTTCGTCCCGTTCTGGGCGACCTCGACGGTGAGGTGGGGTGCCCAGATCTTCGCTTCGACGGCCCAGTTGCGGGCGACGATCTTCGGACAGACGATCAAGATCCGGTTAGCCAGTGGGTGCAGATCGAGAGAAACCAGGGAGGTAGGCGTCTTTCCCAAGCCCATGTCGTCGCCGAGTACGAACCGCATCTCGGCGCCGAGCAGGAGCTGGACGCCGGCCTGTTGGTAGGGGCGGAGCTGGTGGTAGGGATGATCTTCCGGGACCTCCAAGGTCGGGAACGGCGAAGATCCCGTCTTGAACAGCTCGCCCTGGAGATCTTCGCTGCCGAGTCGGATCTCGTTTGGATCCCGGGCTCGGGAGATCCTGGCGAGCTGTCCTTCTCGCCGCTTCCGTCGTTCATGGACCTCCTGATCGGCGATGATCCAATCCCGCCAACCTGGCTTCTCGATGCGCATCGCCTCGAGAGCTCCATGTCCGATCCGGTCGAGTCCGGTTCCCATCAGAGGGAGGGGGATCGTGATCGTCGGCTGCCGGCGCTCCGTCTGGATTGGCCAGCCGATCGCGCGAACGATCTGGGACCACTCGGGCTCTGACCCTCGGACCGCGAGGGTACGCCCGCGAGGCTGGATCTGAGCGACGATCCGCTCACCCTCGTGGACCTCGCGCCATCGGGGACTGGGATCTCCCTCCCTCGGATCGGGGTCCACGACAGATCGGAGATCGGACGCCGGGGTCGTGTGGATGCGGATCTTCATGGGCTCCCTCTATCGTGTATCCTACGATAACATGTTGTACCCCCTTGCGCGTCTCGGTGCCGGGTGGTATCCATCCATCACCGACCGACACGACCTCTTGCGGATGGATCTTCGACCTTGGCGCGCTCCTCTACCCTGAGGTGGCGTTCTGGGGTTCGCTCCTTCTTCCGGTGGCGTGTCGACGGTAAACCGAAGACAGCACCAACACGGCAAGGAGCCAGCACATGGGTACCGAAGCACAGCAGAACACGACTCCCGGCAAGATCTCGGCGAAGCCGAAGACCCCTCAGAAGGTCCGCGAGCTCCTCCCCGAGGACGACTACCTGTTCGCGGTGAAGTGGGTGGAGAAGGGCGTCTCCCAGAACGGGAAGGCCCGTCTCTCGTTCAAGTTCGAGGTCGCCGCGGGCCCGAAGCAGGGCAAGAAGGCGTTCGAGGACTGCTACCTCACCGACGACGCGATCTGGAAGGTCCAGAACCTCGCGGCCCTCTGCGGGATCCCCGAGGACCAGGAGATCGACCCGAATGACCCGAAGGACCTGATCAGCAAGTTCCAGGGCAAGACCTTCCACGGCTCGATCAAGCACGAGGAGTACACCAACAAGGACGGCGCGATCGTGAAGGCGCAGCGCGTCCTGTGGTTCGTGCCGCAGAACAGCAAGCGCGATCCCGCGACGGCGGACGCCGGCACCGAAGAAGACAAGAAGGGCGAGGTCCCGTTCTAGGGACTCCTGTTGGGCCGGCTCCGCGTCGGCCTTCTTGACGGGCCGGTCGTGCATCCGTGACGACTGGCCCGTCCGCCGCTTCCTCTCGGTGACGGGGTTCCTTCGTGCCTACGTTTCGCGAACGTCTGATCGGCGCGATGACGGGGGCTGTCCGCAGGACGGTCGAGCGCACGCTTGGCCGTCTCGCGGGTCCTGGAACCCCTCCTGCTCCTCCTCCGGCGCCTCCGCCGCCGGCCGCCCCCGCGCGGCCGGCGCCCGGCCGCGGCGCGCCTCCGCCTGCGCCACCTGCGCCAGCAGCACCTCCGGTCCCGACCGCTCCCGCGGTCCCTCCGCCTGCGCCTCCGGCCCCTCCGGTCGGCGGCGCAGGTCCCGGTGGACCTGGAGATCCGGAAGCCCGCGTTCTGCTCGAGCAGCTCTCGGCGCTGACCACGGCGACCCAGGGTCTCGTCAAGCGCCTGCGAGAGCTCGGGTACGAAGAGGCCGCCGCGGCGATCTTGGGGGTCCCGTTGCCACCCCCGCCCCCTGCTCCGCCCCCTGCCCCGCCCCCTCCCTCTCCCCCTCCTTCGCCGGTCCCTCCTCCTCCCGAGGAGGTGAGTCCGCTCCAGGGAACGCCGATG
>Ga0315284_10010489_pt1 | contig 13195 bp, 21 predicted proteins | sample YL17G09_16_MG_FD_203696 | JGI IMG/M metagenome (GOLD analysis project Ga0315284, IMG submission 203696) | Sediment microbial communities from Yellowstone Lake, YNP, Wyoming, USA - YL17G09_16 | ecosystem: Environmental > Aquatic > Freshwater > Lake > Sediment | place: USA: Wyoming | collected...
CGGGATTACCGAACATGACTCCGATTTTTTGCCTAAGTTGGTTGGTAAAAATAAGAACCGTCTTTGATTTACTGATTGCACCGGTAAGCTTCCTGAGGGCCTGAGACATCAAACGGGCCTGCATTCCCATAACAGCATCTCCCATCTCTCCTTCAATCTCCGCACGCGGTACAAGGGCTGCTACAGAGTCCACGACAACAACATCAACCGCTCCCGATCGGATAAGAGTTTCTGTAATTTCCAAGGCCTGTTCTCCTGTATCCGGCTGAGACATTAGAAGATTATCCAAGTCCACTCCAAGTATCTCGGCGCGGGCGGGGTCAACAGCATGCTCCGCATCAACAAATGCACACTGTCCACCCTTTTTCTGGGCCTCGGCAATAACCGCCAAAGCAAGTGTAGTCTTTCCCGACGCCTCCGGTCCGTAAATCTCAACAATTCTCCCCCTTGGGAACCCACCAACACCAAGGGCCAGATCCACCGCGAGGGAACCTGTGGGGATTACATCAATTTTATATTTTTCTCCGCTATTGCCACCGAGGCGCATGATAGAACCCTTACCGTATTGTTTTTCGATCTGATCCATCGCGAGGCGAATTGCTGCAAGTTTTGCGGAGCTACCTTCCTGTTTAACCGGAGCTTCTGTTTCGGGTTTTTTCTGCTTTGCCATTCCGCTACTTTTTTAACACGGTGTCTGTTAAAATACAAGAGCTAAAACGGGGTGTAGTTCACCGGTAGAATGGGCGCATGGGGTGCGTCCGAAGGCGGTTCAATTCCGCCCACCCCGACCAAAAGTCGGATTACCTCAGAGTGACAGCTATCGCTTTGGGGACTGCTTGTTTGACTCCTTCGATTTTTACTCAGGACTGTAGTTCGCTCAGGACTTCAGCCAGCGAAGCTTAACGCTTCGGGCTTTGTCTTTTTCTGCGAGATTTTCCACCCATTCCAACCATTCTTCTTTGTCTGACTCTTGAATCTCTTGTTAAAAGGTCGAGTTTTTTAAGAAGAATCTTGTTTTTTTCAGGAGCAACTTTGACCAATGTTCTTGAGAGAGCAAGAACCAAAGCGTCCAGTTGGCCCTCTTTACCCCCTCCTAAAACTTTGGCCGTAAAATAAAATTTATCCGAAGTCTCGGTAATTCCAAAGGGCTTCGCAAGAGCCTTAAGGGCAACCGCTCCCTCAAAATATTTTTCTGCCAGCATACCATTAACGGTACTTGCCCCTTTCCCACGGTAAAGACGAATCCTTGCAATGGATGATTTGCGTCTGCCGATTCCGTTTAGAAAATCAATCTTTTTTGCCATGGTTCGATTCGTTTCACTCACTCACCACTATAGCCCTAAACTCTCCCTTTCTGTTTAAAAGGATTATCGCTTCCTATTACTATTTTAAGTCTTAACATTCTTGGATCTTTAAGTCTATTATCAGGAATCATTCCGGCAACGGCGTGTTCAATAATTCTTTCGGGATGTTCCTTAAGAACTTTTTCATAACTGCTCTCTTTAAACCCACCCGGGTAGCCCGAATGGCTCCTATAAACTTTTTGTGTGGCTTTTTTGCCTGTCAAAACTATTTTTTCGGCGTTTATGACAACAACATTGTCGCCGCTATCCATGTGCCGGCTAAAGGTCGGTTTACCTTTTCCCATCAAAAGACTGGCAATCTTGGTTGAAACTCGCCCCAGGATCTCTCCTTTGGCATCCACTTCATGCCACTCTCTTTTAATTTCTTTTTCTTTTGGTTGATACGTTTTCATGGTCTAGTGATTGGTGAATAGTGAATGGTGATTAGTGCTTTGTTTCAGTTTTTTTGGCTTTAACAGTCTTGATAGGTTTCTTTGCCTTTTCAACTTTTACCTTCTTCGATACTTTTTCGCTCTTAGATTTTAGTTCTTCGTTATTAGTTATCTTTTCCGTCCACTCAATCCTCATCATTTTGGCATTGTCACCCTTCCTACGCGGGAGAGAGACAAGCCTAGTGTAACCCGAGGTTCTTGCCAAAAAAGCGGGTGCAACTTTTCTAAATAGGATGTCAACAACATCTCGGGAATTATCTAGACTGGCTAAAATTCGTCTTCGAGCATTTAAGTCCCCTTTTTTGGCCAAAGTTACAAACTTTTCCAAATTTCCCTGAACCGCCTTTGCTTTGGCGCGGGTTGTAACAATTTTCCCATTCAAGAACATCGCCCTGGCAAGCGAGACAAACAATGCCTCACGGGACGGACGGGATCGGGAAAGCTTTTTTCCGAATACCTTCTTATTCATTGGTTTACTTTATAGCGAGAAACTCAACTCCTTTGGTTCCAAGCGCAGCAGCAACAATTTTGAGGGACTTTTCTCCCAAATTACGTACCTTTACCAGGTCGGCTTTCTTGGCATGAGCCAAATCTTCCACCGTCTCAAAACCGGCCTTAATCAGCGCATTTGCCACCCTTGTAGGAAGTCCGATTTCTTCAACCGAGAGTTTGCCGATAGGTCCCAGGTCGTCGTGAGGCACTTCTTCCACTTTTGCAACCCTCTTTGGATTCACTATCTGACCAAAGTGGGCAAGCAGGGTTTTTGCCGATTGAACCAAGGCCTCAGACGCCTTCATTGTCCCATCGGTCCAAATTTCCAAAATCAACTTATCATAATTGGTAAGCCGTCCGACGCGGGTCTCTTCAATCTTGTAGCCTACCCTTTGAACCGGAGAGAAAGAAGCATCTACCGGAATGAGCCCTATCGAATCCACCGAACGCTCTTCCGCCGGTGAATATCCAACTCCGCTCTCGATTATCAATTCTGCCTGAATCTTGCTTCCCTTGTTTAAAGTTCCCAAAACAAACTCCGGATTGACAACCTCAAGTCCTCCCCCCACTTTTATATCCCCCGCCTTAAATTCGCCCGGCTTTGAAACTTCGAGGGTGGCCTTAACAGGTTTTTCCAATTTGCCGGAAAACCTTACTTTTTTGAGGGCCAGAACAAATTCAACAATATCTTCTTTCATTCCGGAAAGTGTTGAGAACTGGTGTTTTACCCCGGAAATTCTGACAGATGTAACAGCCAAACCGGGAAGCGAAGTCAGAAGAACGCGCCTAAGAGAATTCCCAACTGTTATGCCATACCCCTGTTCCAAGGGGCTCAGGACAAATTTCCCATAATTTGCCTCCTTTTTTTCCTCTTTAATTTCAAACATCGGCTCGTACATTTTTGTTTAGACTTGGATATTCTACCTCAATCTCAAGGCGCTTTCAACCCGATCTTTCGGTTGATTTACTTGAGCAAGAACTTGTTCTTGCTCAACAAAGTGTGAGTAGTCGCACAAGTGCTCCTCTCGGCTTGCTTTAGCAAGTACCTATGCGGAACTTGCTAAATAAGGTAGCAGTGTTCTCCGCACTGAGCTCCGAACCTCGCGTCTAACGCGAGTAGAATTCAACTATGTCTTGCTCACTCACAGCTTCAGTAATATCTTCTCTTTTAGGCTCACCGGAAATCTTGCCCACGGCTGCCTTCCTTTCAAGCCATGAGGCTATTTTAAAATCTTTGGCCTCAAGCGACTTTTTAACCTCCGGAATCGCTAAACCTTTAGCGTCAACCGAAATCACATCGCCCTTACGGACTTTATACGACGGAATATTAACTTTTTTGCCATTAACTAAAACGTGCCGGTGAGAAACCAGTTGACGGGCTGCGGGACGACTTGGGACAAACCCAAGCCTATAAATGGTGTTATCAAGGCGCCTTTCAAGACTAACGAGTATTACCTCTCCCGTATTGCCTTTTGTTTTTAATGCCTCGGTAACATAATTCCTAAACTGAGCCTCGGGAATTCCGTAAAGCCTCTTAACTTTCTGCTTTTCCCTAAGTTGTTTTCCATACTGAGATGAACCCCTGGTTCCTTTCGGTCCATGAACCCCGGGCGGAACGTTAAGGCGAGTAAGTTTAGATCCTGCACCAAAAAGGTCAAAATTCTCCCGTCTGCTTTGTCTGTCTTTTGGTCCTGTATAGCGCATATTTCTATACTCTCCTCTTCTTCTTAGGTCTCGGTCCGTTGTGCGGAACCGGCGTAACATCCGCAATAAGAGCTATCTTAACCCCAGCGGCTCTCACGGCCCTTAGCGTCGCATCGCGTCCGGCTCCCGGTCCCTTAACATATATTTCAACCTCTTCCACCCCAAACTCACTTTTGGCTCGGCTTAAAGCCTTCTCAACGGCAGTTGTAGCCGCATAGGGTGTGGCGCGTCTTGTACCTTTAAAACCCGAGGCACCGGATGAACCCCAAACAAGAGTTTCTCCGTTTGTGTTTGTAACCGTCACCAGTGTGTTATTGAAAGACGCGGAAATATAGACTTTGCCAAGTTTCGCGTTTTTTCTGGTGTTTTTTTGTTTAGTCGCCATGTTTTACAAAATTCTTATTTTGCCAAGCTTGGTTTACTTCTTTGCACCTTCAACTTTTGCTGTTGTCATCCTTGAAAGCATTTCTTTTCTGAATGCTCCTACTGTTTTTCTCTTACCCCTTTTTGTGCGAGCATTGGTCCGTGTCCGCTGCCCCCTTGCTGGGAGATTCCTCGTATGGCGCATCCCACGATATGATCCAATCACCTGCAGTCTTTGGATATTCCCCCTGGTAGCCCTTGCCAAATCTCCTTCGATTTGATATTTTTCAAGTTCCAAGCCAATTTTTGAAATCTCGTCGGTCGAAAGATCTGATACCCTCTTGGTATGCGAAACTCCGGCGTCCTTCATTATTTTTTTAGACAACGACCAACCCAAGCCCTTGATTTTTGTCAAAGCAAAATCTATTTTCCAACCATCTTGTAGATCAATTCCTGCGATACGAGTCATAGTTTAGATCGATTTAAGCTTTGCTTATCCTTGTCTTTGTTTACAATGCCTGCGAGGCAGTGCCAAGCTCTAGCCCTGGCGTTGCTTATGCCTGGGGTTCTTACAAATAACATACAAAACGCCCCGGCGCTTAACAATCTTGCAATCCTTACATCGTGGTTTTATTGAACTTTGAACTTTCACAAAACTCCTTTCATTTTATAAATAATTTTTTGCCAAGCTTCGCTTATATTTAATATTTGTACACTATTCTTCCTCTTGCCTCGTCATAAGGCGTCATTTCAACTTTTACCCTGTCCCCGGGAAAAATCCGCACGTACGCTCTCCTCATTTTTCCCTTAAGAGTGGCCAATATTAACCTTCCGTCTGCCAGCTCTATCCGAAACATTGTGTTCGGCAGAGCCTGGGACACAGTCCCATCAACTTCAATTACACTTTGGTTCTTCATCTCGTGAGTACTTTCGGACCCTTTTGGGTCACCACTACCGTCTCTTCGAAAAGTGCTGATATTTTACCATCACGAGTTGAGATTGTCCACCCGTCCGGCAAAACCTCCACTTTGTCGCCCCCCAGAGCATACATCACTTCTATGGCCAAGGCCATGCCGGGGGCGAGCTTGGAACTGTCCTCAATTCTACCGGGAACAAAACAGGGGATTTGAGGCTCTTCATGAAGCTCGCGCCCAATACCGTGTCCAACCAATGCCTTAATAGAAGTATAGCCTTGAGCCTCCACGGTCGATTCTATGGCCCGACTGATATCAAAGACATAGTTACTCACCTTTGCGGCCTTTATGGCCATCTCGAGGGCATTTTGACCGACATTAAGGAATTTTTGTGTTTCCGAAGTAGCATCGAGTCCAACCGAAAAAGATGTGTCGGTGTGAAACCCTTTGTAGTAAAGTCCGACATCCACACTTACCACGTCACCCTTTTTAAATACTGTCTCTTTGCTTGGAACTCCGTGAACCAGCCCCTCGTTAACGTTAACGCAGGTAACCCATGAGTAACCGGAAACTTTGTCAAAAGAGCCTTCGGCTCCTTCAGCTTTAATCAGCTTTTTGGCTAATTCTTCAATATCGAACGCTTTGACACCGATCTTAACAGACTCTTTGAGTTCGTTTTTTACTCGAGCAAGTTTTTTACCCCCCTCAGCCATGATCTCAATCTCCGACTCGGTCTTGATTTTGATCATGATGTTTTTGCAACAATCCCGTCAATCTCTTTGGCTATCACCCCAACCAGCCTTTCGCCGTCTATTTCAACCACCTTTGTGTCCTTTTTAAGTTCGGTTATTAAAGGCTCTGTCTTCTCATGATATAGCGTAAGCCTCTTTCTTATCGCCTCCGGTTTATCATCGTCTCTCTGTATAAGCTTCGATTCATCTACTCCCGCAGGTGACGGTTCGGTAACCAGGTTGTAAATTTTTCCGGTTGTCGGATCGAGTCTTCTTGCACTCAAGCGTTTTATCGATTCGTTTTCGCTTATCGTAAGAACTATAACAAGATCAAGGCAAACTTTTTTATCAGCAAGCCAGCTTTTAAGAAATTCGTATTGGTCCACGGTTCTAGGAAACCCGTCAAAGATAATGTTGTCGTAAAGATTTCGCTCATCCAAAAAAGCGGTTAAATATGAAGTCATTTCCCTATCCGGCACCAATTTCCCCTCGGCCAAAGATTTCTTGAGATCCTCATTCTTTTCGGCAATTTTTCTTAAAAACTCACCCGATTCGAAGTAGTAAAAACCATACTTTTCGGTTAATAATCTTGCCTGTGTCCCTTTTCCCGATCCTTGGGGACCAATCAGAAGTATATTCATAATTATCTGATAAGCCGGTCGTATCTTCCCATTACGAGTTCGCCTTCCATTTCACGGATCAGTTCAAGAGCCACAGAAACCACGATCAAAACACCAGTTCCACCAATAGCTAAGTTGTTGGCACCTATGAAATTCTGAAAAAATGACGGCATAACGGCAACGAACCCTAAAAACGCGCCACCGACAACCGTTAAACGGGAAAGAACGAAGGATAGATATTTTTCTGTTTCCTTGCCGGGCCTGATACCCGGAATAAATCCGCCGCCTTTTTGCAAATTTTCGGAAATTTTTTCCGGATTAAATACAACCGCTGTGTAAAAATAAGTAAAGCCAAAAACCAGAAAGAAGTAAGTAATGTTATAGGCAACTCCTTGAGGATTAAATGCCGTGCTTAGACTTCGTGCCACATTGGCAATACCCGCATTTGGAACATTGGCCAAAAACTGCCCCAGAAGGGAAGGGAGAAGAACAAGGGATACCGCAAAGATAATAGGAATCACTCCGGCCTGATTTAAGCGAAGCGGGAGGTAGCTGGTTGCAGCAAGGCCACTTTCGGTCCGTCTTTTGGCATAATGGATCGGAACCTGCCGGGCTGCCTCGCTTATGAAAATAATGAGCCCGACTATTACTCCCGCTATTGCCAGAAAAAGAATGACTTTAAGAATGTCCTGCGATTGAAAAACGCTAAGCGATTGCCCAAAGGTCACGGGAAGCCGAGCTACAATTCCCGTAAAAATCAAAAGCGAGACACCGTTTTTAAAACCGTACTCGGAGATAAGTTCACCAAGCCAGACGGCAAAAACAGTTCCGGCAGTCATGGTAATAACCAAGGTCAAAAGACTAACCGGATCCAGGTTTGGAATTACTTTTTGGCCCTTTAAAAGCGCATACATTCCAAACCCCTGAAGCACAGCGAGAGGAACGGTCAATAAACGAGTGTATTGGTTTATTTTTTCCTGACCGTACTCACCCTCTTTTTGAAGCTCCTCAAGGCTTGGAATTACGTAGCCAAGAAGCTGAAAAATAATCGAGGCGTTGATGTAAGGGTTAAGACCTAACGCCAAAATTGAAAAATTAGCTAAAGTTCCACCGGAAAAGACATCGAGTAAGGAAAGAAGCGGACTACCGTTAAAAAGAGCCGTAAGTGTGGCCCTATTTATTCCGGCAGCAGGAATGTGCCCGGCAAGTCTGAACACAATCAGAATTATGCCGGTGATAATCAGTTTTTTTCTGATCGAGGGAGTTTTAACCGCCTTTGAAAAAAACTGCAAAATTTGGTTGAACATACCAGCTTGAATTATACCTCAACTTTGAACCTGAAGACAGGGTTTATTTCCCGGCTTTCCCTGTAGACCAAACAAGAAAAAGTTTCTTTTTGAACCCGCCACGCTCCTTTCTCTTTTCCTCCTGAAATTTTTCTACTTTAGAAAAGGGGATTTTGTAGTGTGAGGCAATGGACTTAACCAGCTCAAGAACGTCGGCCAACTCATTGAGTATCCCCTCCTTTGAAGCTTTTGAAACCTCTTTGGATTCCTCAACCAGTTTTTTCTTCAACTCCTTTTCGTATTCTTTTTCACCTAAAATTCTGATTTTGCCCTCGTCTCCACTGGCTTTTATAACTTCTGGAATCTCATCCCTAATTAATTTTTGATGGTAATATTTTTTCTTCACAAACCGATTATATCAAAAGTTCATAATTCTAATCCGATTGGGCAGTGGTCTGAAAAATTAATATTTGAATAAATACTCGTCTTAGTGATCCTTTTTGATAATTCATTGGAAACAAAGGCATAATCTATTCGCCAGCCCAGATTCCTTTCTCTGGCCTTGAATGCATACGGCCACCAAGTGTAATTTCCGGCATCGACGTCAAATTCCCTAAAGCTATCTACATAACCAAGTGCCAAAAGCGTATCTAATTGTTTCCTCTCTTCCGAAGTAAACATAATATTATTTTTATTTTCCTTTGGCCTAGCTAAATCAGCCTCCTCGTGTGCAATGTTAAAATCCCCAATAAGAATAATATTTTTCTTTTTCAGTTTTTTTATCCTTCCAAAAACTTTTGTATACGTTTCCAATTTGTAATTCAAATTCTCCTTCTTACGCCCGCCGTGAGGAAGATAGAAGTTAACAAGGATAAAATTCGGATACTCCAATTCCAAAAGTCTTCCTTCTTTATCAAATCTTTCCAGACCAAGTTCGTCTCTCACCAAAATTGGTTTTTCCTTCGTAAAAACAGCAACACCGCTATACCCTTTTTTCTCTGCAGGGTTAAGATACAAATAATAATCCTTAAGATTAAGAAGTTCCTGAGGTAAATCTGCTTTTTGAGCTTTAATTTCTTGAAGGCAAATAGTATCCGGTTTTTCTTTATTAATAAAATCAAGAAAACCTTTTTTATTTGCAGACCTTAACCCATTAACATTACAAGAAATTATTTTCACTTATTTGGAGTATATCAAAAACTGAAGGGTGCTATGGCACTGAGCGAAGTCGAAGTGGAAGTTTCTGAAAAGGCGCATTGTGTTACAATGGACTCATGAGACCAAGAAAGTTCGGTGCAACTAAACCAAAAAACACATCCAGAGCAAGAAAAATAGCAAAAGCAGTAAAAAGAGCAGTTCATGAATACAAAGCTTCTTTTAGAAGACTCGCCGCGGAATAAACTCAGGTGGATCAATATCGCAGATTTCGAGAATTTGTGTTTTGGTTTAGCAAAGGAACATTTGACTTTCGACCAACCAATACCTGACTTTATTACAAGAAACCCTGGCATTTTGGAATCCTGTCTTGAAACTCCGCTTCAGAGTTTTGGGGGAAAGGACCCTCACCCGAGATTAATAGATAAATTGAGCCTATTATTTTATTTACTCATAAAAAATCACCCCTTCCAAAACGGCAATAAGAGGATAGCTGTTGCAACATTATTTGTTGTCTTGTCTTTAAATAACTTATGGCTCTCAGCCGGTGAGTTGTTACCTTATGAATTAGCCAAAAGTGTAGCTGCTTCAAAACGTGAGGAAAAAAATAAAGTAATTAAGAAAATACTTAGATTTATTGGTAAATACTGCACAGAGGTTTAAGAATAAGGTGGGTGCTATAGCAGTGAGTGATGGTGAGCGAAGTCGAACCAGAATCGAAGTGTCACGACCTTGAGTGAGTTTACGAATCGAATGGGAAGTTTCTGAAAAGTTGCAAGAGATCAAACTTATTTACAAGTAAAAATTTTAGAATTCACATTATTCCTTTCGAAGCCAATACTCTGAGTTTGAAAACACATTTAGCGAATTTGCGTTGATAGCAGTCCAATATCCCTCTAATTTTTGACCATCATTTACTAACCTGAAAACACACGTACCCAACCCAAATCTTGTTTTATCCTCAATTTCATATGTAAGAACCAAGGAATCGTCATAAAAAAATCCGTTCAGGTTGTATCTTTTGTTTGTTTCTTGACCTTGAGGTTGTCTAATCAAAATAAGATTTCCAGAAATATTATTTCCTTTTTGTTCAAGGTGAATTATCGAACATTTCTTTTCTTCTACACCCTTTGCATCTCTCTTTTCGAAAAAATCATATCCTTCCCATTCACCAGCAATCTCTTGCCCACGATAAATAACCGACTGATACCACGGAAGAATGGTGTTCTTGAATAGCTCAACAGTGGCCCAGATTAGAGCTGAAGTAATAACACCACTTATTACACCAATAAAAATACTGGAAATAACAGATATGCTAGGTTCCATTTTACAATTAGCTTCTAGCCGAATTTGAATCGGCGACCTCATTCTACATCTTTTTCCCCTTTTCGACACGCTCAGGGCTATAGCGTTCGGCAAGCTTAGGGTTGTAACCCAAAACTGAAGTTTTATAAATTTGTGTAGCGGCCGGGTTTATAACGGGGAATACAAACTTCGTAGGCAATCAAATCAGAATCGGAATCGGCTTGCCACCGCATGATATCCCCAACTTCTATATCAACCGACAGGGGAATCAGAGATCTGCTACTAATTTCATAAAGCTCGGTTTTCCCGCTTTTTCTCTCAACAATCAATCTTCCATTCCCGGAAATGTATCCCTCAACCGTTCTTTTTGTCCCTTGTCCCTCGTTAATTAGCTGCCGGGGGGTGCTGTGACCCTTTTCAATTTTTATTACTCCCAAGTCTTTGCTGTCATCCCCAACAAAATTATAAACGTCACATATAACGGCGGGGTATCCAGGAATCTCTGTAGTTTCCAAATACTCAACGGGTTGGGGCACGCCCTCAAACTCAAAGGCCGTGAGATGTTCATCAATTCCTGGAATTTCCATACCCTATTCTACCACCAAATTATTTTTTTGAAGATTTAACCGACTTTTTGACGACCTTGGGGACAACTTTTACTGCGGACTTTGTTACGTACCTAACTTTTTTATTTTTTCTGGAACGGAACTTACCTTTTCCTCTCATCAAGGGGAGTCTTTTGAGAAGGGATTTCTTCATTTTCATTCCTTCAAAAAGAACGTGGATTTTCCCTCTGGATTTTTGCCCCTTTTGTCCACGTCCGGAAGTGTGGCTGCCTTTGCCACTTCCCATTCCTCGTCCTAATCTTTTCTTTTTCTTTTCGTTAACTTTTGGAAGTCTAATCATGTTATTTCTTCTTCATCTCAACTATCGCTGAAATTTGCTCGAGAGCTTTCAGGGTTGCATAAACATTGGATATTTTATTCTTGGTTCCTAAAATTTTACCAACCGCGTCGCGTATTCCGGCGGCTTCCAAAACCACTCTCATCGGTCCTCCGGCAATAATTCCGGACCCCGGAGGAGCGGGTTTAAGTAATATTTTAGCTGCCGAAAATTTTTCGTGGACAGAGTAGGGGACAGTTGTACCGACAATGGGAACTACTATCAACCTTCTTTTTGCCGCCTCGATTGATTTTCTGATGGCGCTCCTTACATCCGCAGCCTTAGCCAAGCCTACTCCGACTTTCCCCTTCCTGTCTCCCACAACAACCAAGGCAGAAAATCTCATTTGATTTCCTCCTTTGGTCTTTTTGGAAACCCGGTTGATCTGAACCACTGTTTCCTCAAATTCTTTTGGTTCGCCTTGGTACTGTTGCCTTCGGTTAAAGTTTCCCATACATCGTGCACTTCGTTTGCGCTTCGCGCTAGAACTCCAGCCCTCCTTTTCTGGCTCCTTCTGCCAGAGATTTTACCCTGCCATGGAATCTAAATCCATTTCTGTCAAAAACTACCTTCTTTATTTTTTTCGCCATAGCTTTTTTGGCTAACTCCTCACCAATATTTTCGCCGGTAGTTTTCATGCCCTTGGCGGACACAAGCGTAATCCCTTTTTCATCGTCAATAACTTGCGCATAAAGGCTTTTATTGGACCTAAAAACACTAAGCCTTGGACGCTTGGCCGTGCCAAAAATCTTAGATCTAACTCGTAACTTTCTTCGAATGTGTCTTTTAGTTTTGATTTCCATGGTTTGGTTCGATTCCCTCGACTACGCTCGGGATTATAATCCCCCCACCACTCTACGCAGCAGGGCCGGCTGTCTTGGCAGCAGCCTTACCCGGCTTCCTTCTAATTACCTCATCAGTATATTTAATTCCTTTTCCTTTGTACGGTTCGGGGGGTCTCACTCCACGAATATTAGCAGAAAGTTGCCCCACAAGTTCTTTATCTATCCCTTCTACGGTAACTATCATTTTTTCTACTTTAAAAGTAATTCCATCCGGCGCCTCAATTTTAACCGGGTGGGAATAACCCACGGTTAAACTTAAGGTTCTACCCGCAAGCTCCGGTCTAAACCCCGTCCCCACCAGTTCAAGCTGCTTGCTCCAGCCTTTTGTTACCCCTATTACATCATTATTTAGAAGTGCCCTGGTTGTTCCGTGGAGAGACATGGCCGGCTTACTGTTTCCGCGGACGCTGACCAAAATTTGACCGTCTTTAACCTCAACCGTAACCCCTCGAGCGATAGGGCGCTCAATTACCCCCTTTGGACCCTGCACTCTAACCATGGTAGGAGCTTTATCGATTATTACCCCCTCAGGTATTTGAATTGGTTGTTTCCCGATTTTACTCATAGTAAAAGTTATTCTTTTTCCCTTAATCGAACTACCAAATTTCCGCAATCACTTCCCCCCCGACCCGCTCTTTTATAGCCTCCCGGGACGTAATGATCCCAATAGGTGTTGAAATTAGATACGTTGAAGACCCTTTTTTCTTTTCAATTTCGGCTACCTTCATATAAATTCTAAGCCCGGGCTTACTTACCAGCTTCAAATCAGTCAAAAACGGTCTTTTATTTTTAAAGGTCAAGGAAAGTTTAATAAAATCCTTTTCTTTCTTAACCTCATCCAAATACCCCTGTTTTTTCAGCGCCATCGCAATTGCCTCAATTTGCTTATTTGAGGAAACAGTAAGCTCCTTATTTTTAGCCATCGAGGCATTTTTGATTTTGATCAAAAAGTCCCCGATTGAATAGTTCACCATATTCTAATGTGGCAAGCTTCGCTTACCATGATGCCTTTCTAACCCCGGGAATCTCACCCCTAAGGGCAT
>Ga0315284_10010491_pt1 | contig 13193 bp, 13 predicted proteins | sample YL17G09_16_MG_FD_203696 | JGI IMG/M metagenome (GOLD analysis project Ga0315284, IMG submission 203696) | Sediment microbial communities from Yellowstone Lake, YNP, Wyoming, USA - YL17G09_16 | ecosystem: Environmental > Aquatic > Freshwater > Lake > Sediment | place: USA: Wyoming | collected...
CGCAACATGGCGGGGTAGTCGTTCTGCCTCAAGGGCCCCACAGCACACCATTTGACTCCTTCAGCCGGTTAAGAGTTCCTCATCTTGGGGGAATACTGCAAGGGGTGGAGATGATGATAACGAGAAGTAACCCGAGACGTGTGAACGCCGCCCGTCCGAGGGCGAGCGCGAAGCCTAAGAGGCCGCTTTCGGTGGCACCCGACGGCCCCCGCTGCAGTGTCTGCTCGCGGCCGTTGAGCCGCCTTCCCTTCTACCTGGCTGGAAGCATGACTGGGAACGCAGGTTTCCAGTGCGAGAAGTGCTTCTACCCGGGCACCGGGCGGGGCCCGGAGCGCTCGAGTCTCGTCGCCTCCGAACGGACACGGTTTCTGACCAATTTCATGGAGGGAGGGGGCACTGAGAGGCCGGCGCCGCGCTCGGAGCCTGCGGAAGAGGACTAGGCAAGAGGCGCTGTCGGAGATGACGCGCGCGGGATCTTGCGCGTCACCGCGGGTTTCCTGGCGATTGACGGGACGGTTTGCCGAGAGGCATGAACGGGACGGCGCGCCCAGTGCGGGCACGCCGTTTCTCCTGGTTCTTCCTGGCGGCTACGCTTGCGCGGCGGCCAGCGGACGGCGATTGCCGCTTCCGTTGTTCTCCGAGACGAATCTGCGGAGTTTCGTTATGGCTTTGCTTCGCTGGGCGTAGACACATCCCACGCGAACTCGCCGGCGACGGGCTATCTCGCGGATGCTCTGTCCGGCGAGCAGGGACTCTATCACCTGGCGCTCGGCGCGCGTAAGCCGGGTGAGCATGTCGAACACTTCGGCGCGCTTGGAGTCTACGCTGATCTGCTCCAGCAGGTCATCCTCGAAGTGATGCCCCACTGTTTCGTTCATCTCTTCCAGTGGGAGGATGACCTTCATGTGCTCCGCCGCCTGCCCGCGATCGTGAAGGTAGCCTGGGATGCGGATGATGGAATAGCGATCGCGGAGCCAATGTCGGATTGCGCCGACGCCGGTCTTGACCAGGTAGCTATGGCACTCGTGGGTGGCGCGGTGAGCGGAGGCCTCCCAAATCGCCGTTTCCGCTTCCTGGTAGAGGTCGCGGGCAGTTTCCCGGTCGACCCCTAGCATGCCGATGTAGTTCCAAATCTGGTGAGCGACTGCTGCGTCCATGGCTGCGATGTCTCCTGTGACGACTTGTGCCGATTTTTCAGGGATGTCCTCGGCCGCTAGCTGAGTTTGCTCCTCCCATGGCTGAGCGCCGACAACCTGCGCGAAGACGCGAAAAGGATGGTGGCAGCTCCGCAACGTGGGGAAATAGGGTAACGAGAGCAGCAATCAACGCCGATGCTGAACCCCTCGCCTCGCGGGCATCCGGGCGTTGTCACTGCTTCGGAGAAATCGGGATCGTGCGTCGATAGGACTGCTGCGTTCATCCCTTACTCTCCTATCGAGGGCGGAGTGTATCATATGAACGCTGAATTGGCAAGGGCGCAAGCACTTTTTTTGGAGGCATTTTCGAGGTCTGATGTGAACGAACGCGCAGATGGAGGGAAGCCGTGGCTAACCACTGAACAATACGTTCAGTGATTTCCTACGTTGGGCCAATCCTGCAGAGGCAGGTTCGCGGAGACATCGAGAGTCGGTCCATCAGGCCGGGCGAGGGATAGCTTGTATATCCCGGCCGCCGCGACCATAGCGGCATTGTCGGTACACAGAGTTGGATCAGGGACTCGCACCGAGATGCCGAGGGCGGAGGCCTTCTCTGCGAGCAACTCGCGGAGCCGCCGATTGCGTGCTACTCCGCCGACCAGGAGAAGCGGATAGCCGCTCAGCTCCTCGGCGGCGCGGGTCGCGCGCTCTGCGAGTGACAAATCGATCGACTCCTGATAAGCGGCAGCCAACTGCGCGCGCTCGTCTTCCGTCAGTGTCGCTCCTCGCACGCGCCTTGCCAGGTGCGTCTTGACTCCACTGAAGCTGAAGTCCCACGAGTCAGGTATGCGCGCCCGCGGCATGGGTCGGACGCGACCGCGGAACGAGTCGGCCAGTGCGGCGAGTTCGGGCGCGCCGGGGTAGGGGAGGCCGAGCAGGCGGGCGCCCTTTTCGAACGCCTCTCCCGCGGCGTCATCGCGGGTGCGTCCGATCACCTCGTACTTGCCGTGGTCGCGCACGACCACGAGATGGGTGTGGCCGCCGGAGGCGATCAGCGCGAGTGAGGGCAAGGGCAGTGGCGTGCCGACCGCGGCGGCGTAGATGTGGCCCTCCAGATGGTGAATGCCGACGATGGGAAGATCGCGGGCTTCGGCGACGGCCTTTGCCGCGGCGACCCCGACCACCAGTGAGCCTATCAGTCCGGGGCCGTTGGTAACGGCGATCCCGTCCAGGTCACCCCAGACGACGGCAGCACGGCCCATCGTCTCCTTGATCACAGGGACGATGGCTTCGAGGTGGCGGCGCGAGGCGATCTCGGGCACGATGCCACCGAATGGCGCATGCAGGGCGTCCTGGGAGGCGACCACGCTAGAGAGCAACTCAGCGCCGCGATCGCCAGGGCCACGGGCGATGGCGGCAGCGGTCTCGTCACAACTGGTCTCGATGGCGAGGACGAGCATCGCGTCGGGATTCGAGAAGGCGAAGAAGCGGACCTGCTCACTACCGATTCCCTTGCATCATGGCAACAGCCATGATGCAAGGGAATCGGCCTAACGAGCCCTACGCTTGCTTCTGGGGAGTTTCTTGAATCACAGGCTCACAGGCTGTTACTGTGATTCAAGAAACTCCGTAGTTGTTGGACTCAACGACGCGGCCCTGACATGGAGGCAGCGCTGCGCGGGCCGGCTAACTGCGCTGGTCGCGCAGGGTGTATGCGGCCACCAGGGCCCCGACGGTGAGAAAGACGGCGCTGCCGTAGAAGATGTAGGAGTGATGGATGTCCCACAGGAATCCGCCGAGCAGGGGGGCAAGGCCTGCACCGGCCCCCTCGGCAGTGGCGACGATCCCCATCACCCCTCCTCGGCGGCTTCTGGGGGCGAGGCTGGAGACGAGGGCGAGCCAGGCCGGAGTGCTGAGCAGGTAGCTCAGCACCGATACGATGCCGATGATGGTGAAGCTGACGATGCCGCGACATGAGGGTATGAGCCACATGGCGGTGGCGGACACGAGCAGAGAGATCCGCACGGCGCGGGTTCTGCCCCAGCGGTCCGCGGCGTGACCGAGGGGCAGGCCCAGGATGAGCAAAGGCACCGCCATGATAGCCAGCAGGGTGCCTATGCCAAGGCCGGACAGGCCAAACTCAACCTTGAGGTAGACGATCAGGAAGTTCGCGAACGTCCACACGCCCAGGGTCATGAGTACGGTTATAAGCAGCACGAGGGGGAGCGGGTGGCGGCGAATCTGGCCATGCGCGGAGTCAGCCCCGGCGGCGTTCTCCGGGGGCTCCTCTGATTCCGCCGATGTGGTTCGAGACGGCAGGCCCAGGTGAGCGGTGACCGCGCTGAGGAAGAGCAGCACCGTCACCAGGTAGAACGGCACGCGGTTGCTGCCCGAGAAGTAGGCGGCTAAGCCGCCGATGGCAGCGGCGGCGCCGATGGCACCCAGGTAGACAGTATTCACGACGCTCATGGCGGCAGCCCGGGAGCGATCCTTCACCAGGTCGCCCACCATCGCGAACAGCGGCGGCCATAAGGCGGCCGCGCCGGCTCCATCTACGGCGCGGAGAGGGAAGATCAGGGTCCACAGGCGTGCGGGGAGTCGGGCCATGATGATCGGATTCAGACAGATGAGGAGAGGGCCGAGGATGATGAATGGTCTGCGGCCGAGGCGGTCGGAGAGGTGGCCCAGAGGAAACTTGAGGACCATCTCGCTGAGCAAGAAGGTGGTGGTGACGGCTCCCACCGCCAGGCCTGAGACCCCAAGATCCTCGATCAGGTAGACGGGAAGGGCGTAGATGCTGAGGAGAGCGAAGGCAGTCTGGCCGGCACCGGTAATGGCCGCCAGACGGAGCAGCGGCGGATACTCACGGAACAGGGCAAAGTAAGCGCGGTCGAGCATGCCGCCGATCATCGCTTACCCCCTACGGGCGTTCGAGCACAGCCACGAGGGTCAGGCCCTTGGTAAGCGGGGTCTTCAGTCCCACCTCCCGGATGGTGCAGCGCCAGCTGGGCGCCCAGCGGCTGGGTGTGCTCTGTTGGTAGCAGTAGACGTTGGTCCCCCGCAGCCGGTTTGCCGCGACAAAGCACCTTCCCCAAAGACCACGTTGGGGCGCGGTGAAGATGACCGCGCGCCCGGCCGTGGCGCACATCTTGGCGACAAAGGCCTCCGGTTCGGCCACGTAGTCCAGCACGCCAATGGCGACGGCGACGTCAAAGGCTTCTTCTGCTGGCAGGCCGAGGAAGTCCTGGTTGACCACGGTCACGTTCGGGGCATCGGCGGCGAGCAGTTTCTGGCGCAGAATCGCCGCCATGGTAGAGGAATCCTCGACGGCAACGACCTCGCGGAACATCCGGGCCAGGCCCAGGGTGTAGCAGCCCGTACCCGGGCCGATTTCGATGACGCGGTGGCGCGGGTCGGCGTATTGCGACAAGAGGCCAAGCACTGCTCGCGATTCCTGGCGCCTGATGGAGGCGATCACGGGCAGGGATAGGCTGAACTCATAGAAGCCGGCGGCGCGGTGGTAGGGGTTGTTGGCGTTGGTGCTCAGCACGGCCGCGTCCGGCCCCGGCTTGTTGATAATGGCGTCCGTTTGTTCATCTACCGCCGAGCGGCGACGCATTCCTATTCCTCGCCCCTTTGTCCGACGACCCTGTCGAACTTGACTTCCACTCGACGCGCGAGTCACCTTTCCGGCACGATTAGACCCCGGAGGGTGGGCGGACGGGGTCTGCGAGCCGGGGCAGACTTGGAGCCGCCCTGGTGCGAAGTGAGTAGAAATCATGCAGGTATACCGAGTCTGGGCCTGATTTTACTGCGGAACGGATGGATTGCGCCTGCCGGCTGAGCGGCACAGGCGAACAGGGGATAGGACGACGAGCGAGAAGATTCATAGTGATGGGCCAGACGCCGGGACTCGAAGCAGAGCGGGAACTATGGGCACATCTCTCACCGGAATCCATTTCCTCATCAGCTACGGTTGCCCGGCCGAGTGCGACCACTGCTTCATCTGGGGCAACCCGCGACGCGACAGCGGGATGACCCTTGAGCGGATCGATCAGTTCCTCAACCAGATCATGGCGGTAGGCACGATTGCGTCGGTCTGCGCAGAGGGAGGCGAGTCGTTTACGAGATATCCGGCGCTTCTGCACCTGATGCGCCGCGGCACCGAACTAGGGCTCGGGGTTTCGGCGCTGACGAACGCGTTCTGGGTCGAATCGCGGGAGATGGCCACAAGCCGGATTGACGAACTGATAGCGGCGGGCATGAGCAGCCTGGGGGTAAGCACGGACGAGTGGCACCAGAAGCACATCCCGGTGGAGAAGGTGGACTTGCTGCTGGCGGTATGCGAGGCGGCGGGGCTGTCGGCGTCGAGGATGGAGTCCAAGATCGAGGGGGTGATGTTCCGAGGGAGGGCGGCCGAGTGGCTGGCCCCGGGGAGGCCGACGAAGCCGGCCGAGGAGATGACGGCTTGCCCGCACGAGCAGCTCGGTGCGCCATCACGCGCTCACCTGGACTGCTATGGGCGGCTCCACCTCTGCCAGGGGCTGGCAATAGGTGACGGCAGTCTGCGGCAGGCTATCGAGGAGTACGACCCAGCTAGGCACCCGATTGTGCGATTGCTGTTAAATGGGGGGCCCATTGCGCTGGCGCGCTTCGCAGCGGATCTCGGCTTCGAGATGGCGCCGAGATATGTCGATGACTGTCACCTCTGCTACCGGGCGCGGGAGTTCCTGCGACCGCGCTACCCTGAGCTGCTTGGCCCGGACGAGATGTACGGCGCGTGATGCGAGCCTGAGCACGCATCGCGCCCCTGCCCTACCCGGAAATGCCCGACCCCTGCCGCAGGGACAGGCTACGAACGGGTGACGATTCGAAAGAGCCTGCTGGTTCCTCCCGTGCTCGTCCTTTCCTGATAGAGGAAGGCGAGCTGGTGGCGCTCGAATCTTTCGAAGAAGTCCTCCCAAGTTGCGCGCGCGATGGCGCCGTTCTGTGGATGGCCCGGGAAGTCAATGTGGAGAAGGGCTGCGTCGTTGTCCGGACGCCCCTTCACTACGGCCGGGTGGCCGCCGCGATCCTGAACCCATCGCCGAATGGTCTCGTGGTCTGTCGTGACCTTTGCTGACAGTGGCATCAGTAACCTCCTTATCTACCTGCATCTGGTCGGCGTCGCGACAGTCTCACTGGATTCCTCTCTGATGAACGAAATCGGACCCGGCCGCGACTGAAAGGTAAGCAAGCTCCGGGGCGAGGGCGCGCTGCTCGCGCAGCACATCCCGAAGAATGCTCACGTACCGGGCGCCCACGGTGGGCCAGCGCATGCGCCGGCCGCCCAGCCCGAAGCACTCCCCTGCACTGTCCCGGTTTTCACGAGAGGGCGGGGGCGCCCCGTGATGGATGAGCACGATCTTCTTGTGGTCGATCCGATACTCGCGCCGAAGGATATCCTCGCAGTAGGCGGCGAGCTCGCACTCCCGCGGGGGATAGGTGCTGAAGTAAGCTACACTCAACCCTCCGCCTGAGCTTTTGCGATAGCTGATGACTTCGTCGTCGGCTGGGTCGGATCTGGGCATTCCCGCCTCCTGGGCGGCGCAACGATGGCGTGCAGAGGACAGCAGGAGTCTTGCGGCTCCCCCCTTGCCACATCCAACCGGACCCCGGGACCCCCGGGATCGCTGGGTAAGCCAGCATCCCAGCAAGCGCGCGCAGAGAGCCAAGTGCTCGTCGAGCGACCCTCTGGCTCCAATGGTTCGGCTCCAAAGACCGTCTGCAGGGAACTCGCAGCAACGGCAGGGGCACCGCCCCCAGCGCCACTGCATTCTAGCTCAGCCGACCGGTTCTGGTTGGAAGAAGAATTCACACTGCCGGATGAAGATCAGGTCCTTGGGTCAAAAAGTTCCCAAGAAAATGGCGCGATGTCACCGAGAGCGATCTGGTATGGAGATTTCACTGCGCTTCGCGACACATGGATGTGCTGGGAGGGCGCTTATCACGACATCCGCGGGATCCCCGGTCTAACTACGCAGCAGGATCTGGGACCTGGGCTTCAGGCGCCTGTCTTTTCCGGTCCGGCCGGGGCTGCCGACGCGGCGACCTGGGTCTGCTCGCGGGCGGCCCAGCCCTCGACTTCATGGAAAAACGGCCGGGCGCGGCTGACGTAGTACCAGGCAAAAACCACGTAGGCGCCGAGCCAGGCCAGGGCGGCGCCGAGCGCTCCGAGCGGCGGGATCAGGACTATGCTCAGGGGCACGCCGACGCTGAACCAGATGACATTGGCTTTGCCGATGTTGCCGGTGCGATTGGAGACGACATTCGTCGCCGAAGCAACCCAGCCGCTGATCATGATGGGCATGACGACGCCGATCACGCGCACAGCGGGCACGGCCCCGATTTGATCGCGGCCGAAGATAGCCGGGACTACCCAATGTCCGCCGAAGGCGAGCAGCGCGCCATACGCTACGGCCGCCCCGACCAACACGCCGCGGGCGCGAGCAAGGGAGTCGAGCAGCCTGCCGGCCTCTCGGCGCGCATAAAGGCGGGCCCACTCCGGAAGCAGCACGATCATGCAGGCCTGATAGATAACCCCCATGTGGCCGAGCAAGGTGAGTGCGATTTCAAAGTGCCCCAGGGCTACGGAACTCCAACTCTTGGCGACCAGGAGCTTCATAATCGTACGCGCGCCGAAGCCGGCGAGGGGAACGACCCACATTGGCAGGAGGAAGGTTATGAATTGGCGGACCTGAGGGCCCACGTCTGAACGTGGCCGTAGAAACCCGAGGGCACTGCCGGCCAGCAGCCCGCAGGCGAGAGCCGCGGCGAGCCAGCCAGCCGCGATCAGCGCCATCAACCCGCGCTGGCCCCACCCCGCGAAGCCGAGCGCGCCGAACAGGAGAAAGGGGAAGACGAGGGCGGAGGTGAGCAAATTCCCGGTGGCCCAATGGCGGGGCCGCTCCATGCCTTGGATGCAGGCCATGAAGTAGAGACTGAAGGGAGTGAGCAGGCAGAGCGAGACGGCCGCGATCAGGACGGGGCCGCTCAGGCCCGGGGCGTGAAAGGCGCGGCTCAACCATCGCGCGCCCAGCGCGCACCAGAGCAGCGCGAAAGCACTGGCTCCGAGCCGGCACCAGATGCCAGCAGAGTAGAAGGCGAGGACGGGAGAGGAGGCAGACTCCCTTCGACTTCGCTCCTGCCACACGGCCGGCGGGCAAGCAGAGCAGGCCTGCTCAACGCGGGCGGGCTGGGGGCCTGCCTCGCCACTTCTCGCTTCGGCCAGGAACTTTGGGATGCCAGACTCGACGGGGAAGGCTGCGACTAACTGGAAAACGCCGGCGATAGTCAAAGCAAGGGCGTACTCGCCGAAGGCGCGAGGACCGAGCGCCCGCGCGAGCACCGCAGTGGCCCCGAAGGTCAGCACCGTTTGCGAGATCAGCATGGCGCCGACCGGGTACTTGACCCGCGCCGCCAACGAGGAGTAGGCGGCGGCATCTGTGATCTCCCGGAGCAACGCCTGCGCCGCGGCGCGGGTCGGCCTCGGCTTGACGGTGGTTGTCGGTATGCTTTCGGTAGGCATGGTAACAAACAGCGAGTGTACTCTCGGGATTCGTCGGCCCCGGGCTGGAAGCCTGCGCACCTGGGGCAAGCCCGCCTGAGGCGGGCAAGGGTCTGGGAGTCCAGCTACCGAAAGTAGGGGAGCCCCTCAGCGGGCTCCCGTGCCCTGCGGCCGCGGGCGGGGGCAGCTCGCGCTAGGTAGCGAGGCTACTTCGCAGAGCAGCAAGCCCCGCGCCTACAACCGATCATCAATGAAGAGCGCTCTCTCATATCTCGCGTCCCTGCTTAGAGACGGCTACCGTCGGTTCTATGCCCACGGCTGCGCCACCATGTCGGCGGCGGTCGCATTCTACTCGCTTCTCTGGCTGATCCCCCTGGCGCTGCTGGTGATCTCGATCTTCGGGCACGTGCTGGGCGAGCAAGAGGCCCGGTGCAAGGTGATCGACCTGGTGCGGGGGGCCGCCCCTGGCTCCAGCTCTGTCGTCGTGGGCGCCATCCGCAGTATCTCGGGTCAGCAGGGCCACTGGTTCGTCACCATAGTCGGCCTGCTCGGCCTCCTCTGGGCGGGGATGAACCTGCTAGGGAGCCTTTCCGCATTCCTCACCCAGGCGTGGACGGGTCGGCGGGTGAGGCGGACCTATCTGCTCCAGAGGCTATTCGCGCTTGCCGCGCTCGTCGGCGCCGGGGTGCTGTTTTGGCTTTCGGTGGTGCTCACGAGCGTGGTCTCATCTGTCAGCAAGAACCCGGAGCTCTCGCAGGTGATGAAGGGCCTGAGCCTGCCAGTCGGTGGCCTGTTCTCGTTTGGGGCCAGCGTGCTGGTGTTCTTCGTGCTTTACCGCTTTCTGCCGGCGGCCAAAGTGGAGACGCGAGCAGCGCTAATCGGCGCCGTCCTGGGCGGAGTCTTATGGCACGTCACGCGCCGCGTGTTCATGCTCCTGGTGGCGAACAGCAGCCGTTATGGTCAAGTGTACGGTCCTCTGGCAGGCGTCGTTATCTTCATGATCTGGATCTTCTACACCAGCATGATCCTGTTCTACTGCGCCGAGGTAGCCGCCGTCTGGCAGGACCGGAGGCGGTGGGCTGCTGAAACCCCTGGCTCGCCTCGGTAGGGCGGGAGCCCCGGCCAGCCCAAGCCCTGGCGAAGGCGGATGCCTCGCGCTTTCAGGAGAGACGAGGGGAACTCCGCGGAGCACCGGGCAACGGCCCCACCCCTCTTCGAGGGGCGGGCTACTCGGTCTTCTGGGTTAGCAGCGCCCCGAAGCGGTTTGCCACGGCGAGCGCGGGATCGAGCGGAACCGCCACCGGCTTCACATCCTTGGGCACGCTGATAGTTGGCGTCTCTCGCAGCTTCTTGCCCCTGAAGTGAGGGAGCCAACGTGCCTCTGCGGCTAGCATCTCGGCCGTCATCTCGCGAATCTCCTTCAGGGTGCAGCAGGCCGAGGTCAGAGGGTCCATGGCGATGGCCTGCATCACCAGCTCGACATCGCCGGTCAAGGCCGCCTCAACCGCGAGCGCCTGCACGGAGACGTTGCTCTGGTTGAGAGCGGCGAGCTGTGACGGGAGATCGCCGACGCGCAAGGGGTGTAGGCCCTCACGGTCCACGTAGACCGGCACTTCGACGCAGCAGCCTGGCGGCAGATTGGTGATGTAGCCGTCATTGCGGACATTGCCCTGGAGCCGGAATGGCCTGCCGGTAGCCTTCGCCTCGAGAATGTAGGAGCAGTACTCGGCGCTGCGCGGTTCAAGCTTTGGGGATTCGTGCTGGAGCTGATCTGCGCCGTACTTCTCGGCGATGGCGAGTGACCATTTCACGTAGGCGCCGGACTCGCCGCCGAAGGCCGGCTGATCGCAGTAGAGCTTGAGCGCGCGCTCACTGCTGCGGAACCAGGGGATGTATTCAGAGAGGTGGCCGGTGCTCTCAGTCATGAAGTAGCCGAAATGGCGCATGACTTCTATGCGCACCTTCTCATTCACGTAGTACTCGGGCTTCTCGCAGTTCACCTTGAAGAGGGGGTACAGGTCCTTGCCCTTGTGTTCGAGTTTCAGGAACCAGGCCATGTGGTTGGTGCCCGCGCAGAGGTAGTCGATCTCCTCCTTCGGCACGCCGAGGTACCCCGAGATCAGGTCGAGCGTGGTCTGCACGCCGTGACAGAGGCCTGCGTACGCAACTCTGGCGACCTTGCTAAGGGCTAAGCAGCACATCGCCATGGGGTTGGTGTAGTTGAGCAGAAGCGCGCCTGGCCTGGCGACTTGTTCAATATCCTTGGCCATGTCAACCAGGACCGGGATGCTGCGCTGGGCTCGCATCACCCCGCCTGGGCCGAGGGTATCCCCGATGCACTGATCGACGCCGTACTTGGGCGGTATCTCGTAGTCGAGCTTGAAGGCGTCGAGGCCGCCGACCTGGATCATGCAGATGACGTAGTCGGCATTGCGAATGGCTTCGCGGCGATCGGTGGTAGCGTAGACCTCGGCCTTAGCCCCGTTCTCCTCCACCATGCGCTTGGCGAAAGCCTCCATTCTGCGGAGCCGAGTCTCAGTTGGGCTCATCAAGGCATAGGTCGTGCCCTCGAGCGCGGGCGTGCCGAGCATATCGTTGAGCAAGGTGCGGCCGAACACCAGGCTGCCGGCTCCGATCATCGCGACCTTCATGATGATGCCTCCGTTAAGCTCAGAGCTGGCCGCTGGATTCTATCTGGTCTCGCGCGGTCCTTCCTTGCGCGGCGCGGCGACTGAGTCACGCGCTGCCGTTCCGGGCGGCAGGGGTCGGGGGCGACCCGAGAGAATACGACAGCCTGACTGGGCCCGCCCTCGGCGGGCCTCAATCTGTGTGCAGTCTGTCACACGGACGGGCGGGCAAGTGAGGAGAACCGATGCCGAACATCGCTTTTGTGGGCGCGGGCAGCCTGGGATTCACCCGCGGGCTTGTCATTGACATGATGTCGTGGGAGGACCTGGCGGATTCCACGATTTCCCTGATCGACGTTGACGCGCAGCGTCTGCAGTACGCGGAGCGGGCGGTGAAGCGCATTATGGAGGTCGGCAAGTACCCGGCCAGGGTGAAGGCCACCACCGACCGCAAGAAGGGGTTGGAGGGCGCGGACATCGTCATCGTGACCATCCTCGCGCACGGCGTGGATGGATTCCGACCCGAGATCGAGATTCCGATGAAGTACGGGGTTGATTTCAACGTCGGCGATAGCTATGGCACGGCGGCGATCTTCCGCTCCCTGCGCACTATTCCGATGATGATTGACATCTGCCGGGATATGGAGCAGGTGGCGCCCAAGGCGTACATGCTGAACTACACCAATCCGATGACGATGCTGTGCCGGGCGATGCAGCGAGCGACGACGGTGAAGCTGGTCGGCCTGTGCCACAGCGTGCAGGGGCTGGGAGGTATGCTGGGTTCCTGGATCGGCGCCCCGGAGGATGAGATCCTGTGCGAGTGCGCCGGCATAAATCACCAGGCATGGGCGCTACGGTTCGAGTGGGATGGCAAGAACGCGTATCCGCTGCTGCGGAAGGCGATGGAGAAGCCGGAGATATGGCGCAAGGACATCGTGCGAAACGAGATGTTCAAGGCGCTGGGCTACTATGTGACCGAGTCCAGCGGACACAACTCCGAGTACGTGTGGTGGTTCCGCAAGCGGCCGGACCTGATCGAGAAGTTCTGCACTCACGGGGAGGACTGGAACCCAGGGGTGCACGCCTACATCCTGGACGAGTACCAGCAGAGCAAGGATACCTGGCAGAAGCAGCTTGAGGAGTACGCCTCAGGGAAGGTCGAGATCAGGCTGGGGCGTTCTCACGAGTACGCATCGTACATCACACGGGGCTTGCTGTTCGGCGAAGTCGCCAAGTTCAACGGCAATATCCCAAACCAGGGCTGCATCAGCAACCTCCCGGACGACGCATGTGTCGAGATCCCGATGATCGCCGACAAGTCGGGCTTCCAGGGCATTCAGGTGGGCGCGCTCCCGCACCAACTCGCGGCGCTCAACCAGCTCCATACGAACATCGTGGAGCTGACTGTGGAGGCGGCGCTGATGGGGAATCCGGAGCCAGTGTATCACGCTTGCTATCTCGATCCGGTGGCCGCGGCAAAGTGCTCGCTGGAGGAAATCAAGCAGATGACGGACGAGCTGTTCAGGGTGCAGCAGCCGCTAATGCTACAGTTCAAGACCCTGAAGTTGTAGGCGCGGCTTCGGCGCTGAGCGACCCAAGCAACGGAAGGCCGAGAACGGCAGATCCGCAGATTACGCAGATAAGGGCAGATTCGCGGGACGGGCTGTAAGCCCGTCCCGTTGTCCGCGGGGCGGGGCAAGCCACGGACCCGCCCTACTGAGAGCTTAGTGGCAGGAGACAAGCTCCTGCCCTACGGGAGGGAGTCCATGGGCTCGCTACTCTATCGTCCAGACTGGGAGGAAGCGAGACAACGTTTGACCACCTGGTGGAACGGGGGCGATATCGGCCGGCCAGCGATGCAGATCACGGCGCCGCGGGAGACGC
>Ga0315284_10010492_pt1 | contig 13192 bp, 12 predicted proteins | sample YL17G09_16_MG_FD_203696 | JGI IMG/M metagenome (GOLD analysis project Ga0315284, IMG submission 203696) | Sediment microbial communities from Yellowstone Lake, YNP, Wyoming, USA - YL17G09_16 | ecosystem: Environmental > Aquatic > Freshwater > Lake > Sediment | place: USA: Wyoming | collected...
TTTGCGGTTTTGGGCTAAATATTCCCTGATTCTTTTTACTGTTTCTATGCCGTCCATTCCCGGCATCTTGATATCTGAGATGATTAAGTCAAAATCTGCCTCCTCCATCCGCTTCAGTGCCTTTGTGCCGTTTAGGGCGGTAGTTACTTTAAACCCCTCTAAGGTAAGTATCCGCTTTAAAGTCACGGCAACTAATTTATCATCGTCAATCACCAGGATATTCTTTGGCATATTTACATCCTTTTGGCTTCACTTTTAGCGATATTTTTTACTTCTGCTTTAGGAAGTTGAACCGTAAATATCGAGCCTTTGCCGGATTCGGACTGGACGGTAATTAAACCGTTATGTTTTTCTATAATTGCCTGACAGATGGAAAGGCCAAGGCCGGTTCCCTTTCCTACGTCCTTAGTGGTAAAGAATGGATCAAAAATTTTAGAAAGCATCTCCTTTGGCATACCCACTCCATTGTCTTCAATTGCAATCTTAGTCCAATCACCAGTTCTTACTACGGAAATCCGGATTTCCCCTGACTTCTTGATCTGTTTAATCGCATCTCGGCCATTGAGGATTATATTTGTCACCACTTGCTCCAATTCGTTCTGATTACCCATTACAAAGTAACCATCTTCATTGGTATGAGTGATGATTTTAATATTTTCTTGCTCCAATTGATAGCCGATGAAGGAAACTACATTTTTAATCACATTTAATAAGTCTACCCTGGATATTTCAGCATTTTCCAGAGGTTTTTTCGCATAAGCCATCAATTTCTGCACAATCGTACGGCAGCGTTTGGTCGCCTCTTCTATTAGTTCAAGGGATTCGTGGTCGAATTTACCGTCGCGAGAAGCCAAAAGCATCTGGACATTGGTTAATATTGCGGTTAAGGGATTATTTATTTCGTGGGCTACACCTCCTGCCAAAATACCCACGCTGGCTAATTTTTCCGCCTGAATAAGCTGTCTTTGTATCTCTACCAATTCCTTTGTCCTTTGCCTGACCTGCTCTTCTATATTTTCGTAGACTAAAGAGTTTGATATAGCTATCGTAGATTGGTTTTTTATTGCCGTTAAAAAATGAAAATCTAGCGCGCTAAAACGGCGCAGATTTGCCTTTTTGCCTAAATTGATAATCCCCAGCAACCTTTCGTTTAAAACCAAGGGCATAACTACAACTGCGCGGGTAAAATGAAAATAATCTTTTGCTGTTTCCCGGATTGGTTCATAGCGCGGGTCGCTATAAATAAATTCTTGATAGGTGATTCGGCCGTCCTTTGACAACCAAAGCAAAAACTGATTGTCTGTCTGCAATACCGAGATTTCTTTGGCTGCATACTTTGTATTTACCAATCTAAAATTTTTTTTATCCTCATCATAAATAAAAATATCGATGTGCTGCGGATATAAGGTATCGGCGATTGTATCTTCTATACGTTGGATAAGCTGGCTAAGGCCTTTTAAATGTACGAGTTCTTCGGTGAAACGGATAGTAATATCCTCTAAGTTATACTGCCTTCTTTGGAAAAAATGGTCAACTTTCGGGTACAGGACTTTAACAAAAAACAGAAATACTAACATCATTGCGGCTAAGAAACTCACTGCAGGTAAAACGCCAAGCTTTGCATACCAGGCGTGGATAAAATAAGCCAGTAAAAGGAAGGGCGCAATTAAGGCAGCGTTGGTCATAAACCAGGCAATGGTTTTGTGGAATACGGTTTCGATATCCATTAATTTATAACGGACAATTGAATAACCAACAATAGTAATGCATGTTAAGACTGGGATAAAGGCAAAAAGATATAGAGGGATTCCATAGTTTGGTAAAAATTCTAATGAGCCAATAAAGGCAATAGAAAAAGCAATTATGATCAGCTTTGCCTGCTTCTTTTTTATCGGTATCATCTCTACTCTATAAACATAACTGAAATTCTTTATAGATAAAGCCATCAATAATAAAAACCAAATAATAAGGAGAAAATGAGCCATGCCTGCTTTTGGATAAAACCCCCAATCATATTTCCATAATCCTTCAATAACCAATCTTGAGCTAATACAAAAAAGATATAATAAAAAACCGAAAAAGAAATTAAAAATAACACTCAAAAACTTTCTTTTTACATCTACCGAAGATAATAGTGGCTTCTGCCAAACTACGGAAAAGAAGTAAATTGTAGGGGTAATAAAAATAATACCTAAATGACAAATATATCTTGCCCAAAATAGCGATACAGATTCATTCAAGGAGCAGTACATCGCTGCTAATCCAATAAGCCAGAGCATTACTGCTACACAACTGACCGCGTAGGAAAAATTTATCAGAGATTTGCGGTTCTGTATAAAAATGAAAATGCCTTCGCTAAATGTCAATATTCCGACAACCATATAAGGAATAGAATAAAGGTTAAAAAAGTAATTATTGATATTGAGGACTAAATTGATCATTTATTCTGTCTTTAATGTTGCAATTTCTTCAATTGCATTTAAATAATTTTTGACCATATTCTTAGGTCCTTTAATGCTTACGAAGCAACCTATTTTGTCATCCTCTGTAGGTGTAAAAAAATTGCTTATGCCAATAAAGCCATCTGTATGTACATCACTAAAAGGAGCCATAAATACATCCGATTTATTAATTATACTTACACCAATACTACCGACAAATTCTTTTATGCCAGCGGGCATTAATTTTAAAACTATCGTATATATTACAGCAGGAAGTAAGGCATATGATGCGAATAATTCATAACTTTCACTTTTACGCATAATTGTAGATTTGACTTGCCGATTGAATTCTCGCTGGAATTCAATAAAGCCATTTTTAGTATCATTTTTATCAAAATATTCACTTGGTCTGATTAATACAAAACCTAAAGTTCTCTCTAAATTATTGTGTGGAGGAATATTTACCGGTATAAGAAATTTTTTCCCGCTAAAAAGTGGATGATTCCCTAACTTCCAAACCAATAACCTTAATGTAGTAATACATCTTTCCATTTGACTGAGATGATCCTTGTTCATAGCTGCGGCCATATCCAAAAGAGGATGGAAATTTACTATCTTACTTACGCAGTAAACGCCATCGCGCTCATCATAAGTTGAACATAATTCCGGCGAGTTAACGTTTATATTTGAACGGGTGGGAAATTTTAAAACGTTCTTTCCCCCCCATTGTGCTTTTAGTTCTTCTAATATCTCCTGCATCGGCAAGCCATCTATGCAAATGTGATGAGATTGAATCCAAAGGTCAGTTTTATTCCCAGAGCTGCTTAACCTACATATAATATTAAAAGGCCCAAAGCCAGGATGCTTATGCCTAATGAAGACAGGCATGTCAAAAGGTCCTTCCCACAACTTGTTTTCTTCAAAATGGATGAAAATCGCGCTTAAAACCCGCTGAATATAATCTATGGCTTCTCTTCTGATATTGCGCGGTGCTGAATGTAGCTGAGCCAATAGCCATTTTTTTAATTCTTTTTTCAAAATTAACGGCCGTTTTTTATCTGGCAAATGCCTGGTGTTGTTATATGCGTTAATGATTCCTTCAGCTAAAGTATTCTGAAAAATCTGGTCAAAAATTTGCGTATCTACTTTTGCAAAAGAGTCAAAATAAGGATGAATAAATTGCAGACTGCCGTCTTCTTTGAATTCTGCTTTTACTATGTCAATATTGCTTTTAGTAACTCTACGCGCGGAAAAATGCCCCCATTTTAACTGCCAATGAGTTTGCGGTTGCCCTCGTAAGAATTCTTGTAGTCTTTTAATTATCTCTTCCTCATTCTGCGTTTGAAAATTCAGCCCGAAGCAGCCTAATACAAATTTTGATTGCTCGGTACGCAGATAAACGCGTGTAACTTTTCGCCAGCCATCCTCTCCACTTTGAATACCCAGCCATCTTAAAAACTGCAGAAATTTAATTAGTATAAATAAGAAAAATACAGATAAAGACCAGTTATTGATTAATCTACGCATTTTTAATGTAACCATTCTCTCTATACCAATTGACGGCCTTAGTTAAAGTTTCCCTTATGGGGGTAGTGGTATATCCTAATTCTTTCATTGCTTTTGAACTATCAAATTTAATCGACAATCGGCAAAATTTTATTCCTTCGCTGGGCATCAGCGGCTTTTTTTTAAGCAGTAAATAGGAAAGCGCTTCGTCAATGTAACTTAGGCCAAGTAATAAAGGGTAAGGAATCTTGAATCTCGGCGCTTTTATGCCTGAAACTTCCCCTAAAAGTTGAAAGATTTTTTCCAGGGTATATGTTTCTTTATTACAGAGTATATATCTTTCTCCCGCTCTGCCTTTGTGGATAGCTGAAATGTGTGCCTTAGCGACGTCATCAACATCAGCGATTGATAGAGTAGCGTTAAAAAAGCAAAAATAACGCCGATTTAAGAACTTCACAATTATTTCTCCCGAAGGAGTGGGCTTATAATCTCTTTCGCCGATTATAATTGCGGGATTTAGGATTAAAGCAGGCAGGCCATTTTTAAAAAAATTTAAAACCTGGTTTTCCGCAAGAATCTTGGAACGAGCATAATGGCATGCGTTTTCCCATAAATTAAAGATTGTTTCTTCGTTACTAGGCTTACCGTTATCCCTTTTACCTATAGAAGCAACGCTGCTGGTAAAAATAAATTTTTCAACTTTATGTTTTACGGCGGCGGAGAGCAGATTTTTTGTTCCCTCAACGTTAATCCGATAAATCGCTCTTGCCCTTTTTTCCCACCATGGATAAAACGCATAGACCGAAGCTAGGTGCAGGATAATTTTGCAGCCTTCAACAGCTTTTTCAACAGCCTGCGGCTGCAAAACATCTCCTTTAATAATTTCTATATTTAATCCATTAAGCGTAAATTTTTCGCTGGTTTTTCTAATCATCGCTCTGACTGAAAAACCGGCAGCAAGTAAATGCCTAACTACTGCTGAACCTAAAAAGCCGTTTGCGCCGGTAACCAAAGCTTTCATTTTAAACTTTAACTAGTTCCTTAATTTTACCAATAATTATTTTATCTACTAACTTATGACCCCAATAAAAATCTGAGACCTCAAAGCCGTGTTTTTTGCCTAGTTGCCGTATCTCTTCCATCTTTTCCACAGTGATGTTTCCCCTGCCGAAACTAAAATTTTCATAACGTTTTTCTAAGTCCAGGATAATTGCCTCAGCAAAACAGCCATAGAGGGCGTCAGTTGCGGGCAGCCCGACATCAATAGGAAATGAAATTGGCGTCGGCGGTTTTGCTAAACCTCCGGAAAAGATAAAAATATCCTGTCGGGTTATTGGCGCATAAGAAATATTTTTTGGATAGCCGACGTCGCAGATGATTGCTGCGGATTTAAACCAGTCAACACTCAGAATAGATGAGGTAGCGCTGGCAGCGGCAATAACAATGTCCGCATCCCTTACTGCTGCCTGATTGTCAGTGGTAGCGATTATTTTTGCCCGGTGTTTTTTGGAAAGCTCTTTATTCAGGCGCGCTAAATTAATTTTGGTCCTGCCGGTAATCGTCAGTTGTTTTACTTTCTCTGACAAGACTCTGGCGCAAGCACTTCCGATATCGCCGGTGCCTCCGACAATCGTTGCTTTTGCGCCAGCCAAGTCCATTTTTAAAAGATTAGCAGCCTTAACTACACCATCGATTGCCATTGCCGCAGTGAAGGTATTTCCCGTAGTCACCGCGACATCAACTTCATTAGCGATTTCATGGCCGATTCTTTCCGCGACAATGGAAGTAAAACCGCCTAAGGTTACAATCCCCACGCCGTGTTTCTCGGCAATTTTGCAGGCCCTTACCACCTTGGAAAATATTGTCCACATATCCTTTTCAATCATATCCGGAATAAAGGTAGCGACAATAAAACAGCCATTGGTAACCTGGCCGGATTTAGAGCGGAAATTTAAGATGTCGTAAAGTTTAAAAGACGGGGTTAGATTAAAGAGCTGGCCGAGAAATTCCCGCGAGGGTATCTTAAAATTCGGATTCAGCATCTTCAGGCAGGTTTCCAGGTGGTTAAAATTATAGAGATGCCCGATAATTCCAAAGCCCGCTACTTTTGTCGTGTCTCCCTGTTTGTAACTGGCGTATCTGGTTGAGATTAAACGCCGCTCCACCCCCTGCAATATGGCTTCAAAATTCATCGTCAGCAATTTTTTTACATAGGCATCAGCGAACTCCCTGATTGCCGGGATACCGACTTCTAAATAAACATTGACGGTTACCTCGGTTCCTTGCGGATGGTCTTTGAATATCCAGGCACCTCGGAATTCTTTTAAATCTCCCTCGACCACCCTAAAAGAGATGGTATTTTCGTCCAGTAAAAGCGTATCTTCTTCTACCCAGCTGATGGGAACTTTATCTACTTGCACCCGCCATTTTGTCGTCATCGTATGGCGCTTTTTTTCAATGACGCTCGCTTCTTTTACCGAAGGTATATAGCTGGGAAATTCCCAGACCTTGGTAATTAGGCGGATGATCCTCCATTTCTGCGCGGGTATAACCCGGGAAACATTTATTTCTATCAAATCATTATCCGGCATTGAGCATCTCCTGAATTGAATTTCTCACTTTGTAAATCCCTTCTTGTAAATACAGGTCATCAATCACTTCATCAAACTCTTTTAAGAGATAAATCGGTTTTCCGATTTTTACCTTTATCGGGACAAATTTCGGGAATTTAGCCTGGCGCGGCAGTGCCGTGTAAGCGCCGAGAATTGCACAGGGCAGAATCGGCCTGCCGGTCTTTAGCGCTAAAAGGGCTGCCCCCCTTCTAAATTCTCTTAATCTGCCATCAGCGCTGCAGCCTCCTTCAGGAAATAAACCCACCACTTTATCCTGCATGAGAAATTCAACTGCTTTTTCCGATGAGCCGCCCGCAGGTAAGGCCTCTAATCTTTCTAATGACCACTTTAGTAAGGGAAAGGTTAAAAGAAGCCGGGAGACAATGCAGTGAATTTTTTGCGGAACCGCTGCAGCAATAATTAGAGGGTCCAAGAAACTGGCGTGATTGGCAACCACGATAAAGTTATTTTTTTGCGGCAGGTTCTCTAAGCCCTCTACCTTAAGCCTAAAAAATAATTTTAATATTGAAATCGATGTCATTCTAAATATCCAATACCACATTTTTCAGTTAGACGTTGAGCGCCTTTCTTCTTTCTCGATGACTTGCATTGTAGGTTACCTTTTCCCTGATCCAGCGTTCGATGTACTTTTTGTGAAAGCGCCAGTCTGTGCCGATTTTAAACGCCGGAATTTTTCCTTCGCGCGCAAATTTATGCACGGTCAGCGGATGGATATTCAGGTATTCAGCAACCTCCTTTGCAGTCATGATTTCTTTGTCTTTTGGCATAAAATCTCACCTCTTTTTGTTCATATCTACGATAATCATAAATATACTAATAAAACCATAAATTGTCAAGGGTTATTAGCCTCAAATAAAAAAGCGCACTTTATTTTAGGTGCGCTTAAAAAAAATAGAAAAAATTTTATTCTTCTTCGATGGCTGCTAAGGCTTCACCTACGTTTACGGCATCGCCTTCGCGGAAGAAAATCTCAATCAGGGTTCCTGAGCTAGGGCTGGGCAGATTAAAGGTGGCTTTATCCGTGGTTAGCTCTACCAGGTCGTCTTTTTCTTTGACCTTTTCGCCTTCTTGAAAATACCAGTAGGAAACAGTTGCCTTTTCAATCCCCTCACCCAACTCTGGTAAGACTACTTTCTGCATTTTGCCAGCTCCTGGTTAAAGTTTCTTTTACTTGTTCAAACGATATCTTTCTTCCCGCGATTGTCTCTATTGATGTCATCATTATATCCATGCCGCAGGCACGAATCAATGAAAAGCTTGCTAAATCCTCATGCTGAATATTGATTGCCAGGCCGTGGAAGGTAATCCAATTTCTGATTGCGATACCGATGGAGGCGATTTTTTTATTTTCTACCCAGACACCGGTTAAGCCAAAACGCCTCTGGGCTTGAATATCGAATTCCGATAAAGTTAAAATTGCGATCTCTTCCAATTTTCTCAAGAAGAAGTGGATATCTTTTACGAAAAAATTCAGATTAAAAATGGGATAGATAACCAGCTGGCCAGGGCCGTGATAGGTGACATCGCCGCCGCGCTCAATTTCATAGAGGTTAATTCCTTTGGCAGCTAATTCTTTTTCGCTGACCAAGATATTTCTTATGTCGGCGCCTCTTCCTAAAGTAATCACCGGATAATGCCGGCAAAAAATCAAGGCAGCATTAAATTCGTTATTTTTGACTCTGGCGAAGATTTCTTTTTGAAAATCCCAAGCGGACTTGAAATCAATCAGGCCTAAATCAAAAGTCCTAAACTGCATGATTTGTTTTTAAGGTTTCAGTTATGGATTCGGATAGCGTAGGGTGAGCAAATACTGTTTCTTTGATTTGTGATATTTTAAGACGGGATTTTATGGCTAAGGTTAAAATGCCGATTAACTCAGTTGCCTTTGGGCCGATAATCGAAGCACCCAAAACAATATCGGTTTTTTTATCGGAGATAATTTTAACAAAACCTTCGCTTTCATCTAATATACGCGCCATACCGCTGGCCTGGAAATCAAATTTATTAATTTTAATCTCAGCGCCGGATTCTCTTGCCTTCTCTTCGCTTAAACCCACACTGGAAACCTCTGGATCAGTGAAGATACAATTAGGAATAGCGGCATTATCAACTTTTTTCATCTGGTTAGGATTGGCCAGGTTTTGCGCCACGAGCTCTCCTTGATAGCTAGCGTAATGCGCAAGCATAATACTAGCCACACAGTCGCCCGCAGCAAAAATGTTCGGGATGTTAGTTCTTAGATAATCATCAACCATAATTTTATTTTTCTCAAACTTAATACCTATTCCAACCGGATTATCGATGACGGGCTTTCTTCCGATAGAAAGCAAGGTTAGTTCGTAATCCGCAAGGTTTATAGTCTTGGCATCCGTATTAGTATTTACTTTTATGCTCTTCTTTTTAAAAATTGTTTCCAGTTTTTTTGCGATTTCCTTATCTTCCGCTGGCAAAAGCCCAGGCATAAGTTCAACTATGGTAACGGCTGTGCCCAAGGTAGAAAATAAACTGGCGAATTCGCAGCCAATCACCCCTCCACCGATAATCAGTAAAGATTTGGGTATTTCTTTCAAATTTAAAATCTCGTCGCTGGAGATGATTTTTTTAGCGTCAAATTTTAAGTTCGGCAATTCTGCGGGTTTTGAGCCGGTGGCAATGAGAATATTTTTGGCTTTTATCCTCTCGCTGCCCACGCTTAACTCTTCCTGAGAAATTATCTTGGCTTCAACGGAAAGAAAGGTTATATTTTTATTTTTCAATAAAAATTGCATGCCGTTATATAGTTGTCCGACAATCTGCTCTTTGCGGGCTTGCATTTCAACGAAATTTATTTTAGGGCTATCAACTTGGATGCCGAATTTGGAAGATTTTTTGGCCAGGGAATATATTTTTGCGGATTGAATCAGGGCTTTGGTGGGGATACAGCCGCGGTTAAGACAGGTGCCGCCGAGCTTATCTTTTTCAATCAGGGCAACTTTAAGGCCGAGTTGCGCAGCTTTTAGCGCAGCATTAAAGCCTGCCCAGCCCGCTCCGATTATTGCTAAGTCATAAAAATCCATTTACTTAAACGTCCCTATTTGATTGCGAAGAGATGCGGCGGATTTAAGAAAAGCTTCTTTTTCTTCTTTATTCAGTTCGAGTTCGATAATTTTTTCAATACCTTCCCTGCCGATGCGGCAAGGAACGCCAATGCAGATATCTTTTACCCCATATTCGCCATTTAAATAGGCGGATACGCCGATGGTGCGTTTTTCATTTTTTAAGATTGCCTTTACCAGCAATGTTGCTGCTAAGGACGGAGCAAAAAAAGCGCTGCCGCTACCTAAAGCGCTTACGATTTGCGCACCCCGTTCAACGGTTTTTTTGACCAGGGCAGCTATTTTTTTATCATCCATGAGTTCGTCCAGGCTAACACCTTTTACAGAAGTAAATCTAGGTAGCGGCAGCATTCCCTCACCGTGGCTTCCGATTACGCAAGGCCCTATATCTGTGTTGGGAATATTCAATTCTTTACTAATCAGGTTGGCAAATCGGCTGGCATCAAGACTGGGCCCCATGCCGATAATCTTACTCGGTGAAAATCCGGTTTCTTTTAAAGCGAGATAGGTCAAAATATCCACCGGATTAGTCACCACAACCACTATAGATTGGTCAGCTAATTTTTTAATCTCTTGGGCAAGCTCTTTGATAATGCCGGCATTTTTGTTCAGTAAATCCTCGCGGGTCATTCCCGGTTTTCGGGCTAACCCGGCGGTAATTACGACAATGTCTGAACCTTTGATTTTATTAATATCCTCGGTTCCCTCGAGGTTATAATTATATTTAAGCAATGGCCGGCTATCTTCTAAATCCAGAGATTTTCCCAGGGCAAGGCCTTTGACAATGTCAACTAAGAGGATATCTTCGGCACCTGCTTCAGCCAGCCGCATTGCGGTTAAACTGCCAACATTTCCCGCGCCGATTATAGAAATTTTCATTTTATTTTTGAAATAATGGCATCAGCCATTTCTTGGGTTCCTACTGCAGTAGGGTCGTCGCGATTGGTTTTTAAATCGTAGGTTACGGATTTACCTTCAGCTAAAACCTTTTTCACTGCATTTTCTAAGTTTTCTGCTGCCTGGCCTTCCTTTAAATATCTTAACATTAAGACCGCGGATAAAATCATTGCCGTAGGATTAACCTTGTTTTTCCCGGCGTATTTTGGCGCGCTTCCGTGCACCGCTTCAAATACCGCAATATCGCTGCCGATATTTGCCCCGGGTGCTACTCCCAGCCCGCCTACCAGGCCGGCGCATAAGTCAGAGATAATGTCGCCGTAAAGGTTCGGCAAAACCAAAACATCATAATTATGGGGTTTCTGCACTAACTGCATTGCCATATTATCGACAATTGCTTCCTCAAATACAACTTTATCAGCGTATTCTTTGGCTACTTCCCGCGCAGTTTTTAAAAATATTCCGTCGGTAAATTTCATAATATTGGCCTTGTGCACGGCGGTAACTTTTTTGCGATTAAACTTTAAGGCGTATTCAAAAGCAAATCGGATAATCCTATCCGAAGCAGATATCGATATTGGTTTAATCGAGATACCCGAATCCTTACGTATGGTTTTTCCGCTATACTTTTCAATTTCTTTGATTAAATTTTTAGTTTCCGGCTTGCCTTCTTCAAATTCAATGCCGGCGTATAAATCCTCGCTATTTTCCCTGACTACCACCAAATCTATATTTTTAAAAGGGCTTTTTACTCCGGGATAGGATTTTACCGGCCGCACGCAGGCATAAAGGTCTAATGCCTGACGCAAGGCTACGTTTACCGAACGGAATCCTTCGCCGATGGGTGTAGTAATGGGGGCCTTTAAGGCAACTTTATTTTTCTTAATTGAATCTAATACTTTTTTAGGCAGGATTTCGCCGCTTTCTTTCAGCGCTCTTTCACCGGCAATGACTTCTTCCCATTCTATTTTTACGCCCGTAGCCGCAATACATTTTTTTGCTGCCGCAGCTACCTCCGGGCCGATTCCATCGCCGGGGATTAAGGTTACTTTATACATTAGGAAACCCCCGGTGTTTTTTAAAATAGTTAACCAAGCCGCCTTCTTTTAATAACTCTTGCATAATCTTGGGTAGGGAATTGATTTTTACCTCGGTATTTTTAGTGCTATTTTTTAAGCGGGATTCTTCCATGCTGATTTCCAGGATATCGTTTTCGTTAATTTTATCCGTATCTGCCTCCACGAGTAGCAAGCCGATATTAAAACTATTGCGGTAAAAGATGCGCGCAAATGATTTGGCAATCACCGCAACAATACCCGCTTCCTTGATGACTAAAGGAGCCTGCTCTCTTGAGGAGCCCAGGCCGAAATTACTCCCTGCTACCAGAATACTCTCTCCCGCGATAATCTTATCTTTGAAATGCGGGTCAATATCTTCCATAATATGCTTTGCCAGTTCCTTAATGTCGGTAATGGCGAACTTGTATCTTCCGGAGATGATAAAATCGGTATTGATATTGTCGCCTAATTTTATTGCCTTGCCTTTAACTAACATACCTTTGGGGACACTTACCCGATTGAATTCGCAGACGGTGCAAGTATAAATTTGCACCAGGTGCAAATTTTAGAGTTGTTTGAATTCGTCGGGGTTCTTTACCTTGGACATCGCCACATCTAAGGAAATTACACCCTGTAAATATAATTCTTTAAGGCATTTATCCATTGTCTTCATGCCGTATTGAGCGCCGGTCTGCATCAGTGTGGGTATTTGTTCAACTTCCTGCTCGCGGATTAAATTCCTGATACCGGAAGTCGCCATCATGATTTCCGTAGCCAGCACGCGGCCTTTTCCACTGATGTGCGGAAGTAATAGTTGTGAAACTACTGCCTGCAGGCAGTCTGACAGCTGTAGCTTTACCTGTTGTTGCTGATAAGGCGGGAATACATCGATGATCCTTTCAATAGTCTGAGGCGCATCAGGTGTATGCAGTGTAGCTAATACTAAGTGGCCGGTTTCTGCGGCGGTTAAGGTTGTGGAGATAGTTTCCAAATCGCGCATCTCACCGACGACAATGACATTGGGGTCTTGCCTTAAGGCGCGCCTGAGGGCCTCGGCAAAGGAAAGCGTATCTGAATAGACTTCTCTTTGTTTGATTACGCTTTTCTTATTGGTGTGCATAAATTCAATCGGGTCCTCGATACAAACAATCAGGCATTCCCTTTCATTATTGATTAAGTCAATGATTGAGGCAAGGGTAGTCGTTTTCCCTACGCCGGTTGGCCCGGTAACCAGGATTAAGCCGTTGGGTTTACGCGCTAAATTCTGAATAATCTGCGGCATGCCCAATTGTTCCATTGTGGGAATCTCCAGCGGCACGCGCCGAAAGGCTGCTTCGGTTGAGCCTTTCTGCAGGTGAACATTGACTCTGAATCTATCCATTCCCGGAAGCGCCAAGGAAAAATCCAATTCGCGCTCTCGTTCCAATGATTCTTTCTGCGGGTCGGTTAAAACCGCGTAGATTAATTTCTTGGTATCTTCGCGCGTTAAAACCGTAAATGGCGTTCTGATAAGCTTGCCGTCAACGCGCAATATCGGCGGTTCCTTTTCCGTGATATGCAAA
>Ga0315284_10010494_pt1 | contig 13192 bp, 12 predicted proteins | sample YL17G09_16_MG_FD_203696 | JGI IMG/M metagenome (GOLD analysis project Ga0315284, IMG submission 203696) | Sediment microbial communities from Yellowstone Lake, YNP, Wyoming, USA - YL17G09_16 | ecosystem: Environmental > Aquatic > Freshwater > Lake > Sediment | place: USA: Wyoming | collected...
GTCAGATATGTTTATGACCGGGAAGGATTGCCCTGTCGGGTCTGTAAAACGCCGATAAAACGGGTCAAAATCGGCCAGCGTTCATCCCATTTTTGTCCTCGCTGTCAATCTCTCAAAAAATAAAGTTTTTATTTCCCGCCTTTAGAAGAAAGGCGGGAACTATAAAAAGTTTACCCCGCCCCGATTTTGCAAATGTTTGTCTTGCGGAGCGCGGGTGCCGAATAGGCACATCCTGTCATGAGCGAAGCGCTTCGCCCTAAAGAAGGGTAGAGCTATTCGCTCTTCGCACTTCGCATGGTAAAATATTGGAAAAATTGGAGCGGGGTGCTCGGTTTTGTAATCAACTCGCCTGCCATCGCCTGTATCACAACTAATTCCACAGATAAAATTTTTTTACCAGAAATCGTAGTAATACTAATAAACATCAAAAAGGCAATGGCGGGCAGGTCACTGTGCTCTTGAACAAAAACGGCATGATTTACCTATTTTACGGTCCGGGAGAATATTCAAGGCAAAAAAAGCTGAATGCTTTCATTTCAGCGACCTTGCAGAAACAGCCGCAAACCGCTTTCAAAAAATTTTCCCTGGACGAGGAAGATGAGCTGGGTCAGCTTTATGATTTTATCGTTCCCAGGAGTTTATTCGAATCTGCCAAAAGAGTGGCGATAATAAAAAATTCCAATTCTGTTTTGGATGAAGATATTTTTAAGAGAGTGATTATTCTTTTGGGAGCGGACAAAGAAAGCGCCTTGTTTTTTAACGAGGGGTGGGACAAAGGAGACGTTCCTAAAATTATTCAGCCGCTGGTGGAAAATGGCAGTATTAAGGAATTTTATTTTGAAAAACTTGCCGAATCAAAAACAAAAACCCTTTTAGCTCACGAAATTAAGGCCAGAGGAATCCGAATGGAGATAGCGGCGCTGGAGCATCTGCTTTCGGTTTTCGGAGGAGATATTTATGCCTGTATTAACGAGTCGGAAAAACTTTCTTTTTTGAATATCCCAATTACCAAAAAACTTCTGCTTTCGATGGATGAATATCAGGAAGAAAGCGAAATTTTTGAATTTTCCCGATCGGTTTCGTCTAATACCACACTTAGGGAGAGATTGTCTCTTTGGGAACGGCTTTTGTGCCAACGGGTGGATAACTATCGTGTCCTGAATTATCTGGCGAAAGCTGCTGGAAATCTGCCTCTGATAAAAAAAATTGCCGACGCGGACGTCAGCATTAAAACCGGAGTTTTAGAGCCAGAGCAAGCGCTTTTGGAGATGTTACTTGGCTAAGTTCTTGTTTAGGAACTTGGTCGCCCGCGATTTGATTCTGGCGGCTTTGTTTTTCTTGATGAATTTGGTTTTGGCGGTTTTATCGGCAATGGCGTAAACTTTCTTGAGCGCGGCTTTAGCTTCATCTTTTTTCTTGGCGGCAACAAGCTTTCTGAATTCTTTGATTGCTTTTTTGAGTGCCATCTTGCGTTCCTCGTTTTGTTTGCGCCGGCGGATATTTTGTCTCAAGGCCTTTTTGGCCGATTGGATTATTGGCATGATGGGCTAACGATATCAAATGTCTTATTTTTAGTCAAATTAAATTATGTAAAAAAGACACGTCATCTACCTTGCTTTAGCAAAGAGATTTCGTGTCTTGATTCAATGTACAGGAGGTAATCATTTTTTTATAACCGCAATCCAGTTTCGGTTATCCCATTCATACTCCACTGACCCAAATATCAATCCTCTACGGGAACTGTCCCCATATAAACATACACTGTAACTCATTCCGTAAAGAGAGACAATTGATAATTGACGTTGAATGTCCGGATAGTTTTCTCCCAAAGCGAGAAGTTCTCGGGTATTAGCTTGACGCAATCCGATCTTGTCCAACTCTTCATGTATATCAGACGCATGTTTTTTAACGTTAAAACGAATCAGATGCATGCATTGTATACATATCTCTCTATTAGTTCCTTTGCACGGAGGAGAGTAGTAGCTAGCTCCGGACAACTGATAATCCCGAGCCCTCATTTCTTTCTGAACACTGTTAGCCCGATCGTAATAGCTAGCTCCGGATATCCAATCGTAGTGACCTGCTCTTACTTCTTCTTCAATGCTACGATTGTAATTTACTGCTACGCAGAAAACTTTTCCGTAATCCGATACGGTAGGGGGAGTTGTCTGTTCTGCCAAGCGATCTTTCGCTTTTTCAGCTTCTTGCCTGTCGGCCTTGATCTGCACTGCCGCAAATCGGGCGTACTTATCGAAATTGTTCTTGTCTAATCGATAAGGTTTATTCTCTTCGGACAAGTTTGGCCACTCGTAGTTCCTAAAAACGGGACCGTAACGGTGCTCTTGGCATGAGGTGCCGAGAGCAGAAATCACTTCGTAATTCTGGTCCAATTTAATGTTTCCAAGATGATCCGCGTGTTCAGCGTAAAGGAATCCAAATTCTTTGGCTGTCGCCGATCTTAGTCCGTGCGAATCAAAATATTCACACACCTCTCTTATGTTGATGGTGCGTCCGAAATTAATGAGACGCATCGACAGACCAACGACACCCTTCTTTGATTTGAATTGGTCTGAAACCTTGAATGTCGTTTTGGAATCGCTAACTTTTTGAATCAACCTGGAAACTTCTTCTGTACTCTGGCTGTTATCCACCCAAACTTGAAATGTTCGCTCCCAGATTTGCGTCTGCGTTGGCGTCAGGGTTGGTTCTGATGGCGGAGACGGAAGTGGTGTCAAAACAATGTTCTCTGCCGAGCGATCTTCCACTTTTTCGGCTTCTCGCCTATTGGCTTCGATCTGTCTCTGTAATCCCCTCTCTCTTTCGGCTTTTTGCCTCTCTTCTTCCGCTATCTTCTGCAATTGGCGTTCCCTCTGGATTCTTTGTTCCTCTTCAACTTTTTTTCTTTTGAGCTCCGCTTTCCGCCACTCGTCCACCACTTGAGTAGTGATGAGTTTGAGCTGTTCCCCACTCCAATGAAATCCGGGTTTGTCGTAGAACTCGAAGTTTCCTTCAGAGTTCTGGTAGTACCAGGTCCGGGGTTTCCCGTTGACCAGGTCAAAGGGCGGGTAAGAAGAAAGATCCACCTTTTTGGGAGTCAGGTCTGGCTTGGGGGCCAATGACTCCATGTATTGGTCGAGAACCCCAGGGGTGATTTCCTTGAGAGGAGTTCCGGTCCAGTGATATCCGGTTTTGTCGTAGAATTCTAAGCTTCCGTCTTTCCCCTTGTAATACCAGACCCTGACCTTTCCTTCTGAGTCGAAGGGAGGGAAGGTCTTGAGATCAATCCTGTTGGGTTTGGGAGTGAAGAGGGAGGAGATGGTTTTGTCCACCCATCCGACTCCACTGGTAACGGCTGATTGGGTGTTGGGAAAGAGATGGGAAAAGAACGAGCCCAGCGTCAGCAATACTAGGATGATGACCGCCAGTCCAAAGGCCAGCCTAGGGTTGGTTCTGATTCCAAAGGCCGCGTATCCCAGGGCCATCAGTCCGAAGATGGCGATGACCAGCAGGGCTGTCGCCAGACTGCCGATGGGAACCACGAAGAAATAGATGGCAATGGCCAGAAGCCAGAAGAGGAAGGCCAGCAGGGAAACCATGGCTTTCTTGAGAGGAGCGATGTTTTCAACGGCCGCTTTCGCCAGTGTCAGAACCGGAACGACAAGAATCAATCCGATGACTATCAAGACTGCACTGAGGGCAATGTAGCTGCCAATCAGCCAGGAAATCTTGAAGATGATTCCAGCTGCTGGAAGCAGCAGAAGAAAGAGAGAGGCGATGGCGGCAAACTTGATGTAACCGCCGATGACTTTCCCGTACCCGGAAAGAACTTTCCCGGTTCCGCTGAAAAGAGCCGAAACGGCTTTCTTGAGGACCTCAGGAATTTTCATTGGAGACCTCCTTTTCTTTCTTGGACTTCAGTTCCCGAACAAAAGCGACGATAACTGCCGAAAGAAGAGCGATAAAAACGGCAATTCTGAGCCAATTCCTTTTATCCGAAAGGAAATTCTTTACCGAATCGAATGCACTTCTTACCGCTTGTTTCATGGCAACCCTCCTTTTGGTTGTCAAAGTGCGTTGCATGGCGCTCTCAAGATGTCCCGGTGACGCCTTGATGCGTTATGGTTATTATAAATAGATTGGTTTTATGTGTCAATAGTCAGTTTTTGCCTTCAAATATGATATAATAAGCTCACTTTAATAATGATTTATTCGATTTCCGGAAAAATTGTTGCCAAAGAAACCAATTTTGTCGTTTTGGAAACTGCCGGAATCGGTTTTAAGATTTGGATTCTTAATAACTTGGTATCAAAACTTTCTTTAGGAAAACGAGCCAAACTTCTTTGTTTCTTTTATCCTGAGCATTTTGACCTCTTCGGTTTTGCTAAAGCATCGGAAAGAACGCTCTTTGAAATGCTCAATGCCGCTTCGGGGATCGGCCCTAAAATCGCCCTTAGAATCATGAACGCTTTGGACGCGGCCAGCTTAAAATCGGCCATAGCCAACGACGACTTAAAAACTTTTAAGGACGCCGGAATCAGCGTTAAAACGGCGTCAAAAATAATCCTGGAACTGAAGAGTAAAATTGAAAAAGAAGGTGTTGTTTACGGTAAAAAAGGAAATCCAACGGCGGAAGTTAAAGATGCTCTCAGGTCGTTGGGATATTCCAGAAGCCAGATTGAGGATGTCGTTTCTGAACTGCCCAAATCGGCAAAAACGCCTGAAGAAAAGGTGAAAATGGCTCTAAAAATTTTTGCCCAAAGGAGATAAATTTTCATGGCTCAGAAATCTTGGAATATATTTAACAAAATATTCGAGGGATTTAAGAAATTTCCCCTTTTCAAGCTTGCATATAGATTGTCTTGGGCGCCAAAAACATATCACTACACGTTGGCTTTATTAGGGGCTATTATTTATCTGTTTCCCAGCCGTAAACTTAAGGTCATAGGAGTGACTGGCACAAAAGGGAAAACGACTACCATAGAACTGATAAGCTTAATTTTGGAAACTGCCGGGCACAAAACCGCGGTTCTTTCGTCAGTTCGCCTAAAGATTGGTTCAGATATCAAAAAAAATACTTTTGGAAACAGCCTGCCAGGCAGGTTTTACACCCAGTATTTTTTAAGCGAGGCGGTTAAAGCGGGATGCGATTACGCGATTATTGAAGTGACATCACAAGGAACTCCACTGTCGCGTCACAGATTTATTTTCTGGGACCGGGCGGTGTTTTTGAATATCCACCCCGAGCACATTGAAGCTCACGGTTCTTTTGAAAATTATCTGAAAGCCAAACTTTCTTTTTTTGGATACATTTCTCGGCATCCTGGCTCAAAAAGCCCCCAATTTTTTGTCAATGTGCAAGATTCACATGAAAAAGAATTTATAAAAGCAGCTGGAAATTTTCTGATCATCCGTTTTTCTTCGCAATTAGCCGATGGCTTTAAATTGAAAATTCCCCAATCGCTTTCGGCTGACTTTTTGAAAATAAACATTGCCGCTGCCATTGCCGTCGCTCAAAGTTTCGATATTCCAAAAGAAGCGATTAAAAAAGGAATTGAAGAATTCGGAGGAGTGGAAGGAAGAATGGAAATTGTTATCCAAAAGCCCTTTAGGGCGGTGGTTGATTACGCCCACACTCCCGATTCACTGGAAGCGGTTTATAAATATCTCAAAAAGGGCAGCCGAGGCAAAATGATCTGTGTTTTAGGTTCCGCCGGAGGGGGCAGAGATAAATGGAAGAGGCCGGCTCTTGGTAAAATTGCCGCTCAGTACTGCAATTATATAATTCTAACCGACGAAGATCCTTACAACGAAGACCCGATGGCGATAATTGATGAAATCGGAAAGGGGTATCTGGAAAATGGAGGCAAAGCGTTAAATCTGGAAAAAATTTTAGACAGAGCCCAAGCGATAAAAAAGGCCATTTCTATGGCTAGGACGGGAGACGCTGTCATTTGCACTGGCAAGGGCTCGGAAGAATGGATTCATTTAGCCCACGGCAAAAAAATGCCCTGGTCTGAAAGAGAGGTGATATTATTAACTAAAAAAACATAGGCTAGCCATCATAGGCTCAAAAAAGGTTCCATGACCTTATTTATATAGCATATTATCTAGTGAATACGGACAATATATGGCCTTCATTCACTAAATATTGACTTTTAATTGTGAATCGCTTATAATATCTATATAATATTAACAACACTTATGGCCACAACTAAACCAATTAAAGAAAGAATTAAGGTTCTAAAAAGCGAATTTGATACCCTTCGTAAGGGCAAGGATTCGCTTTTGATCATGATTGACGAGGCGGAAGTGCCGGAGAGCGTCTACAACTCCAACGCCATTGAAAATTCCACCCTTACCTTGAAGGAAACTGAAAAGATCCTTTTGGATATGGAAGTACCCCGGGATGTTTCTTTGTGCGAAGTTTACGAAGCGAAAAATTTAGCTCGAGTCATTGGTTACATCCGCAATAAATCCAAAGAGACCGAGATAGATAAAGAGGTCATTTTGCTTTTACACCAAATGCTTATAGGAGGAATCGACGACAAGGTTGCTGGCCGTTTTAGGAAGCTTGGTGAATATGTCAGGGTCGGTACTCATGTTGCTCCTGCTCCGGAACACGTTGAGCGAATGATTGAATCTATTATCACCGAGTATACCAGCGAACTATCCAATTACTTCTTAGATAAGATTGCCAAATTTCATTTGGATTTTGAAACTATTCATCCATTCAACGACGGCAATGGTCGTATTGGTCGGGTTTTGATTTGTTTTCAGCTTCAACGTCTTGGTTTTCCGATGATCATAATTCGGGATCGTGAGAAAAAAGAATACTACAAGTCTTTCGGCGATTACCGAGATAATAAAAATACCAAGACAATAGAAAAGATCCTTTCGCTTGCTTTAATGGAGTCACTTCATAAGCGAATAACCTATCTGAGGGGTGAAAAAGTTATCACACTTTCCGAATTTACAAAAAAGCATAGTAAGTCCGCTCCTGCTATGACCAATGCCGCTCGTCGCCAAAACATCCCAGCTTTCAGAGAGAAAGGTGTTTGGAAAATTGGCGAGAATTTTGAGTATGAAGGCGGAAGTGAAAAATAAAAATATATAGCAATCAAAAAGTCACAATTCTATAGCTCAATCTGGTAAGGATGCGAACCCGACCTCTTGTAAGTATCTAAACTAGGTGCGTGGTTTAAGATTTGAAATGAGACACGAGATGTCCATCTTTATAGTGTCTCACGTGTCTCGTGTCTTATCTCTTAAATTATTTGCTATATTTGGGAGATTCTGAATGACTGGACTTATTAACAAAATGGCGGCATTATTAAAATAACAATTGAATAGGGCGAGATCCGGGCCTAAACTCAAAATTTTGAATTTTGAGCATGGTTTCTAAGACGTTCAACGCATTAAGCTCCTAGTCAGAGCGCGTTGAACGCCGTATGCCGAAAGGTATACGAGACCGCAAGGTCAAACTGGCTGGGAGCTTTGTGGTTTACAGCTCTTAGCTATCATGTCCATTCTGCATTTCAAATATGATAGTGTCTGAGAATATAAATAAGAAAATCAGTAAAATCGGGCAACAACTAGTTAATGATCACCCCTTTTATTCAAAGTATTCTGATATAATATGTAATCCAGAAAAAGGCATTGTACCTCGCTGCTTATCGTATGAATCAGAACATCGCGACCCTAGAAAACAAGGTAGCGTCATTGTCGGACTTAATCCGGGATCGATGAAAAGATTTATCGATGTGCAGAATAAAATAAAATCATTTCGTAATAGAAACGATGGATTATTTTCGTATCATAAGATTGATGGTTATCTAAAAAAACGCTTCATGTTCGATGACATTAATAATAAACATAAGGCACATCCGTATTATCGTAATCTTAGAAATCTTGTTAACCAGTTAAAACTAGACGGTCCTATCCTTTGGACAGAGATCGTAAAATGTGAAAGCAAGATGCGTGGCAAATTATCTGTACGGACTATTCGTGATGACATTAACCGCTATTTGCTAAAAGAAATTGATGCAACACCGACAAATTGGCCACTTATAGGTGTTGGAGACGAGGCTTATAAAATACTTAGCTATTATTTTAATAAACGCCTTGTAATTGGGGTTCCACACGTAACTGGTGTTCGCAATAATCGTTATAGTTTTAATCAATTGGTTTCTGGCAAGAAAGATGATAAAAAATTAAAATTAAAAATAAAAAGAAAAATTTCAAAGATATTAAAAGACAATTTGCCAGTAACCGTTAGACTAATTGATTTAAAACAATACACTCTTGATTGAGTAAAGGTCGGAAAACGTAGATAAATTATTTCTATGAATAGAGATTCACCAATAAATTAGAAAAGACTATTTTCTTAAGTAGCTTAAAAATTCCGAAAACCACCTAAGAGCTTGAACGGCTTCAAAAAAAGTTGTCCGCGATAGCGTAGAACTAATTCGGAGGCAAAACAGAAAAAATCTTTTACTCTCGTTTCATTATAAAATCTTGCCAGTCGAGGCAAGTTTTGCCGCAAATAAAATTAAATATGAAAATCAACGAAACAATTAGGAAAGACGGTTTGCACATAATTTCCTGCTACATTCCCCATAGAAAAACTATCCATGTTGAATTAGTAGCCCGCGTCGGCTATGCGTATGATCTGCCGGGAAAACAAGGACTTTTCCATTGCTTCGAGCACATGGCTTTCAAAGGAACGAGCAAGCGCAGTTCAAAAGAATTATCATCTTTCTCTTCTAGGAATTTTCTCAATGCTAATGCTGCTACCGGAGCGCTGGGGACAACTTATTCCGCAGTTGTCATCGATAGAAAGCTGCCTTTGGCATGCGAATATCTTTGCGATATTTATCTTAATTCGACTTTCCCACAAAAAGAACTAGTAAAAGAAAAAGGGCCCATTCTTCTTGAAATCGCTAGGCGAAAAGACAATGATTTTTTCACCGCGAGACAAGTTTTGTCGGAGCATCTTTATAAAGATAATCCAATAAGAAATTTTGGAGATGGCACTCTGGATGGAATTAGAAAAATAGAGAAATTTGATCTGATTCGCGAAAAATACAAGTGGCATATTCCCAGCAATACGGTTGCCATTGCATTAGGGAATGTGAAACATAATGATTTTATCCGCCAAATCAATAAAAATTTTCCGTTTAAATCGCATAATGTCTCTCATAAAGAGTGGGCTGACGAGTCGGAACAACTTCCATTAAAAAATAGAATTGTGATCACCCGTCCTGACCGTGAAAAAACTATTATTTTAGCTGGCTGTAAAATACCCAAAAATATAGATGAGCGCACAATGGAGACATTCTCAATGTTAGGGAAGATTGTCGGACAAGGGCCCGGTTCCATGTTATGGGATGAAATTAGAGAAAAACATGGTTTGGCTTATATAGTTGATAGTAGTTACACTGGTATAGAGGGGCTCGGGTATTTCTTCTTTATTTATATAGAAACAGAACCTGCTATGCAGAAAAGGGTTGAAGAAATACTGTGGCAAACACTGTTGCGGCCGTTGTGTAGCAAACAAAAATTCGAAGAACTGAAGGAAATAATGTTTGATGCTTTTGAGATAACGTCCGTGGAGCAAAGCATCGATTATGAATCCCTCATTTGGCGAAAAATCGTTGAGAGAAAGCCCGTGAAAAGCGTGGAAAAAGAAGATAAGAAAAGATTGAAGATCATTTCCTCACTTTTTCTAAAGGATTTGGAAAAAGTTCGGCAAGAATATATCAGATCAGAAAGGTTTGTGACTGTAATTGTAAAGCCCGGTAAAATGGCAAAACAATAATCGAAACTAACTACATAATATAAACTTATGGAAAAACAAAAAATAATAACCATCAAACATATTGCGCAGGACGTCTATAAGTCGCTTGGCTCCGGCCATCAGGAAGTTGTTTATGATAGGGCGATGCAAGTTGGACTACGCCTGGCTAAAATTAAATATGAGAATCAAAAAGTCATCGAATTAAAATACAAAGACCATTATGTTGGTGAAGGATATCCGGATATCGTAGCAAATTTTGGGAAGGATAAAATTGTCATTGAATTGAAAGCTATTGGCGGCAAAATTGGTCCCCTAGAGGAACAGCAGCTCAAAACTTACATGAAGATTTTGAAAATTAACAAGGGGCTTCTTATTAACTTTCAACAACCAAAAAAGGAAGGCAAATCACAGATTGAAATAAAGGAGATTAGCTTGTAGTGAGTAGAGAAAACCAAAAGAGAAAACAGTTAAAAAGCTTTAATCTATGCGGTTTTATAGTCGTTCTCTTTTTGAACGCAAAAAAATTGAAAAAAGTGTGTATAATTAATAGGGAGTTAATTATAAGTCGGTCCCTGTAAGAAATTGATAAATTTAACCAAAACGACCTAGCGCCTACAATTTTCAAGTAGCACATTAATAAAATCATATCCCTCATTTCAGGCAAGTTCTAGGGATGGCTGAGAGAACAAGGCTGACGCCTCGCTTACCATCAACTGATTAACTCTGAAAAGAGAAGTTTCTAACGATTATATCGTTGGCTTTTCTTTTAAGCGTTCATCTTTAGAAAAGTCCGGATATAATTTCCTGGCTTTTTTGAAAGCCCGTAAATGTCCAAAATATCATTAAAATATAAATTTATATGGAAAGTAAAAATAATACCAGCACATCAATATCTGAAAGAAAAAGGGTAATTCTTGAAAAATTAAAAGAAACCCCAATAGTGGAAACAGCTTGTCGATATGCCAATATCAGTAGAGCCAGCTATTATCGTTGGCGTGAACAAGATGAAAATTTCTGTAAAATGTCCAATGCCGCCATTCAAGAAGGCGCATTAAACATCAACGACCTTGCTGAAAGCAAGCTCATTAAAAAAATTGACGACCAGAATATCTCGGCGATCATTTATTGGTTAAAACACAATCACCCTAAATATCGAGAGCGTGTAGAACTTACAGGTAACTTTAACCATATCCACCGCGAATTAACGTCGGAAGAAAAAGATCTTATCGGACATGCAATTCGCTTAGCTCTTCCGACACCACAAGAGGAGGAGAGGGATACTCCTACCCGTGTAGAAAGGTCTTCTGAATTGCTTAATAACACAGAAAAACATGAATAGTGGATTTAGTAAGACCGAGGAGATTATCAGAAAAAGTTTTGAGGATGGAACATTTAGACGCCAGCTAATGTCGGAAAGTCTTTTTTGGTTTTCGCACTTTTATTTTCCCAGCTCCTTCAAAATTCCAACCGCTAATTTTCAAAAAGAAATTTTTGAAATACTTCAGTCAGATCACAAAGGTATGATTATTATCACAGCGGCGCGGAAAGCTGGAAAATCCACTATCTGTTGTGAACACTACCCGCTCTTCGAAATCCTAGCGAGGCAGAAAAAACACTTTGTAGTTATTATCAGTAGAACTGAGTATCAAGCCCAAAGTCATCTTGTTAACATTAAAAATGAATTAGAGCGCCCCGAAAATATCCTTCTGACGAAAGATTGGGGTCCATTCAAAGAGGAAAGCGATGAGTGGAGCAAACACTCTCTCGTATTTCCGGCTCGAGGAGCAAAAATTACCGCACTTTCGACGGGTCAAAGCATTCGCGGGATGCGTTATCTTCAGTACAGGCCGGATCTTATAATTCTCGACGATATTGAAGATCCTGACTCTGTGTCAAAACTCGAAGGAAGGAATAAGACATATCATTGGATCAACAACGATATTATTCCGGCAGGCGATGATAATCCAAGAATTATTTTTCTGGGTACCCCACTTCACCCGGATTCAGCGATGAGAAGATTGGAAAAGAAAATTAAGGACGGTGAGATGGACGGAATATTCAGATCGTATCCAATTCTTGATGAAAATAACAACATTATGTGGCCCGGAAGGTATCCGGACATGGAGGCGATTGAGACGGAAAAAAGAAAGTCTGATCCTGTAGCTTGGGCGCAGGAGTATCTGTTAAAAGATGTGGTGGACGAAGATCAAATTATCAGTCCGGAGCGGATACAATTTTATAAATCGTTGCCAGAACGTGCGCTTTGGACGGGACATAAATTTAGAATTATTTCAGTTGATCCAGCAATGTCTAATAAAGAAACTGCTGACTGTACGGCCATTGTCTCCGCTGAGGTTTATCACTCTGGCAAAAACATGAAAATTTTCATCTTACCGAATCCAATTAATAAGCGTGGCATGTCTGCGAAGGAAACGGTTGAGTGCGTGAAAAGACTTCAGGATGACGTTATTGAAAGTTATGGGACCAAGGTGGTGGTGGAAAACGTTGGGTCACAATCAATACTTGTTCAAATGATGGAAGATGCGGGCATAAGGGACGTAGTATCATTTAGCCCTGGGAAGTTGGACAAAAGAACTAGGCAGGTGCTTGCAGCATCTTTTATAGAATACGGACAAATATTTTTCCCCGAAACAGGGACAAAAGATCTCATGAATCAGCTTATTAATTTTGGTTGTACGAGATATGATGATTTGGCAGACTCTTATGCTCAACTTGTATTAAAAGCTGCCGAGCTTGTAAAAAGTTTGTTTGTTATCCCTGGGGCGTGGTATCCTGAGTCATCATATCTGCCGCGTTATCTTACAAACAAAGAAAATTCTGAGAAGCTATTAAAAGAATTGGAGCGCGAGGCTGATATTAAGTTAATAAGGAGGAGTGATTTTGAGAGGCGAAATCAATAATCCGATAAGAAAACTTGACGTATGTGGCAAGTGACTGTAGGGTGTGGATAATATGTACAGCAATGAGTTTTTTATTCAGAGATCGTTTGAAGTGGTTTGGGCGGTTTTTAGGGTAGCCGAACATGCTACCCGGCTAAAGGTACAACAGGGCTTGGAAGACAAGGCGCTGGATTATCTGTTGGCCAAGGATATGAAGTCCTTGGACGGACTGGAAGAGATTGTTCGCTTTGGCGCCCAAATCAGGGATATCGGACAGGTTAACGCCAATGTCCTTTTGAGAGAGATGGGAACCCTTAGGGCGGCAATGCTTGAGCTGGCTGACATCCAGAGGAAGCAGTTGGCGCCGGCAAAAACCCCGGAAAGCGCCCCTCAAATAGAAGAGGTATTTGCCAAACCTCCGATGAGAGTCGCTGACCTTTTGGAGGCGATAAGAAAAGGGATGGGCGAGGATAAAAAAGAGGTAAGTGAAGATAAA
>Ga0315284_10010499_pt1 | contig 13189 bp, 16 predicted proteins | sample YL17G09_16_MG_FD_203696 | JGI IMG/M metagenome (GOLD analysis project Ga0315284, IMG submission 203696) | Sediment microbial communities from Yellowstone Lake, YNP, Wyoming, USA - YL17G09_16 | ecosystem: Environmental > Aquatic > Freshwater > Lake > Sediment | place: USA: Wyoming | collected...
CGCGGCGGCGGGCGGGCATCTGCGGCGTTGCCTCTCCTCGACGATGTCACCACATCGCCTGCGTCGCGGCGCCTTGCATCTGCCCGCCCGGCGCTCGCGCCAAAGTGTAAACGTTATTCATTGACAGGCCCTTGCTGCCGCCGGCTCCACACATGACCGTCAAGCTGAACCAAGTGACGAACCGAGGGTGAGCATGAACAAGAACGCAGCCGTCAATGAGCTGTTGGGTCAATATCTGAATCGAGGCATTTCACGACGGAGTTTCATTCAAGCGCTTGGGGCTGTCGGGATATCGTCGGCGGGGATCTCTTCCATGCTCGAGGTTGCTCAAGCCGTAGAGAGAGGCGTGATCCCCAACAATGCGCATTTGTTTACCGGAACCGGCGGCGAGCTCATGGTCGAACAACTGAAGGCCGCCGGCGTAAAACTCCTCTTCACCAACCCTGGGACGTCTGAGGTTGGTTTCTTCGATGCGTGTTTGGATGAACCTATCCAATTAATCCTCTGCTTGCATGAGGGCATTGTCGTTTCAGCCGCTGACGGATATGCCAAGGTTTCCCGAGAGCCCGGTTTCATAAATGTGCACGCATTTGCTACTGCCCAGGCAGCAGGCTGTGATGGCATTCGGGTTGAGCAAGAATCCGATCTGCGTCCCGCATTGCGGCGTGGGATCGAGGCAACCCGTGCCGGTGTCCCGTTTTTGATCGACGTTGAAGTCGCGCGCATCGGTGCCGGCGCGGTGAGCGCCTGGTTCCAAGAGTTCAGCGTCGCCCGGTCACGGGAGAAGGAGTAATCCATGAGCAAGAAAGTGTACATTGCCGCATATCATCAGTCCAAATTCGGCAAGCTGATGGGCATGACGGTACCGGCAATTCTGCAAAACGCGATCGAGGGGGCTTGCAGGGAAATCCACATCGAACCTTCGGCTCTAGACGTCGGATCGGTCGGTGCGACCTGCAATCTGGCGCTCAACGAGCAAGGCCTGCTGTCAGGGCTGATGGCCGCGGTCCCTGGCATGGAAGGGAAGCCGATCGAAGCGGTTGAAAACGCCTGCGCTTCCGGCGGACAGGCGATCCTGTCGACGATTCTCAAGCTGCAGGCGGGAATGGGTGATGTCGGGATCGCCGTCGGTTATGAAAAGATGCGCAACACCGAAGGGAAGATGGACGGCAAGATGATCGGGAAAGTGCTGGGCTTCTTCTCCCACCCGGACGAGCGGCCCGGGAAGGTCTTTGTTTTTCCTCATCTCTTCGCCGAAGTCATGGAAGCATACATGAAAGCGCATGGGGTGTCCGAACTCGATCTTGCCGAAATCGCGGTTGCCGAATACGCCAATGCCCGGCACAATCCCTTCGCTCAAATGCGCAACGTGGAATTGACGGCCGCCCAGGCGGTCAAGATCGAGGGGATCAATCGATACATCGTCGATGGCCTGCCGCTCAAGACCTTCGATTGTTCCCAAATCAGCGACGGCTACGCGGCCCTGATCCTGGCAACGGAAGACGGTTTGCGTAAGCTCGACATCGTCAAGAAAGATTGCGTCGAGGTGGCTGGATACTCTCAGGCCACGGATCCCCTGCGCAAGGAAGGACGCGACGTTCTGCGCCCGAGCGGCGCCTGCCGTGCCATGAGCCAGGCCTATGCGATGGCGGCCGTACGCCCCGCGGATATCAATGTTGCCGAGGTGCACGATTGTTTCACCGTGATGGGAGCCATCGCCACCGAGGTGATCGGGAAGGCGGAATATGGCAAGGGCGCACGCTACTGGGCGGATGGAAAGGCGCGACCCGATGGAGAGTGCGGCATCAACACCTCAGGCGGGCTGATTGCCAAAGGGCACCCTATCGGCGCCACAGGAATCGCTATGGTGGGATGGTGTGCATGGCAATTGCTCGGGAAGGTGCCCCAGCCGTTGCAGGTGCCTGACCCGCGAGTGGCCGCAACTTTCAACATCGGCGGCCCGATCTGTGCGACGGTATGCACCGTGCTCAGGCGCGCAGGGTAGTAAGGAAACGGATAGACCCCGCCTTCTCTGCTCCGAAAACAATTCGCCGCAAAACTGCAAAAGCAGCCACGAATGACACGGACTTTTGCTGGCCCATGGGAAACCGGGGACGCTCCCCCATTTCCCGCATGACTTGTCCATAACTCAGCTATTGCACGGCGGGGAATAGGGGAGCGTGCCCGGTTTCCCGCCCGGAGGAAACGGCACGATCAGCGCGACCGGCCTGGACGGAAAACTGTCAGCGGCAGCGGCAAGCGCGCTGGTCAAGCCGAGCGCATACAGCCGGATTTCACGGCTTTTCACGAGAGATTCCTTTGGAGCGCGAGAAAGTTGTCGACCATGGGGCGCAGCGTGCGTGCCTGCAGGACAGGCGCAGGTGCGCCGTTGGGCGCCGCCAGTCCGACGCGGTTGTGCCAGAGCGTGGCGAGGCCGACGCGCGCGGTGCCGAACAGGTCGAATCCCGAGCCCGCGACGAACAACACGCGTTCCGCGGGCAGTTCGAGTTCCCGCAGCGCCAGGCGATAGGGCGCTGGATCGGGTTTGTAATTTCCGGCGCGTTCGGCTGTCACGACGCATTCGAACGGCGCCTGCAGGCGCGCGGCAGCGCGCCGGCCGAGCCGTTCCGAGCAGTTGGTCACAACCCCCAGCCTGTATGCGGACTCGAGATCACGCAGCAGCGCGGGGGCGTCGTCCCAGGGCTGCAATTCATCCCATGACGCTTCGAGCCGGGCGGCATGTGACGCGCCGAGCCCGCTGGCGAGCGCCGCCTCCGCGACCAGATCTTCGTAAGGCCGGTAGGTCCCGCAGCCATAGGTCAGGCGCAGATATTCGATGCGCCACGCGCGGCCAGCGTCCTCGCCGCCGGCGACGCGGTTCCATAGCGACCAGGAATCGATCAGCGCGGTGAGCAGGTCGAATAGAATTGCATCATAATGGGGCATGGCGGAAAGCATAGAGCCATGGTTTATAGGTGAATTTAGCGGCCCTGTGGAATCCAGTTCTGTTGACTTCCTCGATTGATCCCGAGACACATAACGGATCCGAACGTGCCATATTACTCCAGGACGAGCCCAAGAGGTTATAATTCTCGCACACTTCCGGCGCTTTCATAAATTCGGTGACAGGTGTCCCCGATTTTTAGGCCGTGCCCTACCCCAAAACGACTTATGATATGCCTACTGCATGAAGGAGTAACGAGGCAATCATGAACACTACAGGCACTGGCAGTGCACGAGCAAAGGGCCCTGGGACTTTGACTGAAAAAAACACTCTCCTGCTTGTCGGCGGATATTTCTCGCTGGCATTCGCCGTGTTTCAAATCAGCGGCGTGTTCTGGCCGCCCAATGCGATCAAGTACCTCGGCGGACCTGCCGAGCTGAGCCAGACACGGCCGGTCATCTACACATTGATCTGCATCGTGGTTGCAGCGATCGTTGCAGTCTTGGGGCTATATGCTCTATCAGGAGCCGGGAAGATCCGTCGCCTACCGATGCTGCGCACAGTCATCACGGTAATGACCGTCATTTATGGCTTGCGTGGGCTGTTGCTTATCCCCCAAATGCCCGTCGTGATCAAGAACCCCGGCCTTATGCGATTCGCACTGTTCTCGGTGATTTCGCTGTGCGTGGGCTTTGTCCACCTTGGCGGATTGATCAAGCTCTTCAAGCAAGGGCGTCCGAGCGAAACATAAAATCGCCAGGGAAGTGTTCGATGTTGCGCTTGACGGCCTGCACCAGGGCACGGGGTTCCACTTGATAGAGTTCTTGCGGAGCCCGGGTGGTATCCTTTACTCAGGAGGATCTTATGGCTGAAACACCATCCAAAATGCCGGCGCTAGGCACGCCAGCTTCTGACTTCCATTTGCCCGACACGGTTTCGGGAAAAACCATATCCCTGCAAACGTTCGCAGGGAAGAAAGCCCTGCTGGTCATGTTCCTTTCGCGCCACTGCCCTTTCGTTCAGCATATCAAGCAGGAGATCGCGCGCCTGGACCGGGATTACGGCAAGCGTGGCGTCGGCATGGTCGCGATTTCCGCCAACGACATTGCGAACTATCCCGATGATGCACCCGAACGGCTCAAAGAAATGGCGAAGCAGACCGGTTTCACTTTCCCGTTTTGCCATGACGAGAGTCAGGCAACAGCCCGCGCCTACGAAGCAGCATGCACACCCGATTTTTTCCTGTTCGACGATACCCGCAGGCTCGTATATCGTGGGCAACTCGACAACAGCAGGCCGGGGAATTCAAACCCAATCACCGGCCGCGATCTGCGCGCCGCCCTCGATGCCGTTTTGGCGGGAAAGCCGGTCCCGATAGATCAGAAGCCGAGCCTCGGCTGTAATATCAAATGGAAGCCCGGAAGTGAACCCAGGTAGCCTCGGACGGCGACTTCATGCACGGCCAGGCAACCGAGCCGCTGCGGATATGGAAACCGGGGAACATCCCCGGTTTTCCATCGGCGGGCAGAGCGTCGGCGCAATTGGCTTTATCCTTTGTCTGAGACCTAGTAGACTAGTGTTAGACTAGTTGAATTGAGAGGATTCCTTATGAGTGCCACCGTCAAGATCATCGGAGCATTTGAGGCAAAAACGAAATTCTCCAATCTTTTGGAACGGGTGAGTCGGGGGGAGGAAATCACGATAACCAAGCACGAAAAGCCCATCGCCCGCCTCGTGCCTATTCAGGGCTCCAGTTTTGGGGACATTGAGCAGGCATTCGTGCAGATGGAGGAAATCCGGCGCCGGACCCAGCGCAAATCCGCACCCCGGAGAAAGCTCTCCTACCGGCAACTTATTGAAGAAGGACGTCGCCGATGAACAAATTGACTCTGGATGGCTCCATCGCGCTCAGTTGGTTTCTGCCCGGCGAGTGTACTGACAAGAACCAGGCCGTGCGCAAGTTATTCGAGGGCGGGACGAAGGCTATCGTGCCAACCATTTGGGCCCTGGAAGTTGCCAACGCGCTTCTGGTTGCTGAGCGCCGCAAGCGCATCTCGCTGGCCGACTCAGCGGCGGCCTGGGCCTCGCTCCAGAAACTGCCGATTGAGACTGATCCCGAAACCGGGCGACGGGCCGGGAGTGACATCTTAGCGCTTGCCCGCCAGCAACGGCTATCCGTTTATGACGCCGCCTATCTGGAGCTGGCTATGCGCCAGGGAACCCCGCTTGCCTCGCTGGACGAACTGCTGAGGGCAGCTGCTCGGGCACTGAAGGTTCCCCTGCTACCCGAAGCACTTTAAGCCGGGCCCGCGGGAAACTTCATCCAGCCTCAGATTTTTGCGCTCCTCTGACCCGAGTGTTCGCCGTTGGCCGTCTATCTTCATGGGACTAATCCGGCTGAAAGCTGCCTCGGAGTGCTCGCGCTTTTCGAGGTGGGACAGCTGGAGGACTCGGTGGCGTCCCCACCTTTCGGAAATAGGGTTGCGTCCCCGGTTTTTGGTTTTTTGCTGGGCGGCACGCAAAGGTCGGCGAGGGTGCCTGCCGAATCGAGTTGCTCAACCTTTCTGGCGGCTACCCGCCAAAGGTCTTTTGGGCGAACTTCGCCGTCCCGAAGCAGAATGGCTTCGGGATGAAATCCATGAGTTGCGAGAAATTTCGGTGACAGGCTACTCAATTCCCTAATTCAATCGGAAGAACTCCATTTGCATACCCGGAATTGGGGAATTGAGTCGCCTGTCCTGTCCTCATTTTCTTGTCGCTGAGCACACGGGCGTAACCTGTATCTTGACATTGTTAAGGTATAAGTTTAAATATGTCATATGCGCTATATCCCACGAACTCTTGCCGGACCGCTGAAGGAGGCGGCGTCCCATTTCCCGGTTCTCATCCTGACCGGCCCGAGGCGTTCGGGCAAGACGACTCTTCTTCTCCGGTGTTTCCCAAAAGCATCCTATCATCTGCTCGAAGACCCGGATGTCGTCGGCCGGGTTCGGAGCGACCCCCGATCCTTTCTGGAAGCGATCCGTCTGCCGGCTATCCTCGACGAGATCCAGAATGTGCCGGAGCTCTTCAATTACATCCGGTCAAGAGTCGATCAATCGGGAAAAAAAGAAGGGGGGTGGTATCTCACGGGTTCGCAGGAACCCGCCCTCATGAAGGGTGTCTCGGAATCCATGGCCGGCCGGGCCGCGATTTTTCAGCTTCTCCCCCTGTCTCTGGCAGAATCCTCGCGGGTGACTCTCCAGAGAGGCGGGTTTCCGGAAGTCCTGGCCAGTCCTGCGATCGCCGAGGTCTGGTTCCGTTCCTACATTCAAACCTATCTGGAACGGGACGTGCGCTCGATCAGCTCGATTCGGGATCTGACCACCTTCCGGCGCTTCCTATCTCTGACTGCCAGCCGAATTGGTCAGACGCTCAACCGGAGTGATTTGGCCACACCTCTGGGGGTCTCGGTTCCAACCATTTCTGAATGGCTGAATATCCTGGAAGCCACCCACCAGATTCTCCTCGTCCCCCCTTATTATGAGAATTTCGGGAAACGTCTGGTCAAGTCGCCCAAGCTCTATTTCGCGGATACGGGCCTGGCCGCCCACCTGCTCGGCCTGGAAACCGAACGGATGCTGGCGAAGTCGACGTTTTATGGTCCGTTGTTCGAGAGCTTCGTCGCTTCCGAGATCGTCAAGGCCCAGATTCACAATGGGAAGAGAAAGGATCTTTACTTTTTCCGGGACCGCCAAGGACTGGAGGTCGATTTCCTCGTTCCCGGAAGCGGCCGCCGGCTTATGCTCATGGAGGCCAAAGCGACCCGCACCGTCCGGCCCGAAGCGGCCGAGTCCTTGAGCCGGCTTACAAAGTCCATATCCGGCTATTCGGTCGATTCAATTCTTATACATCTTGAGGGCGAAGTGGACAAAAACGTGACAAGCGTCCGACCCGGCGTCCGTGCAGCGACCTGCCGAGAGATATCCAAGATAATTTTGGGCTAGATAATTCTCCTTCCCGGAAATAGGTTCTGTGCCGGATGTCTGGGAGAAGAGCGACCCAATCTTGACCGCCGATTCCGCACAGGTTCATTCACCGTGCGTATAGTTCAAAAGTGACTTCGACCACGGCGAGAATATCCACAGCTTGTGCACCCATTTTGCGGTGCGAGGCTGCTGTTTATATACCGGGGCCGGACCACGCTAACTGACTTACTTAAAAAACGGACTGAGCTTCCTGAACCCCTCAAAATGCGCCTCTGCGGCATTTTCCCCCATAGTTTTTTGCTTACAAAACAATTTACGCAGCAAACCTCGCCGGAAGAACAGAACCGTCCACAACAGCGCCTGGGGTTTGCTTAGATTCAAATTCCGGGCTTGTTTTCTGCCGCTAACCACATTCCTGATGCGCTTACAATGGCGTATTTTCTGTTCCCGCAGTTCTTTGCCGAGGTCCGACCCCAATCCACTCAAAATAGCAGGCTTCCCGACACGGTCCTTCGCGAGATCGTCGATCCTGGGACTTCTAGGAAACGCTTAAATAAGCAAGTTATTGATATTGCAGCATTCCCGAAACAATCAGTTTCCGGACAGAGTTTGAATGATCCGCACCAGGGCAATCAGGTGCTGGTCTTCGGGCATATTCCGCACGTATCGCATTGCCTCATCAAAACTGTAGGTCGCGAGGTCGGACACGAGTGACGCTTCCACATCGACGGCGCCACTGCCGTAGGTCCGGGTTGGAGAGCCGAGCGTGACCGAGCCGAGCTGGATCGGGTTGTTTTTCTCCCGTTCAGACAGTGCGGCGAGAATGGTGAATCCTTCCTTGATCAGGTCGGGATTGGGCTTTCCGAGGATATCTCGATAGGCACTCATGACTTCCTGCAAGGCGACGGCGCGCCTCTGCAGCGGCTCGACTTGTTTGACCAGATCGGCAGCCTTCTGAAGTATCTGTGCAGCCTGACCGGGATCCGACTCGCCGGCTTTCTTGGCCTGACCGATCAGAAGCATCAACTCCTGGTTCATTTTCTGCGACTCGGCGGTCGTCGGCATGGTCGTCGCCGCGCTGAGAACGGACTGCCCGCGCGGTGCCATGGCAGGTACCGGCTGGCCCCGCGGTGCAAGGCCCGGAGGGCGGCCGCGCAGTCCCTGGTACTTCTCCGCCCCGGGCCCCGGAGGTATCGTGCCCCCGCTGCCGCTGGAGCGGCCATCAAAGGAGTAAGCCAGGTTGTAGGGACCTGTCGGACGGCGATTCAAAACGTTCTCAATAAATCCCAGGTCGTCTGTTTTCTTTTTCAAGCCGGGGATCATTTCCAGCGTCTTCGTAGCCAGACCGATATTGAACGGAAGATTGACCGCCACGCTGACCAGTACGGCTTCCGCGGCAGTAAGCTCCACACTCTTGTCGCCGACTGTGAGTATTCCTCCGGATCTCGGATCCGTCAAACTACCCAGCGAGGGCACAAGCAGGTTCAGGGCTTTCAGGTACCGGTCCGCGTCCAAGCGGGCCAATTGCCCGAGAAAACTGCGATAGCGGTTGATGGCATCCGCATTCGGTTCCTGCTGCGAAAAGGCGGCGACGGTTTGGTCGGCGAGTTTGAGGGCTTCATCCTTTTGGCCCCCCCTGTTGAGTTGCATCAGCATGCGGCCGTTGGCCAGGTAGTCCACGGTCCCTGTAGAAGCCTGTTCGCTAATCATATTCAGCGCCTGCTGGGGAGCTCCGGAAGCCATCTCGGGCGCGATGATGGAATTGAAACGGCGTTTGGCCTGGGCGTACCACTGCTGCGCCGATTCGCCGAGCCCGGCAGGCTCCGGCCAGCTTGGGAGCAAGGCAGCGACCCGTTGCGGATTCATGGAAGCATAGGACGACAGCAGCGCATACGCTGAATTGGTAAATCTCTGATAGACGGCAACGGTCTGGGCGCCCGCCGCGGTGGAACGCAGCTGGGAGTAGATCCCCTCGATGGCTTCAGGCGCCCTTGCGCGTTCGATGCGGATCCAGATCTGAACGAACTCGGCGATCACAGCCGGGTTTGGAGAACGCCCGGCAACCTGCGTCGCTTCCTGTAAAGCTGTGCGCGCATTCTGCATTTGCTCGGGCGTTACATTCGCCTGCGGCTTTCGGGTGAGCTGAGCGTCGACTGTCGCCACGGCCAACAAAAAGATAGAAACAACGAAGACAGTGCAGATACGAGAAATGCGGGCATGCAACATGACATGTCTCCTTGAAGTGCGACTATGATATGACAGGAGCGGAGGTATTGACAGTACTACGTCCAGATTATGAACTCCTGCTTCCCGCGAGCCGCGCCCAGATCGGCCAGCATCCACGCCGTAAATGCCGGTACTGATTTGATGCCAGTCAATAATTTCTGGAGCGTTTTCACGTTTCACCCCGGCCGTCAGCGACTATGTCTTTCTGCGTCAATAGGTGAAAAAGCGGGGATGTCCCTCGTTCACCTGATTCTGCAATTTGAGGCAGGCAACGATTGGTGTTTAAAAACAGATATACGTGTGTCTTTCCCCAATTCCTCCAGGAAGGAATCGGCAGATCGAGTCGGATGGAAATCGGGGAAAGAGCCTGTCACTGAGTCTTTGCCGCCGCCCGCCTGCTTGAGCCGCTCGTCGTCAAGAGCGAAGCCTTTGATGATGTATTCTGCCAGGCGTTCGTTGCAAGATTCATAGCCATCGATGAACCGCTCGACCGGCACCACCGGTTCACCAGGATTGGAGATCCCGACTCGATTGCCATAGACGTCAATCTTCACCGAGGATCCGCCGACCGCAATAACCTGGTGGGAAAGAGCATTAGCAACCAACTCACGGATCACAACCTCGGGGACAAGCTTAACTTCTTTTCGCAGGGCTTGGGGATCTGGAAAATGTGATTCTCCGGCTCGTCTGTCGGTTTAATTTCGGCATTTGTCAATTGCATGTGACTATCCGCATGGGAACTTCAATTTTCCAGACCCCGGTCTCGTCAAAGATGATCTGGATGGAAATATTGAAATTGAGCGTCTGATGAACTCTTCAAGCGGTTTTGGCGGGATCGTGTCGCGTACTGCCTTTGGTTCAGGGCGTGGTGCCTGGTTTCCCATCATTCCATTCCATTGCCTGCCAAACAGAATGCTATGGCCAAAGGTTTGGGTCTTCTGCGACGGGATTGCCGTAAGATCGTACTGAAACGGTGTACTTCTATAAACATCAGGGGTCAAAACAACTTCTTCGAAAAAAGCCTTGTTTGTCACTTTGCCCCTCCGGTTTGTTGACCGATTGATGATACCACGGGAGAGATAGAGGCTGCATCGGCTAAAATCTCGACTTTCCTCCAACATGCCTCGGTATCCGTTCCAGACACCTGGATATTCCCTCCTGTCAATCGACAGGCCGATAGCCTTCCTTTAGTTCTCACTTCGGACGCCGCCCTTGGGCTTTCCACGACAGCATTGACGACCGAATACTCTACCTCAGCGCCGGCGCCCGCGAGATTCTGAATTGCCTGCTGTGCCACGTTTTTCCAAATTTGATCGATCAAAGGCGGCGGTGCATTGGCGGGCAGAACGAGAGGGGCACAAGGCTTCAGGATGGCCGCAATAGCTGGATCGCTCAGCAGGTAATCAAAAGGGTTGAAGGGCTTTCGAAGTTCCATGTAGCCCTCAAGCCCAAGGTAGGCAGACCAGATCAGGCCCTCAAGTTCTTTGTCCTCAGGTGCGATTTTCAGGTTCAGCTCTTTCGCCCTGGTGCGGGAGACAGCGTCCCCGTGGGCAAAGAAGCTCTTGTTAAGATCGTCAGCAATCTGTTTCGCCCGGCTTCTTTCCTCCACGCTCTTCATATGCAGCAGAAGCAATCTTTCGCCGACCGAGGATGACAGTTCGCTTGCTCGCTTGGCGGCGCCGACATTCAGGGGATCTACCGCGGAAAACAACCGATCGATAATGGCCGCGATGTGGACCTGTTCGCTGATTTCAACATCCTTTTCCAGGAAGCGGAGAAACGCACCTACGTCCTCATAGGAGAAATGCCTTTGATTTCCCTCCGGTAATGGGATCGATATCTGAGGGTCAATCGGGCCCAAGGAAGCATGTGGGTGCATCACGATTTCATCCGCCCCCATAGCGAAGATGGTTGCGGCGCTGAATGCCATGTAGGGCACCAGAACGGACACGTGTTCGAATCGCTCCCTCAGCACTGACATGAGTTTCCACGCTGCCAGCGCATCGCCACCGGTGCTGTGGATAAGCACATCCACACAGTTACTGTCGTGGATGGCATCGATCTGATCGATGAATTCACGAACCGCATCTCCGGCCATCATGGCTTTCACGCCGGGCCGCGTGCTGGTCGCATAAACGATAAGTGGCCGCGATCGAGCGGCTTCAATCGTTTTGTACCGTTCTACCCTGCTATTGAGGTCCATTTTTTTAAAAGACTCATCAGAAAGGTGTTAGAAACTGTGGAAACGTCCCTTACCAGAATGCGAACGAGGTGTAGCATCACCCATGAAGTTTCGTCAATGTCCAAATTTTTTCACGAATTTTGGAGTTGGCTGTCCCCCGATTTCTCAAATCTGAACTTGGCGAGATGCGCCGGCTGGAAAAAGGGCGGGCCGCCTCATACCTGTCCGATATAGATATTGGAAATAGCGACGCTATCCAAATTGTGGAAAGGAGGAGATCATTCAAGGATGCCCTGAAGCCACGAGTATCAGAGGTTGTCCTCAGCTGAACGGCAAAGCCGGCAACCGGCAACGAAAAGAGAGATCCCATAACTGAAATTAGGAGGCGTCGCCATTTCCCGACATGGTCCTTTACGAGATCATCGATCCAGTACTTCTCGGAGCGCGATTTCTCGAGCCTGGTCGCGGGAGCGGCCGCAAACCAAATGAAATGCGACGAGCGCGGGGATTTCGACGACTGCCGCCATCCCCACTTTCGCTGCCGTACGCGGCATGGAGCTGTGCGACATTATCCGCTCGGTCAGCGTTCTGATCGGCGCAGCCGGGATCGTTGCCCTGGGAAATTCCTTAGAACGAAAAAGCAGGCTCCAAAATCGAGCGTAAGCCCGATTTTCAGGCTCTCCGTGGTGCTCATCCTATCAGATTCAAAAGATTTCGGCTGGTCCGTCCCCGATCCCAAAATGGCGTATTTCTGTTTCTGAAGGTGTTTGCCGTGGGCCGACCGCGATTCCAAGCTATAGCTCTCTCCATCCTTCTGGGACGAGAAGCGGATCGGTGAGTCGCAACAAGGATTCGCATGCGACGTTTGCTACCAAGTCGTCAGGGTGATCCAAGAATTGTCTGATGAGTTTCTCGTGGGAAGCGTCTCCAAACCTTCCGAGCAGCGAGAGCATCCTGACTGCTTGGGAAGTGTCAGTCGCTGCCGAGAGGCGGTTGCAGACCTCGGCGGCGACGGCTGAAGAGGGAAAGTGGCGCAGGTCATCGGCAGCGATGGCGATGTATATGTTGTCCTTCAGATCCGCCCGCTGGTCCAAAACGTAGGGGATGGCGAATTCGTCTCCTCGATCTATCAGTTCTCGGATGCATAAGTGCGACATGCGAAGATGATCATCTTCACGCACGACCGCATCGGCCGAGGTTCCACACCACTCCACCCGCTTACGCAAGAGACGGCGAACATCTGGGCTGTCGATCTGCCTGAAAGCGTGAACGAAGTCCCAGTTTTGTATAGGTGACTTTGGCTGATAAGTAGCATCGAGATACTCAACGAGCTCTGTGGTGTGGATGTGGGTGTAGTACCTCCCCCTCGTCCATCCCCGGGTCCATGACAAGCGACTTGCCTGCTCGCAGAGCCATTCTGGACCATCTAGTCTTGTCTTCGCTCGCGCCACGACAACGGCCATCGCAGACGGAGTCCCGCACATGATCAATGCTGAAACGATAACATCCTGGCAGTCCCCGTCCGCGAACAACGCGCATAGGGCTTTCTCTGCTTCCGGCGTACCGATGACGCCAAGGCTTGCCGCCGCATAGATGGCTGCATCCGACTTGGGATGGGCGGAGATCATTGCCTTCAACAAGGGAACGGCGGCATTATCTCGAAGGTCTCCTAGGGCGTGGGCAGCCTCCATTTTGGTCCAGAGTGAGTGGTCCTGAACATCCTCCGCGAGTATCTGGCGTAAAGTGGGAGCCGAACGTACAGACCCGTATTCCCCGAGCAGTCTTGCCGCTTGCCCCCTCAGATCGCCGATGTCGAGGCATGCGCGCAAAGCTTCTTCCACTTCGACCGAGGGGCAGAGAGGGGCGAAC
>Ga0315284_10010500_pt1 | contig 13188 bp, 13 predicted proteins | sample YL17G09_16_MG_FD_203696 | JGI IMG/M metagenome (GOLD analysis project Ga0315284, IMG submission 203696) | Sediment microbial communities from Yellowstone Lake, YNP, Wyoming, USA - YL17G09_16 | ecosystem: Environmental > Aquatic > Freshwater > Lake > Sediment | place: USA: Wyoming | collected...
ACGAGGTCACTCAGTTGTTATTACCTCCCCAACTATTGGTGGCTTAATAACTGAGAAATCTGTAGAAGCTGGAGTTAAAGTATATCAATCAAATAAACAAATTCCAGAGTTCAAACCAGATATAATACACATTTCCGACTATTTGACAGGGCCTATACTCACATCAAGATATCCTAAAATCCCATGTGTATCTACTATTCATTCTGAGTTCCCGATGGGTAATCCATTCGTGAGTGAGCGAATAAAAAAATATATTTGTATTCGTGAAAGTATAATTGAAAAGGTGGTTAAGTTTGACCGGATTAATAGAGCAGATTGCATCCACATACCTAACGGCTTTGATATTGAGAGATTCAAACCAGTTGAAAGAACTATGGAAGAATCCAGTGATAAGATTCGGGTGTTATTTGTTGGAACAGTTGATAAACTCCGGCAAGCGACTTTAACACATCTTCAAGAAATGTGTGAAAAAGAAGGTCATGAATTACAACTTGTTGGTTTACGATTATCTGGTTATATGGATGGTCATAAAAACTGGATAAAGCCAGACCCTGAAATTGGTGGTATATGGGATATAGAAAAATATGTCCATGACTGCACAATAACAGCAGGTATATTATTGGGACGAACTACAATTGAAGGTTGGTTGTGTGGTAAGCCTGGTATAATTTATGATTTAAATATTGATGCTACAATTAAATCAGTTAAGTTACATCCAGTTCCAAAAGATGCTAAAGAAAAATATGATATAGTTAATGTTACTAATCAAATTGAAAAGGTGTATGAAGAGGCTATGGGAGTGTGAATAATATGGTGAAGAAGCAAGTTGTTAAGAGTGAGAAAAATACTATGACTGATAAAGATGTTGAAAGACTTACTGGGTTTATTATGGACCTTACTACAAGAGCTATTAGCAATCCAAGTATTGAAATGAGAATTGCTAGTGAGGTTAGAATGAAGAAAATTGAAGCCATTAAATTTGCTATGGAAGTTATAGCTAAGATATAAATAAATCATAACTTACAGTCACACGAGGTATTGACCTTGTGACAAAGGTGGTATAAATGAATCCAAGAATAATAGAGAGAGAAGTGAGCATTAAGAAAGTGAATGTGCCATGTGATGAGACCGAAGTTGGTAGAGTAGAGATTGATGATAACATCTATTCTATTGATGATACTTTAAAAGTTGGGTTTGATTTAGTATTTGATAAACATAATAGTATATTAGCATCTTGTTCAGATGAGTTAATTATAGTTTGTGTATATGTAGTAAGTAGTAGTGGTATGACTCAAACATTAATATATAGACGGAATATGAGAGAATATAATATATCTGGTATATTTAGACGATATAGAGTACCATTTAATATGTTTGAAGATGCAGTACAAAAAAAATTAACAATATTGGATAATAATTATTTTAAATATTATGATGGTAATAAAACTGATATAAGTAAGTCAATATTTGATGGAAATCCACGAACGAAATTAGAAAGATATCAAGCATTAAGTGTTAGAATATTGGCTCCAATGAGTATAGTAAAATCTAAAAGTAAAATTACTTTGGAACTCATGGAGAATCGAGCACATCCGACTGAAAAAGAAGTAAAAGTTATATAGTGTAAAAAAAGTGAGTTGGGGTAATTATGCTATGGGATAAGTATATCAAGAAAATTGAGCAAGCACCAGAGCTAGGACGAGTAGTCATAATTACTCCAACTCATAACCGGAAAGACTTGCTAGAACAGACTATTAAATCTGTTATAGCCCAGACCTATACTAACTATGAATACTATATACTCGATGATGCCTCAACAGATGGAACAGATAAGATGGTCAAGAAATATCTTAAAGATAATCCCAACATACATTATATATACATCAAGGAGAAATCAAATCCTATTATGTTGAATGAGTTTGGATGTAGAATAGCCATGAGAAGGGGTGAGTTCTGGACGCGTATTTCGTCAGATGACCTATTCCTTCCTGGTAAGTTACAAACTGATGTTGACTTCTTAAATAAACATCAAGAATTCGGTGCTTGTTATGGACCATTTGATAAGATAGATTTATCACGAAACTTTATTTGTCCAGGTATGGAAGCATATGATATCGACCCAAAGAAAATGCGTGAAATAATACGAAAGAGATTTATAATATCGTGGGCTAATTTCTGTGTTAGAACGAGTGTATTATGTCGTATGCTTGATAAGTTTAAACACTTTTCCCATCCAGAGCAAATCAATATGGAAGATTGGGTTTTCAATGCTAAGATGTTAACTATTGCTAAGGTGGGTTGGACTGGAAGTAAATCAATGGCCCAATACCGAATACATAAAGACCAAGGATGTCTAAACCCAGTTATAATAAATCGTGATACTATATTGGCTAGAACATATGTTAATGAAATAAGTAAAGTACCATCTGAAGTTGAAATTATAGAATATTTAAATGAACCAGATTATTATGAACATATAATGTTAGAAACATTTGGAGAAACACCAATAATAATGGATGATACAAGAAATGATAAAATATCATTTCGTGGTCAAGCATTAATACCAAATGATGCAAAGTTAGGACTTGACCTTGGTTGTGCTCGTGGTTATTGGACTAAACGGATTAATGATGAAATATTAACTGGGGGTAAATGTATTGGCACGGATGTTTGTAAAGAATTCATTGATAGAGGTCGTAAAGAATACGGTGTGGATATCCGTGTTGGCGATTATCACAGGATTGAATTTCCTGATGGTATGTTTGATTTTGTATATGCTGATAACAGCATAGAGCATTCACCAAGACCAGAGATAGTATTACAAGAAGTATATAGAGTATTGAAAGATAATGGTATATTTATTTTAATAATACCACCTGATAAATTAGGATATCCACAATATAATAATATTTATCATATTTGGAAAGTTAATGAATCTGATGTACGAGAAGCATTATCATTATCTGGATTTAAAATAGAAGAATTTATAACACTTAATTTGGTTGAAATAGGAGCACTTTTATATCACGAAGCTGCAGATTTAACATATATTGTTAAAGCTAGAAAGGTGAAGTAATGTTCGATTATTATGGTAGGAATGTTGATTATACAGTGGGGTGGACACCATCACTATATTGTAAAAATAATTGTTTTTATTGTCCACAACGTTTTGAAAGAAAGTCTAATAAATTAGCAATGAGGAATGATATAAGAAATAATATAGATTTATTTACGAATTTCTTTAATAAACGTGGAGTATTTGCTATATTATTATCGGGTGGAGAACCCTTTCAATGGGATGGTATCATAGAGTTAATTAAAAAATTAACAAAAAAACATTATTTAATGATACATACTGCATTAACTGAAGATATTTCAGATTTTGTATCACAAATAAACTCAAATAGAATAATATTTATGCGTTGTGGATTACATCCAAATGTTCTTGAATTTGATGATAATGGGAGTGAATTCTTAAAATTTTATAATAGGGTTCGTACATTAAAGAAAAAAGGATTCAAACCTATTGTTTGTGTTCCATGTAGATTAGAAGTATTAAATTCTATACCAAGTATATATGAGGTGTTTTCAAAAATTAATGTTGCTGTTGAACCAACATATTATTTACAACCATTTTCACAAGAATATACTGATGAAGATATTGATAATATTAAAAAGTTAATGAATACTAATGTAAATATAAAGTTATTAAAATATAAGAATAATATATATAATGGTAAAATATGTGATACTGGTTGGCAAGATATTGTAATTAATTATCTTGGTAATATTACTCGGTGTTGGCACGATGAAGTATCTCCATCACTTGGTAATATATATGATGATACTTTCAATTTATATAAATATCCACAAATTTGTGTTAGTGAATTACCTTGTGGTTGTAGAAATTATTATTATGATGAAGTGTGTATTAAGGATGGGTCTAAATCTGAAATGAAAAAATTGATTAGTGGGTTTGTAAAACCGATTGGGTGATATAGTTATGGTATTAGTTAATATTCCAGGTAGATTATCAATAGAACTACCTAGATTTTATACTCAATTTGAGGGGTATTATCCAGATTGTGAACCTGAAACAAAGAAATGGTTCGTAAATAATATTAAAGAAAATTGGGTGTGTTTTGATTGTGGTGCAAATATTGGTTATTATACTATATTATTTGCACAAATGGCAAGTAAGGGTTGGGTTCATTCATTTGAACCAACAGTAACTTTTGATATGTTAGTTGAAAATATAAAATATAATAAGATAAATAATGTAAATTTAGTTAATATGGCAGTTGGTTCAAAAACTGGTAAGTTTACAGAAATACTTAATAAATGTTGGGGTTATGAAGTTGAAAAATGTTTATATAATTTTATTACAATAGATACTTATTGTAAGAAGTTTAAGATTAAAAGAATTGACTTAATAAAAATTGATACTGATGGGTGGGATTTTGAAATTTTGATGGGTGCTAAGAATATTATAAATAAGTTCCATCCAAAAGTAATGATAGAAATATATGAGCCGACATTATCTGGGCATGGTCATACTGTTGATAATGTTTTGGAATGGCTAAATGCCATAGGATATTCTAAACTTACATTATTGGAAGATTGTAATTATATGGCAGAGTTTGTAGGATGATATTATGTTATCTAAAAAAGTAGAGGATTGTATAATGTCTTATAATATTACAGAAAATAAAGAAGGATGGCAAAAATATAGACATAATCATATAATAGATTATAATAATATAATTGATATAGTTAATGATATGAAATTAAATAATAATGAGTCGGATAGTAGGCCTTATATATATCCATTGGGGTAATATTGTGTATATCTTAGGGTTATCTGGACTATATCATGATTCCGCTGCTTGCTTGATTAAGGACGGTAAAATAGTTTTTGCTATACAAGAGGAGAGACTTAGTAGAATTAAACATGATAGTAGATTTCCTTTATTATCTATAAAAGAGTGTTTGTATTATGAGAATATTGGTCTTAGTCAAATAGACCATATAGTGTGGTATGAGAATCCATCATTAAAATTGGACCGAATTATGCAAACAGTTAGAAAAGGGTATCCAGAAACTTCACAATATCTTACTGATGTAGTATACAATTATATACATACAAAACATGATATTAAAACTATAATTGGGGAGTTATTGGGATGGAAAGGAGAGATTAGTTATGTCGACCATCATATTTCACATGCCGCATCGTCATTTTTAACTTCACCTTTTGATGAGACTTGTATATTAGTTATGGATGGTGTTGGAGAGTGGACTACAACTTCAATAGGATATGCAAATAATGATGCTATAGTATTAGAAGAGCAAATAGATTTTCCGAATTCATTGGGATTATTTTATAGTGCATTTACATCATATTTGGGATTTAAAATAAATGATGGTGAATATAAAGTTATGGGATTAGCTCCATATGGAGTACCAAAATATATGAATAAAATTAAAGAGAAGTTAATAAATATAAAAGAAGATGGTAGTTATTCTATTAATTTTGATTATTTTTCATGGAATAATGGTATTAAAAATTATAATTCAAAATTTGAGGATTTTTTTAATACCCCAACAAGACATAAAGATGATAAGATATTACAAATACATATGGATATTGCAGCTAGTGTGCAGAAAGTATTAGAAGAGGCTGTTATTAAAATATCTAATAAATTGTATAATAAATATAAAATTAATAAATTGTGTATTGCAGGTGGAGTAGGATTAAATTGTGTAATAAATAGTAGATTGTTGAAGGAAACGAAATTTAAAGAGATTTATATTCACCCAGCCTCAACAGATGCCGGGGGTGCAGTTGGATGTGGATTATATCATTATTATTATAATCTTTCAAATAAAATACATAAAACAAATTATTTTAATCCATATATAGGATGTGGGTATGAAGTAGATGAAATAAAATATTATTTAGATAATAATAATATAAAGTATGATACTATGAGTTATAATGATATTAATGATTATGTAGCTTCAGCTATTACTAAACAGAAAGTTGTTGGATTATTTAGGGGTAGAAGTGAGTGGGGTCCAAGAGCATTGGGTAATAGGAGTATAGTTGCAGATGCAACTAATAAAGAAAATTGGAGTAAAGTTAATTTGTATATAAAGTTTAGAGAATCTTTTAGACCATTTGCACCATCAGTTTTATATGAGGATGCTCTTTCATATTTCGATATTAATATGCCGAGTCCGTATATGTTATTTGTATTTAAGACTTTAACAAAATTATTACCTGCTACAACCCATGTAGATGGTAGTTCTCGTATACAAACAGTTGAAAAATCACAGAATAAAGAATATTATGATGTAATTTCAAAATATAAAGAAAAAAGTGGTGTTGGTGCAATAATAAATACTTCATTTAATATGGCTGGACAACCAATAGTAAATAATCCACATGATGCATATGATACCTTTATAAGAACTAAGATGGATATATTAGTATTAGATAATATAATTATTGATAAGAGTGTGATATAAATGGTGGACGAATCTAAAGACATTGTGGAATTACATCAATCATTTAATCATTGTTATTCTGTTACTGATAATATTGGTAGAGTTAAATTAGTACCATATAAAGCATTAGTTAGAGGTTTTGATGGTAAACTACATGAAATTATAGTAAATACTAAAGGATATAGAGATGTTGAACATGAGGTAATACCAAAGACAAAAGATAGAATAATTGCATTTGGTGATTCATGTACTTTCGGTGCATTTGGTTATACTAATTGGCCTACTAGACTTAGAAAATTACTAAAAAATAAAGTGGAAGTTATAAATGCAGCGATAGAAGGTACCAATTCTATTTTTTGTATAGAGCGTATAATGGAAACTGAGAATAATTATAAATATACTATAGGTATAGTATATACTGGATGGAATGATATATATGGTTTATCTTATTCTGCTGTTGATAGTCTTCGTAATAATTTTAGTATTATGAAAGGATTGATAGATAAAGTTGGAGCAAAAATGGTTTTATGTACATTACCAACTCAGGTATGGGAAGATTTTGAACCAGAACATTTATCTACTATAACAGGAAATCGTTGTATACCACAAACACAAACACCAATAACTACTAAAAATGATATCATGTCCTTAAGTAATCTTATTGGTCATTTTAGGAACATTTATATGGAAATAGGTATGAATATGAATATACCTGTTATTGATTTATATAGTCATGTTATGGGATATCCAATAGATGAGAGAGTTAAAATGTTTTTCGACCCACTTCATCCAACTGATGAGGGTCATAAAGTAATATCTAAATATATTAAAAAAGAATTGATGAAATTAAAATATTTAAAATAATGTAAGGGTGTGAGTAAATGAGTGATATGTTTGATAAAGTATATTCGCCATACAAAGTAACACAATTTCCACGACATATAACAAATTTAAAAATGGGTTGGACTGTTCCACCAATACATTTAAATGTTGATTTATCATCACGATGTTCACAAAATTGTCAATTTTGTTATAAAAATAATTTATGTTTAGGTGGTGTAAAACGATTTAAAAATGAAATGTTTTTACCTAAAGAAACACTTGATAAATTGATTAATGAAATACCTAAAGTAGGTATATGTGGGGTTGAATTAACTGGATTTTATGGTGAACCAACTATGCATCCAAACTTTGATTATTTTGTTAGTGGATTAAAAAGTAAAGGTATTTCAATTGGATTAATTACTAATGGTGACTTCTTAGATAAAATAAAAAGTTATAGTCTATTATCATATATAAGAGTTAGTATATCATCACTAAAAAATGAAGTTCATAAAAAGATACGTGGTGGTAAGAAAGATATAAGTAAAATATTGGAAGATTTACGAAATATAAATTATAGTAATAAAGTGTGTTTTCAGCCAGTTACTGGATTAGGTTTTACAATAGACCTTTATAATTATAAAGAAGTTTATGATGTTTGTATAAAGGCTTGTCATATTGGATGTAATAATATTCGATTAACACCAGTATGGAAAAATGATATGTCATATTGGACTAAAATATCAGAAGAAGTTCATAAACAAGTTAAAGAAGCTAAGAAAGAAATTGGTGATAGATTAAAAATAATAGGTCCAGATACCTATGAAAAAGTGTATATGGGTAAGAAAAATTATCATAGATGTTGTTATTCCAATTTAACTATGAATATAACAGCTGATGGAGAATGTTATCCATGTTGTGTTACTCGTGGAGTAAAAGGTTGGTCATTCGGAAATATAAATGAACAATCACTTGATGAAATAGTTTGGGGATATCCTCGCCGAAAATTACTTAAAAATATTAATCCTAATGGGTGTCCTTCATGTATATGGGATGCTAAAAATGAGTTCATAGAGTATATGGTTGAAGGTGGTATGCATGCCGAGTTCGTATAAGTTATTGAAAATACCGAAAGGTAAAGTAATCGCAATGGTTTTACATGACCATTGTAACTTTGCTTGTGACTATTGTGCTATACCATTAGATAAGAAGAAAGATACAACTCAACTTTCAAAATATTATGATGGTAGTTATATTGATAGATTTATGAGTTATGGTGGTGATAATGCTTTTGTTTTAAGCGGTGGAGAACCAACTCTAACACCAAGATTTATTCAATTTATTGAGAAGATTATTGAACAAAATAGAATATCAATGTATACTAATCTTAGCACTGATGTTACCTGGCTAAGAAGGTATGCTGATAAAGTGGATTATATAATGGCGGCTTTATCTCCTTATTATGATACTGAAAAATACTTCGAGAAATTTGCAGATAAGGTAAAGATGTTATATGAAAATGATGTAAATGTATTTGTTAGATTTATAGCTACAAAAGCGAGAGTTCCATTAATAGATAAATATCTAAAATACTTTAAACATATAGATGTGCCATTCTTAGTATATCCAGAATTCAAATATAGTTCAGGACCATATCAACTTGAGTATTATACTGAAAATGAATTTATGAAGATTTTTGACCATGCTAATTATATTGGAAAATTATACTTGGAACATAATGGTGTGAAAGGTAATTGTTTGAAGTGTTTAGCAGGTAGTAAATATATTTATATAGACCAAGAATGGAAGGTAACTAAGTGTGTTAATTTTACTTCAGATGTTAATGCTAATTGTGATACTTGTTGCACATGTGATATTCAGTATTTCTATGGAATGACTGGATTAACACCAGTTCCTATATGGGATAGAACAACAACTGGTTATCTTAGATGGATTAAAAAGAATAAATTAGATGGTAAGTGGTGGATATGACCTTTAATTATTATGGTAAGAAAATAGATGCTGTAATTGGATGGGCCCCATCATACTTATGTAAGAATAATTGTTGGTATTGTTTTCAAACAAATATACGAGCAAATAATCCATTATCTAATAGAAATGACCTTGATAAAAATAGTGAATATTTAGTTAATTATTTCAATAACAAAGGTAAATTTGCATTTCTTATAACTGGTGGAGAACCATTTATATTAAAAGGGTTTGTAAAGTTTCTTAAAAAATTGACAAAGAAACATTATATATCTATACAAACATCATTATCATGTAATATTGATGAATTCATTAAAGATATTAAACCAAATAGAACTATATTTCTTAGATGTGGATTGCATCCAATCATGTTGAATAAATTTGATGTGTTTATTAAAAGAGTTAAACAACTAAAAGACCATGGTTTCAAACCTATAGTTTGTATACCAGTTAATGAAGACAATATTGGAAGATTAAGTGAGTTACATAAAATATTTTCAGAAATGGATGTAGCATTTGAACCAACAATTTGCACATATCCCGATGGGAGATATCCATCATATAATCTTGCTATGAAACAAGAAGTTATAAAATGGATGTGTACTGAAGCTAGTATAAAACAAATTGATTATAATGATATTAGATATGAAGGTATGTTGTGTGATACTGGGTGGAAAGAAGTTACTATAGAGTATGATGGTAATGTTCATAGATGTTGGAATGACCCAGTAATTATTGGTAATATATATAATTCAGATTTTAATTTTATGACTGGACCTTCAGTATGTTCAACATCACTTTGTGGATGTAGAAATTATATTTATGATGAAGTATGTTTCAAAAATAGTGGTAAATGGATTAATGAAATGAAGTCACTAATTAAAGGTTATGTTAAACCAATAGGTGGGAGATGAGTATATGTCTGAACATATAAATAAACTTAGAGAAGGTAAAATGTCGATAGGAATAATTGGTGCTGGGTTCATCGGAACTACAACTGCACTATTTTATGCACATGAAGGTGTGAAGTCAATTATATATGATATAGACCAAAAGAAAGTTGAAAAATATAAAATGGGATTATGTGATGTTATAAATCTTGAACAATGGAGTGGGTTTAACTTAAAAGAATTCGTTGATAAAGGTTTAATAACACCAACAAATGATGTTAATAAACTTAAAGGAATAAAAATATTCTTTGTGGCTGTTCCTACTGAAAAAGGTGGAGAACCATTCGAGGGTTATATTAAAAAGGTAATTGAAGATTTAATGATTTTAAAACCAGAATTAATAATTATAGAAAGTACAATGTCTCCTAATTGGATTAAGTCCTTGAAATTAAATGAACTTCCAATTTGTATAGCAATTCGTAGGGATTGGTTTAGTAATCCTTTATTTACTTTAAAAACAATTCCAAGGATTTATTGTGCAAGTACTCCTAAACTTAATGAACTTGCTTGTGAAGTTATGTCGATAGTTTCCGATAAACTTATTAAAGCTAGTAGTCTGGAAGTTTCAGCATTAGTTAAATCAGTTGAAAATGCACTATGGCATGTTCAATTAGTAGCAGTTCAGGAACTTGCCACTCTATATGATTGTGATGTTGATGAAATATTAAAATTAGTTGCAACACATCCCCAACGAATTCGATATTATCCTAACATAAAAGTTGGTGGATATTGTGTTCCGCTTGGTAGTAAATATGTTAGAGATAGTGCAGACCATCCTGAAAACCTCATGTTATTTACTGCGGCTATAGAAAAGAATGAACGGACACCAAAACAAGTTGTTAAACATATTGTTGATACTTTCCCAATTGCTATGACCTTTGGTGTTCTTGGATTAACATACAAGAATGATTTAAAGGTTCATACCCTCTCACCTGGTATGTCAATTATAAAAGAATTGCAGAAATATCGTAAAACAGTCTACGTTCATGATTGTTTCTACACACCTGATGAAATTGAGAAGATAACGGGATGTAATTACCTGTATTATCCCAATGATTTGGGTAAATGTGATATAATTATTGTTACGATAGACCATAAAGCATATTATGAAACACCTTTGTGGATATTACAGGAAAAAATAAAAGAAAGTACTACAATTATAGATAATCTTGGGGTTTGGTCTAAATATTCTGATATGTTAAAGAATTATATTCAATTTGGAAAGAATTGGAGGTTTTAGTATGAATGATAAGCCATTAGTTTATTGGGTTAGTACTCCAACTGAAGTAGAATATGATATGCATATGCTTCGTAGTATTACTAAAAAGATAGATTTAAGAATTGCTACAATAGGTAAGCCTGGTATAGTACATTGGTGTGATATTGATATGAATTTTGTTCCAAATTTGTGTACTACTATAGATACCTCACGAGAAACTGATAATGCTATTGGTGGTCAAACTGAGGTGTTCAATAAAATAGTAGAGGCCCATCCAGATTTAGTGATTAAAAAGGCTGGATGGACAGCATATATTACAAATAAATTAAGTTTATTTCCTAGTATAATGAATCAAAATGGTATAAAACATTGTTTATGGACTTCAGAACAGGGTTGTATGCGTGATTGGCAAATGAATGTTGCAAAATATTATAATTGGGTTGTTGTTAATAATACACAAGATTTAAAATATTATACCAATGTGTTTGGTCAGTGTAAAAAGATTAGTTATATGCCATTTGGTTGTGTTCCAGAGTTTCATAAGAAAATGGATATTGACCATGACTCTAAGTTGTGTAGTTATTCCCATATACATGGTAGTGATTTAACATGTAAAGTTGAATCATTCTATAGAGTTGTTCAGCCGTTATTTGATGATTATACACCAGAAGAACTTGCATTATATGGAAAACCTGAATGGTATTCACATCTTGCATGGAAATTTTTTAGGGGTGAATTTCCTTATAAGGAGTTTCCATATATTAATAGTATGTCTGATATTCAACTCGGAATATCAGCTAATACGGAATTGGGTGGATATGGAACAAAATTAGCGAAGATGTTATCCTGTGGAGCATTTGTATTATGGGATTATACTAAAGGAATAGAAGATGATTTTGAGTATGGTAAACATTTAGTTTGGACTAAGAGTGCAGCAGAGACAAAAGAATTAGTTAAATATTATCTGGATAATCCAAAAGAACGAGAGAAAATTGCTAAAGAAGGTCAGAAGTATGCACATAAATATTTATCATGGGAAACCAATATATTGAATTTATTAAAAGAGGTGGGTTAATGGATAGGACAAAGGCTAAAGATTTTTGGAGTAGGACTGTTTTTGATGCTACAGGTAGTGATAGTGGTTATGTTATAAGTAATATGGAAACTAGTGAAATTGTAGATAAAGATATTAGTATTATAATGCAACATATAAATGCTATAAATAATATTAGAAATACTAATTATGATTGGGCTAAAATAATGAATCTTGATAATAAAAAGTTATGGAAGGGTAAAGTTGTTATGGACTTTGGTTGTGGAACTGGATGTGTATCATATTTAATATCAAAGAATAAACCAAAACATATAACTGTTACAGATATAGTATCAACTAATGTATCTGTTGCAGACAAAGTTTTGAATTTTGCTCAACAAGAACATAGTATTGTTGTATGGGATACTATTGAATGTTTGGATATGTGTTTAAAATCATTACATTTGAAGTATGATATTATTTATTCAGATGGTGTAATACATCATATACCAGATGCTAAAGAAGTAGTTAATGTATTAAAGAAATATTTAAAACCTCATGGATATTTCCATTTGATGTTATATAGTGGACGATTAAAAGATTTATATCAACATGGTAGTATAAAAGATGATGATAAAATTACGACCATATGTGAAGGTCCATAT
>Ga0315284_10010501_pt1 | contig 13188 bp, 9 predicted proteins | sample YL17G09_16_MG_FD_203696 | JGI IMG/M metagenome (GOLD analysis project Ga0315284, IMG submission 203696) | Sediment microbial communities from Yellowstone Lake, YNP, Wyoming, USA - YL17G09_16 | ecosystem: Environmental > Aquatic > Freshwater > Lake > Sediment | place: USA: Wyoming | collected...
GATGGCTCAATGGTGTCTTCCGTGCTCATGGCCTCCTTTATATCGGGCTCCTGGAATTCGTCCAGCACCCCAACACGGAATCAGCGGGCCAAAGGCAATTTCTTCACGGGCTCAAAGCCAATCAGTCCTGCCGGGGACATGGTGGGCCCGGCCGACCCTGCAAAGTGGTTGAGGAGGCATTGTGCAAAACAAAGCCAATTCGTAGCGGCTATCGACGCAGCGCCGATGAAGGACCCAGCCGCGATGGCCGGATTATGCAAAACAAAGCCAATTTGCCGGCGTACGGGTAACCGCCAACTCCTTTACCAGGAAAGGGTTATGAGCGTTTTTGTCGATTCCAAGGTCGTGTGAAACAAAGCCAATTTCACGGGCTCGAGCCAGTTGCTGAAGATCGATCATGCAAAACAAAGCCAATTGTGCCACCGAGGCTCCCGATCTGATGGCAAGCACGCCCGAGCCTGTAAACTGGTCCGGGGGCCTGTCGTGCCAAACAAAGCCAATTCGAGGCGGCAGGGTTTGACGGAAAATGGGCAGTTGTGGCAAGATGGGCAGAGGCTTCCTGGCCGGCGGCTGACTATACCTCGTGCCCGGCGAGGTAAAGAAAGTACCCCCAAGGGGAGTCGAACCCCTGTCTCCAGGATGAGAACCTGATATCCTAGGCCACTAGACGATGGGGGCACTAGCATAGCGGCGGTCGGATTCGAACCGACGACCCTGGGCTTATGAATCCCATGCTCTAACCAACTGAGCTACACCGCCGCGGTCAAAAACGATAGCATAAGGGGCGAGGGGGCTGCTGTCAACGGGGTTGCGGGAAAAAATGCTCGGATCAGCCACTCCCGCCACCTGTAAAAAAAAATTATTTTCGCATCCACATTTTGCCCGTCTCACCCGCCTTTTATTATGGCAGTCGCGAAAAGGCTCGCCGCGGCAGGTGGATGGCACCCCGTGGACCGGCCTTTACCAGCGGGTTTGCCACGGATGGGTCGCTATGGTTAAGCGGACATGCACGCAATGCCGGTTCTTCTCGCCGGCCCCGACCTCGATCGGGCCGTCCACCTTGGGCTATTGCGCAAGACAGCCCGGCGGAGGCCCCCAGCGGGACGCGCAGAACGCCCAACCCGCTTTCACGTGGTCCGACACCGCGTGCGACGGCTTTGAATCCGGCTCGCAGTCCGTGCCCGGCGGCTGAGGCGGAACTCTCGCCCGTACTCGCGGCACGTCAGTACCCTCCGAAGCCAGGCAGAGGGCGCAACACCCTCCTTCCTTGTGCCCTCTGCCGGCTCATTGACCCGCTGTGGTCAATGGAGCTCGAAGGACCAGAAGCGGATGGCATAGGGCTCCAGGGGATTTCCCGCTGAGTTTGTTGACCTGTGGAGATGGCGCCGGTAGCATTGGCTTGGCTATCGTGACTCCGTGTGGGGTCTGCAACGGACAGGCAGAGAGGAACTCTTAGCGACGCCCGGCGGTTCTGCCGAAGGAACAGGGATCGGCCGACCGGTCGGCTCACAGAAAAGGAGGTCCGCAATGAGATATGTTTGCATCATCGCGTTCGCGGCAACGGTCATGCTCGCCGGCTGTCACTCGGACATCGTCACCACCAAGTACCTGAAGGAACTCGATCAAAAGTGCGTCTACATCGCGCCGCTCCAGAGCGAGGACCCGCATGTTGGGCAGGTGATCCGGGACGTGCTGGAGAAGGAGTTCATCCGGAAGAAGGTTGACCTGTGCGATCCGAACTCGGCGACCGTGATCATCTCCGGGGCGACGTTCCTGACCACGCGGGGCAAGTCGAGCAGCAACCTGCTGTCCAGCTCGGCGACGTCGGCCCAGGCGTGCGAGAGCGTGTCCATCACGGCCAAGGACCGCGAGAACCACGTTCTGCTGTCGGCGTCATACGACAACAGCGGCCGCAATACCGTCAGCCAGTTCGCGAAAAGCTTCGGCTCGTCCCTGGCTGCCAAGTTCAGATGAACTCGAAGGACCAGAAGCGGATGCCCCACGGCTCCAGCGTCGTGCGAATCGTGGGCTGGTCGGGCTTGATCTGGAAGGATGCCTCGGGCCGCAGACGCGCGATTTCGTCGTTGCTGGGCGTGGCAGCGTCGAGGAGGATCGGCTTGGCGGTCAGGGGGCCGGGGACATCCTTCAGGGAAATGTCCACCTGGGCGGGCGAGCCGGAGAAATTCCACAACAGGACGTTGTACTGGTAGGCGGAATACAGGTCATCGCGGCTCGCCAATGCGTGGACGCTCGAACCGCTCGATGTCACGGCCAGCCGGTCGCCGGTCAGCCGGGACAGCAGCTTGAACGTGAAGTAGGCGGGCCGGACGCTGTCCTGGAAGTCGAACAGGCCGTCGAACTGCGGCATGCGGTTCCACCAGCCCGCCATGAACGCCGTGCCCCCGGGCGACATGAACGGCGCGAACCGCTCGAACTGCACGTGGTAGTCGCGGATGTGGTAGTAGCACGAGTAGTCCAGGCCCGCGTCCTTCATCTGCCAGGCGACCTCGGCGACGTAGCACGGCTGAATCCGCGGGTCCGCCGGCGGAAAGCCGAGGTTCAGGTTCCACTCGTCGAGGAACGTCTCGGGGTGCAAGTCGGGGTACTTCTTCAGGAGCGTCTTGACGCTGTCGATCGTGCCGTGAATCTGCTTCGGGTCGCTGCTGTAGATGTGCCAGGAGATGAAGTGCAGTGGCGCCTTGTCCTTACTGGCCAGGTCCAGCAGCGCGGGCAGGATCGGCGAGCGCCACCCGGCGAGGGCCGGGCCGCCGACCAGGGCGTTCGGGTCGGCGCGGAGGATAGCGGAGACGGTGTGCCGGTAATAGCGACAATAGCTGTCCGGCTTGAAGCGATAGGGACAGCCGCCGCTCTCGCCGATGTCGGGCTCGTTGGCGACCTCCCAGTAGCGGATGCCGGTGCCGCGCTGGCGGTAATGTCGGACGAGCTGGAAGATCAGCTCCTCCCACTGCCCGTAATCGTTCGGCTCGACGATGTCGTGATCGACCGCGGGGAACAGGACGCGGGGCTTGAAGCAGATGCACATGAGCGGCCTGGCTCCGGCCCGGAGAATTGTATCGACGCTCTGGTCCAGCGTGTCGAAATGATACCTGCCTTTGGCGGGCAGCAGGTCGAAGTACTCCTGGATGAACAGGCGGATGATCGCGGGCCCGATGGCTCGAATCTCGGCGACGCGGCTGTCCCACATCGGGTCCTCGGACAGGCCCCCCTGCCCGAGCGCGAACAGGTCGATCCTCATCGGCCCCAGCCGCTCGTTCAGCGAGACCGTCACCTGTACCGGCTCGCCCTGGGCCAGCGCCCCCGAAGCATACAACCAACCTGCTGCTATCACGAGGAGGTATCTGTTCATGCTCGGCCCTTTCATGCCCGTCATCAGTGTCATGGCGGTCTATTCTATCGGAGCGGGCGTGCATGGCAACAACGTAGACTCGCCCACGGGGCCCAACGGTACGCTCGTGCCGCGACAAAGCCGAAGTATGTGTTTGGCCCGGGACCTCTCGCAGGTCGAGTGGCACCGCCAAACTCGTTTGACGGTGCTGATTGGATTGTGCCTTTTCAGGCTATTGATACTCGGGTATTCAAACCCCGTGTCTCTGGACTCCGGGTGGCATCGGCAAGGCCGAAGGCTGTGTCGATCGCGGATGGGCAGACCATCGGCAAGCCGCACTTGCCGCTGCCACCCGAGGCTTGACGACGTGCGACGAAGAACTCGTGCGTAGTCGGTATGATCTGTATGACATGGCCAAAAAAGAAGCCGCATCGTGTTTGATGCGGCTTCTGTCGATTTCTGATTTGCGGCACGTATGCGCCGGGCTCACTCCAGCGGGATGACCTGCGTATACTTGATGAAGGCCCGGGACGTCGGCTCGTGCGCCTGAATCTCGCCTACGAGCCCGACCTTCTTGCCGATGAGCTGGCTCAGGTCCTGGCTCATCGCCGCCGCCGTCGGGGCGACGTAGCAAATGGTCTTGCCCGAATCATCGAGGATTCGATACCGCCTGGTCTGATCCGTCGAGGGGTAAAGGCTCGAACCGGCCAGCTTGCCGACGACGGCGAACTTGCCGAGGTCCTCGATCTGAGCCAGCCTTGCCTGGCGGGCCTCATCGATCTTGCTGTTCACCTTCTGCCGCTCCTTGCTCTGGAGCTCGATTTCCTTGCCCACGGTGCAGGCCAGCTCGAGTCGCTCGATCTGCTTGAGCGTGAATTCGGCGTACCGGGCCGCCTTGCCGGCCGCCTGGTTCTTGACGATCTCCTGGAGCTTGTCTCTGATCCCCGCGTAGTTCTGCTCGGACATGGGCTTTGCCCGCTCCGCCTTGAGCTGGTTGACCATCGCGTAATAGGCGTCGAGCAGTGCGGATTCCGTGCCCGGCTGGACCTGTGCCTGCGGGCCCTGGCCCGGAGTCTGTACCCCCGGCCCCGTCTGGCCGGGCGATGCTCGCCCGGGGCCTGCCTGAACCGGCTGAATGAACTGGGTGCTCACCCACAGGTACGCACCCTGCGGCGGGGCGATCTTGTAGTAATCATCCTTCTCCTCGCCCAGCAGCTTGACGTTATCGCCGCGGAAGAGCTTGACCTGCTCGCTCGTCGAATGCATCGGCTCGACGAAATCGGACCCGGCGTAGATGCGAACGTTGTCGCCCGTGATGATGCCCATCGTCGGGTTGTCCAGGTTGATGCTCACGTACTGCATGGGAATCCACGAGAAGCAGCCCGGGGGCGGCACGACGCAGGCCCAACCCTGCTGGGTGCTCACCACCTGGATGCGGTCGCTCTTGTAGAGCTTGCCGCATTGATAGAAGTTCGTGCCGGGGCCCGAGCGAATGAACACGTCATCGCCCATCGCCTCCGCCACATAGGAACCCGTCGGCGTCTCGGGCGCTTTGGGCGTGCCGATCGTCACGCCCGGCTGAGCAGCCATATTCACATCGGTCTGAGCCCATGCCATGCCCGCCAGACTCAGGGCGATGATCGATGTCAAAACGAGTAGTCCGCGATGGAACGACGCTATGCGCAGCGCGTGCCCGGAGTGATTCGTGCGAGCGTACATCTTTCTTAGCCTCCTTAAAGATGTTCCCATATGCATCAGGAAATACCCGCCAATAAGACGGTCCTTCGGATATCACATTATTATCGTCAATCTGGCCTGTCAACGATGAAGTTATCGGCATCAGCGGAAATAATCGATCCGAGAGCGTCTGGTCATGGCCGGTGCGCGGCGATTTCGCAGGGCAAGGCGGGCGTCCCCGATCAGACCGAGGGCAGGGGTCCAGGATCATGCGGTACGTGGCTGGATTCCCACCGTCGCGGCAATGACATGTGGGCAGCCGTGCCGTGTTCTTATCGTGTTAGAGGCCTTTATCGCAGCTTGATGGTGGCTAAGGCCAGGGCGGCGAAGGCGGCGGCCAGGAGCCAGAAGCGGACGACGACCTGCGGTTCGCTCCAGCCGGCCAGATGGAAATGGTGATGCAGCGGGGCGCAGCGGAAGAGCCGCTTGCCGCCGGTGTACTTGAAGTAGCCCACCTGGAGCACGACGCTCGTCAGCTCGATGACGAAGACGCCGCCGATGATGAGCAGGAGGATTTCATTTCGCGTGACGAGCGCGCCGTAGCCCATCGCGGCGCCCAGCGGCAGCGAGCCGACGTCGCCCATGAAGGTCTGGGCCGGGTAGCAGTTGAACCAGAGAAAGCCCAGGACCGCCCCCAGGATAGACGAGTAGAAGATGCTCAGCTCCCCGGCCGCGGGGATATGCGGCAACAGCAGGTAGCTCGACCAGGTTACCGGCGTGGTCCGCGACATCATCTCGGAGGCCACGTAGCAGAGGATCACCAGAACTAGGCAGACCATGGCAACGCACCCGCCGGCGAGTCCATCCATGCCGTCGGCAAGGTTCACCGCGTTGCTCGTCGCCGAGATGTAGAAGATCGCGATCAGGATGAACGTCCAGTTGGCCAGAGGCAGGCCGTTCTTGTAGAAGGGCACCCAGAGCAGCTTGCCGTCCTCGATATCGGAGAAGTCGAGGAACAGGAACGAGGCGATGAGCACGGCCCCGGCGATCTGGAAGATGAGCTTTTCCCAGGCCAGCAGGCCGTTGCGTCCGCGCTGGCGCGAGGCGGCGGTCAGCTTGAGCCAATCGTCCACGCCGCCGAGGACCCCGAACCACAGCAGCACGAAGAGAGCCTTCTGGACGAACGGGTTGCCGAGCCGGGCCCACAGCAGGGTGCTCAGAATGGCCGAGGACAGGATGATCAGCCCGCCCATGGTCGGCGTGTTGGCCTTCTCCTTCGTCAGCTCGTTGAGGGCCGCGTGGTAGAACTCGGGCCGGTCGCCGATCTTCTTGCGCATGAGCCAGCGGATGATCCGCGGGCCGATCAACAGGGCGATGGCCAGACTCGTCAGAACCGCCACGACCGACCGAAACAGGACGTGCTGATACGCGTAGAAGTGCAGCGTATCGGTGAAGAAACCGCTGAAATGCTGGAGCAGCGCGTAGATCATCCCGTTCCTCGTGCGGCCTGGCACGCCTCAGCCGACGAGAAGAGTTCCCGCAGCCTCTCCACCACCCGCTCCAGCCGGGCCATCCGTGAGCCTTTGACCAAGACGATGTCGTTTTGCCGAATCAATTCCCGCATACCATCGCAGGCGGCTGCAGCGTCATCGAAACATTGCACCTGGAGGCTTTGTCGCGTCGCGTCCTGAGCCGCGCGGGCCGTGACTCGCGGGGGCTCGCCGATGGTGACGAGCAGGTCCACGCCCGTCTCGGCCACCGCGACACCCAGCTCGGCATGCAGGGATTTCGTCTGCGGCCCTAATTCGGCCATCTCGCCGCAAATGAAGACCAGCCGGCGGTCGTGATTTGCGTTGCCGGACGAGCGAAGATTGCGCAGCATGGCCAGCGCATTCTTCATTGACGCGGGATTGGCATTGTAGCAATCGTTCAGCACCGTTAAGGTTCCGATCTGCACAGGCTCGGCCCGCATGGCCGCGCCTTGCAGGCTCGCCACCGCCTCGGCGAAGCTCTCGGCAGCCAAGCCAAGCCGATCGCACACCGCCCAGGCGGCCAAGGCGTTGTCCACGTTGCCGGGCCCGGGCAGAGGCAGACGGACCTGCGTGCCGCCGATCGTGAACGTGCTGTGCAGGGCCTCGCAGACGATTCGCTCCGCCCTGTAGGTCGCGTCGGCGGACTTGCCGAACGTACAGAACGACCTCCCGCTGCTACGGCAGGCGGCGACAAGCGGCTCGATGTCGCCATTGATGATGAGGGTGCCGTCAACCGCGAGTCCCTGGGCGATGGAGAGCTTCTCGCGAACGATCGTGGCGAGGTCGCCGAAACCCTCCAGGTGGGCCGGGTGGGCGTTGGTCACCACGGCGATGTTCGGCCGAGCGATTCGCGTCAGGCAGGCGATCTCGCCCGGATGGTTGGCCCCGAGCTCCGCGACAATGACCTCGTCCTGCGGCCCGGCACTCAGCAGGGTCAGGGGCAGTCCGATATTATTGTTGAAGCTCTTCTTCGCCTGATGTGCGCGGAAACGCCGGCTGAGAACGTGATGGACGATCTGCCGGGTCGTGGTCTTGCCCACCGAGCCGGTGATGGCGACCACGGTGAACGGGTTCCTCTGCCGGTACTCGCGGGCCAGGTCGCCGAGTGCCCGGATCGTGTCCGGGACTCTCAGGACCGGCCCCGGGATCGGCTCGCCGTTAACCGCCCGGCTCACGACGGCACAGGCCGCACCCTTGCGAAAGACCTCGCCCACGTAGTCATGGCCGTCGAAGTTGTCGCCGGCAATCGCAAAGAAGCAGTCGCCCGCGCTGATCGTGCGCGAGTCGGTGCTGACGCCGGTAATGTTCGGTGCGGCTGTCTCGATTTCGGAGGGCATTGCCCGGCGCGTGACCGCCGCCCCCAGAACTCTCGCCAGCGATTCTATCGAGATCGGATGCATTGTATCCGTAGTTACACCTGCGATCCTCACTTCGGCGCTTTCGGTCGCCTCAGACACCGTTGCTCGCCCGAAACGCCGCCGGATCAGCTCTTCATGCTCTGTCTTCGGCAAAGCACGTATCAATACTGCAAAAACAGATGAGAACCTTCCAACCAGGTGAAAAGAATATACGCAGGCGCCCTGCGAAGATCAAGGTCCATCCCCTGGTAGTGTCCTAATTTGAATGAGGCGAGCAGAGTAGGCTAATCTGACAGGGGGCCAAATCGCTTCACGTCTCCTGGCAGTTTCTTTTGCTCAGACTCCAAGCGGCGTTCAACCTTCTTTGCGTCCTCAGCGGGGGGCAGTTGTTCTGGTGTGATGCCACGATTCTTGAGAAGCTTGCGTATCTCCTCATTGTTCTTGACGTGCTCAGAGGTGATACGACCTTCTGTTCCCAGGGATTGCTGTTTGATATTGTAGTTGGTGATTTCGTTCGCGAAATCCTTGGCCTTGATGGTAATGGTCGGGAGAAAGTCTGCCAAGGGCCTTCCCGACGGAACGTCCAGCCTGTCTTTCATTTGCTGCGTGGTCTGCCCGCCAAAGAGAGCCTTATCTCCTTTGCTGCGGATTCTGCCGAAACTCTCGCTGTCACGTAATCGCTCAAAGATTATGCCGGACAGTTCCCTTTCCGAGTGAGTGAGTTTCTTTCTGGCGCCGAGTCGTTCAGCCTCGGCTAATCGTTTCTCGATGACTTCCTGTTTGCGAGTCTGCACAGCAAAGTACGTCTGAGCAAACGCGATCTGTTCCTTAGCCGGATCGCCGTTTTGGGCGATCAAGTAGCAGGCATACCGGTTCAGGGCTATATCATCAATTTCTCGCTTTGCCCCCGAACCCAAGTCCACCATTTTTCTGATACCGGCAAAATGGTCCTTCGGCTCGTAACCAGCGGTCTTACAAGCAGTTATAGCTTTGTCAATGACCTTTGCGAAGTTCTTCCACTGTGTGTATCCAAGAAGAAACTGCAGGTCGCGAGCACACCAGAATTCGGTGCCATCAGGGAAGACCTGAACCATGTCCTCAAAACTCGAATGCAGGCGTACGACACTCTCTTTTTCCATATCTCCTCTCCTTTTGATGCGGAAGACCGCACTCTTGGGGGCCACCGTGCCTTGATCGGTTATGAGATTCTGTGATAGGCGTTTTTGGGATCGCTTGGCCATTACCTATCATAGAAGGCCGCCAATTCTCAGTCAAGCTGGTTGACGAGGATGGTTGGTTCAGTGTGTGACTATGTTTCGTGGGGGGATTTGCCTTGCTGGACGGGAAATCTCGCCTCACAAAGCCTGTTCTGCTCGAAGAAGAAAGTCGTGCGAGGACGCGCGACCTACGAAGAGCGAGGATGGCCCTCCACGTAGGGCGAGCGTCCCCGCTCGCCTGGTGAAGCCATTCAGACCCACGAAAATTAGTCGCACACTTGGTTCATCGTGCAGGCGGGCCTGAAATGAGGTATTTGGTCATTATTGAGAAAACGAAGACGGGTTTTTCCGCCTTCTCCCCGGATTTGCCCGGCTGCGTTGCTACCGGGGCTACGAGGGAGGAGACAGAAAAGAATATGCGGGATGCCATTGCCTTTCACTTGGAAGGCATGCGTCAGGAAGGACTCGAGTCTCCGGAACCGCAGAGTATCTCAACCTATCTGGATGTCCCTGTCTGAGACGGACTCCCTGCGTTCCGCGTATCCGTAGTGCGCCATCTATCGCAACTGGCTGCATCGCAGGCTTTGCAGATAATGACGGGCGATGTCTTTATCGCTGAAGTCGTATTTCGTGGTGCCGATGATCTGATAGGTCTCGTGGCCCTTGCCGGCGAGCAGGACGATATCGTCGGGAGCGGCGTTCTCGATGGCCAGCTCGATGGCTTTCCTCCGGTCCGCCTCGACAGTCAATCTCTCCGCGTCAGGGTCTTTGAACCCCACCATGATATCCTTAATGATAGCCTGCGGCTGTTCCGTCCTGGGGTTGTCGCTCGTGACGACGATCCTGTCGGCCCATTGCTCGACGACGCGGGCCATGCGCGGCCGCTTGGTCTTGTCCCGGTCGCCCCCGCAGCCGAAGAGCACGATCAGCCGGCCCCGGCACAGGGGCTTGAGCGTCGTCAGGACGTTCTGCAGGGCATCGTCGGTATGGGCGTAATCGACAATGACGGCCGATCCGTCGCCATCGACCTTCTCCAGTCGGCCCGGCACGCCTCTGAGGGCGGACAGGCCTTTGGCCACCGCCCCGAGGTCCAGCCCGGCCCCCAGGCACAGCCCGGCGGCGGCCAAGTGATTTGCCACATTGTATCGCCCGAGCAGCGGAGTCTTCACCCGCTCGCGCCGGCCCTGGTATTCAAGCACAAAGCTCGTTCCGCTCACGGTCATCGACTCGATGCGGGCGATCAGGTCGGCGGGCTCGTCGATCGCATACCAGCAGACGCGGGCCTTCGTCGCCCCGGCAATTGACTGCGATTCCGGTGCGTGCTTGTTCAGCACGGCGGTCGCCTCCGGGGCCAGGGCCGTGAAGAGGCGCATCTTGGCCGCAAGGTAGTTCTCTTTCGTCTTGTGGTAGTCCAAGTGGTCGCCCGTGAGGTTCGTGAACGCCGCAGCCTTGAAATCGACCGCCGCCAGCCGGTCCTGGGACAGCGCGTGGCTGCTGGCCTCGATGACCATATACTCGGCCCCCGCGTCGACCATCTGCCGCTGGGCCTCGGCCACAGTCAGGCAATCGGGCGTCGTCAGGGTCGAGGCGGTAACGCCCGAGCCGGTGTCATAGACGACCGTTCCCATGAGCCCGCACCGATGGCCCGTCGATTCGATGCAGGAGCGAACCATGAACGTGACGGTCGTCTTGCCGTTCGTGCCCGTCACGGCCAGATTCGTCAGGCGAGCGCCGGGGTTGCCACGCCTGGCCTGGGCGAGCAGTCCCGCCGCCCGCGCCGGGTTCTCCACGGGGACCAATAGGGCGTCCTTCGCATCCCACGGCACCGCATGATCCTGGGCATGAACGATGTAACCGGCACCGTTGGCGAGAGCCTGGCCGATGAAATCGTGGCCGTCGCAGGTTGCGCCCGGAATCGCGACGAAGACATCGCCCTTGCGTACGCGTCGCGAGTCGATCTGGACATCCGCAGGCGCACCCGAAGAAATCAGTCCCAGCAATTCATTCCACGTCATAATGTTCGCATCCCATGCGTCTAATCAGGCAGACGGGCCCAACCATCAAGAGCATACCATTCTATGCCGTGGGTGGCAGCCGTGCAACCATAGGACTATCGACGCGGCGGCCGATTTCAGATGAAAAACAGCCGGGGGACTTTATAATGTATGGACCGACGGAAAGGCCCGGCTCAGGGAGCCTGGAAGAGCGAATGGAACGATGGATGTGGAGTTCTGCGTATTTCGGAAGGGATCACAATGATTCGACGACGAGCTTTGGTTGGTCTGTGGCTGCTTCTGGCCGTTGCGTGCCCTGCCCTGGCGCAGGAGGAAACCGAGTACTACGCCCTGCTCATGGAGGGCAAGAAGGTCGGCTACGCGATCCATACGCGGGCCGTGCAGGACGGGAAGGTCACGACCATCGACGACGTGAGCGTCACGATCAGCCGCCTGAGCATCCCTGTGACGGTGGCCATGGCCGAAACGAGCGTCGAGACGCCGGAGGGCAAGCCCCTGAGCTTCAAAGCCGTCCAGCAGCTCGGGGCCATGACCATGAAGATCGAGGGAACGATTGACCCTAATGGGACGGTCAACGTGATGAACTCGTCCATGGGAGTGATGGAGGAGAGCAAGATGGACTGGCCCAAGGGGGCCGTCATGGCGGAAGGCCTTCGACTCCTCACCCTCAAGGGCGGCCTCAAGCCCGGCGCCGCATACGAGGCGAACATCTTCAGCCCGAGCATCATGCAGGTGATCGATACGAAGGTCACAATCGGCGAGAAGAAAGAGGTGGACCTGTTCGGGCGTGTTGTGAAGCTGTCGGAGATGATCACCGTGGTGAACCTGCCGGACACCGGACCGATCACGACCACGAGCTACGTGGATGACGACCTGCAGGCCCTGAAGAACCAGATACCCATCGCCGGGATGATGGTGGAGATGATCGCCTGCACCAAGGAGGTCGCGATGGGCGGCAATGACGTGCTGGAGCTGATCGACAAGATGTTTGTCAAGGCCCCGGAGCCAATCCAGAACGTCCACGAAACCGCGTCGATTACGTACACGCTGAATCCCGCCCCGAACGCCACACTCAAGATCCCGTCGACTGACAATCAGAAGGTGGAGCGCCTGGCGGATGGTCGAATCAGGCTGACGATCAAGCCCGCGATGGCCTCGGGCGGCACGTTCCCATACAACGGGGATGACGCCGCAATGCTCGAAGCGGTCAAGCCGACCCGGTTCCTCCAGAGCGACCGCAAGGAGATCGCGGCGCTGGCCCGCAAGGCGGTGGGCGGCACGAAGGACTCCGCCGAGGCGGCCGGGCGAATCGAGGCCTTCGTCGCCCAGTACATCGAGAACAGGAGCCTGTCGGTCGGATATGCCTCGGCGGCCGAGGTGGCCGAGAGCCGCAAGGGCGACTGCTCCGAGTTCGCCGTCCTGACGGCGGCCCTGTGCCGCGCCGTGGGCATCCCCGCTCAAGTCTGCGTCGGCGTCGCCTACGTGGATGATTTCGGCGGCATACAAGGCTTCGGCGGCCACGCCTGGGCCCAGGCATACGTCGGCGCCGATGAGCAAGGCCGGGGCGGCAAGTGGGTCGGCCTGGACGCCGCGTTCAAGAGCAGCGGCCGAGGCGGCTACGACGCCGGGCACATCGCCCTGGCCGTCGGCAACGGCGACCCCGGCGACTTCTTCAACATGGCCACCACCCTCGGCCAATTCAAAGTCGAAAAGATCGAAGTCCAAAGAGCCCGATAGCTGAACGAGGATTCCTTCCGGGGTGTTGAGAAGAAATATACGACGTGTTAAGATCAGGATGCGGACCTCCTATGACCGAGGAACTGTGCCCGTTGGCAGTGTGCAGAATAGATAGAGTGAACCCGTGAGGGTCCGAAATGACGCGGTTACGCGAAGTAAACATAACTCCCAAAGTTGCGAAGTGGGCACGCGAATCAGCGGGTTTCACGGAGGAAGAGGCTGCTCGCAAGATTGGTCGATCTCCAGACGAGATCACGGGTTGGGAGTCGGGCGAACTCAGGCCAAGCATGTCACAGATTCGCAAGG
>Ga0315284_10010503_pt1 | contig 13186 bp, 6 predicted proteins | sample YL17G09_16_MG_FD_203696 | JGI IMG/M metagenome (GOLD analysis project Ga0315284, IMG submission 203696) | Sediment microbial communities from Yellowstone Lake, YNP, Wyoming, USA - YL17G09_16 | ecosystem: Environmental > Aquatic > Freshwater > Lake > Sediment | place: USA: Wyoming | collected...
TGACTACTTGGATTTAACCAATACTGCGGGACAAGAAATCAGAGCGGATCTTATTAACCTACTTCTTACTAGAAAAGGATCTAGATATTTTTTACCTGATTTTGGTACAAGACTCTATGAGTATCTTTTTGAACCATTTGATGGTTTAACTTTTGATGCGATTGAATCTGATATCAGATCTTCAGTTGAAAAATACATTCCAAATTTATTAATTAATAGATTAACGGTAGAACCTTTGAACCCAGAAGAGGAGGCGGACGACAACGCTTTTACCTCAAACACACCAACCTCACCTGTTTATAGATACCCTGGAAAGGGAACCGCAGAATATACTGCAAAAATAAAAATAGAATATTCTGTCCAAGACAGTGCATTTGCAACAAGTGATTTTGTAATTATCAATATTTAAGATAGATGGCTAATCGTAAGATATCATATACAACCAGAGACTTTGAAGGAATAAGGTCAGAACTTATACAATACGTTCGTACTTACTATCCTGAATTAATTCAAAACTTTAATGACGCTTCGGTGTTTTCTGTGTTTTTGGATTTAAATGCTGCTGTTGCAGATAATCTACATTATCATATTGATAGAAGTATTCAAGAGACAGTTCTTCAATATGCTCAACAAAGATCTTCAATTTACAACATAGCAAGAACTTATGGATTAAAGTTACCGGGCCAAAGACCTTCAGTTGCTTTAGTTGATTTTTCAATAACAGTACCTGCATTTGGTGATAAAGAGGATGAAAGATACTTGGGACAATTAAGAAGAGGTTCACAAGTTTTAGGAGCTGGACAAGTTTTTGAAAACGTGGAAGACATTGATTTTGCATCTCCATATAATTCTCAAGGATTTCCTAATAGACTTAAAATACCAAACTTTGATAGTAGTAATAAGTTAGTTAACTATACTATAACTAAAAGAGAAGTTGTTGTTAACGGTATTACTAAAGTGTTCAAAAGAGTTATTACACCAAGTGATGTAAGACCATTCTTAGAGGTATTCTTACCTGAAAAGAATGTGTTAGGTGTTACAAGTGTTCTTTTAAAGGATGGTACGAGTTACACAACAGTACCTACAGTTAATGAATTTTTAGGTTTACAAAACAAGTGGTATGAGGTTGATGCTTTAGCTGAAGATAGAATCTTCATTGAAGACCCGACCAAAGTATCAGATCAGCCAGGTATTAAAGTAGGTCGTTATATTCAAACACAAGATAAATTTATTACAGAATATACACCTGAAGGATTTTTAAAGATGACTTTTGGAGGTGGAACAAATACAGCCCAAGATGCTCTCAATCAATTTACAACGATGGGAGTTCCTTTAAATCTACAATTATATCAAAACAATTTATCATTAGGTGCTGCACTTAAATCGAACACCACTTTGTTTATTCAATATAGAACGGGAGGAGGATTATCAACAAACTTAGGAACCAATGTAATTAATCAAGTTGGAACCGTTTCATTTTTTGTGAATGGTCCGTCAGAATCAACAAACCAACAAGTTGTTGGATCATTAAGATGTAATAACGTAACAGCGGCTATCGGTGGAGCTGGTCAACCAACAGTTGAAGATGCAAGAAATTATGTATCATTTAACTTTGCATCACAAAATAGAGCGGTAACGGTAAATGACTATGAAGCACTTGTTAGAAAAATGCCATCACAATTCGGAGCACCTACAAAAGTCGCTATCACTGAAAACAACAATAAGGTGTTGGTTCAGATTTTATCTTATGATACTTCTGGTAAATTAACATCTATCGTATCAAATACATTGAAACAGAACTTGGCGAATTACTTATCAAATTATAGAATGTTGAATGACTATATTTCAATTGAAACTGCTGAAGTTATTGATATCAGTATTGATATTGCGGTTGTGTTGGATGCAACTCAAAACCAAGGACAAGTTATTTCGAATATAGTTAATAAGATATCAACTTTCATGGATCCACAAATTAGACAGTTAGGTCAAAATATTTACTTGGCTCAGTTGAATAGTTTGATCCAAGATGAGAACGGTGTAATCACTGTTGCTGGACTTCAAATTTTTAATGAGGTTGGAGGTCAATACTCATCAGCTCAAACATCGATGCCATACGCGGATGATGAAACAAGACAGATAAGACCTGTTGATGATACCATATTTGCACAACCAAGTCAGGTCTATCAAATTAGATATCCACAGAAGGATATTAGAGTAAGAGTCAAGAACTTCCAAAACGTTTCGTTTACTTAAGTTTATTTAATCAACCATTAGTTTATCATTGATTAATACGCCATTTCTTTTCCTTAGAAAATGGGGGTTAAACTATTTATCAAAAAAGGCATTAATGGGTAATTCCTACAGAATACGAACCGAACCTGGTTCAGACCAAATTATTAACGTACAAATCGACCAAGAATTTGATTTCTTGGAAATACTTTCTTTAAAGATTCAAAGTGATGACATCTATACAAGAAACTGTGCGGATTATGGAGTCGTTGTTGGACGTGTCACTGCAAACGGTGGATTCGGATTACCTAATGTTAGAGTTTCAGTCTTTGTTCCGATAGCACAAGAAGATCAAAACAATGAAATTGTTAGTGTCCTTTATCCTTATAAATCACCAACAGATAAGAACGAAGATGGGTATAGATATAATCTATTACCGTATGAGAAATCCTATTCTTCTCACGTACCGACAGGTACATTTCCATCAAGAAGTGATGCGTTAGCTAACCCAACAGTCATTCAAGTTTACGACAAGTATTACAAGTATACGGTAAAGACTAATGACAGTGGTGATTATATGATCATGGGAGTTCCATTAGGGAACCAAACAGTTGTAATGGATGCTGACCTTTCAGATATTGGTGAGTTCAGCCTTACCCCACAAGATTTGATTAGGATGGGGTTAGCAACTGAGAATCAATTTAATGGTAACGGATTTAAAGCTTCAGCTGATTTAAATTCCTTACCTCAAATTATAAATTTACAGGCGAATATAGATGTTTCACCTCTTTGGGGACAACCTGAGGTATGCCAAATTGCCATCAATAGAGTCGATTTCGATTTGAGAGACGATGCAAATATTGATATTCAACCAACAGCGGTTTTTATGGGTTCAGTAGTTTCAGCGACAGACTCAAGGGTATTAAGAAAAAACTGCAGACCGGCAACTGAAGCTGGTAACTTATGTGATTTGGTTTCAGGACCGGGAGAAATATTATGTATTAGACAAACTGTAGGTCAAGATAGTACAGGAAAACCAGTATTAGAGGAATATGAATTTGACGGTGGTGCGAAAGTAATTGATGGTGACGGAACGTGGTTAGCAGATGTTCCAATGAATTTAGATTACATAATAACAAATGAGTTTGGAGAGAGAACAATCTCATTAGACCCAAGTGTTGGAGTACCAACTAAGGGTAAATATAGATTTAAAGTTAAGTGGGAACAATCTGCAGATTTAGGTGAGCAAGTTAAAAGAGGTTACTATTTGGTTCCAAATATTAAAGAGTGGGGATGGAATAGTCCTGCTTTAGATCCATATCAAGTATTTCCATCCGGAACAACACAATATCAGGCGGTACAAAAATCGTATGCATTTTCTTTAGATTGGAATGATTATGTTGATCCACAATCAGCAATAGATTGTGAAGATACATTTTATGAGTTTGGATACAATCGAGTTTATACAGTTTCTCAATTTTTAGATGGGTATCATAAAGGAACTAATAGAGGTAGATTTATAGGTATTAAACAAATTCTAGAGAATACTTGTGATTCAACTAGTAATAAGTTCCCAACTAATGATGGAGTTAAAAACTTCGATTTAATTTTTATTATATTCAATTTCTTCTTTAGTTTTATAACACTTCTACTGATACCATTAATGGTTGTTGTGCACTTATTGGCGTTTTTATGGCCGATATTAAAAGCCCTGATAACTTTTGTTTATGGTTCATTGGCTTGGATTGTTTATATTCTTTGTAAGGTTCTTGATGCTATACCATTTGTCAGTATTAGTTGTAATAAACCACCATCTTTTAAAGATATTTTTAATTCACTCGGAGATCCTTTTAAGAATATTTCATTACCAACAATAACTTATCCTGATTGTGAATTATGTTCTTGTTCTTCAGACACAATTGAGTCTAATACTAATGCCGCAGATTTTGCTGCGGAGTCTTTAAGAACAACCTCGTTAACTCTTTTGGCGGATACACCAAGTCCTAATAGTTATTCTAATATATTTGAAGATAGTTATGTTGTTGATGATCCATGGTTTGAAAATTTAACAATAACAACACAACCTTGGGGACCACAAGTGGCTCAAAGACAAATTGCCTTACAAACAGTTGAAAATCCAAATTTGGCTAATCAAACTGATTACCAAAGATTATTGTCTGGAATTAATAAAGTATTTGCAGGACAAAGATTACCAGCAGGAATATGGATTGGAGGGACACCTAGAGCAGGATTTGATTTAACGCTTACTGAGAGGATGAATCTCTTTAATTATAAACATCAATACTTCAATAGGTTTGGTGGGTTTAATCAAGTTAAAACCTATGTCGCTTCAGATATAAGTGCGAATAACGGAGCGTTTCATTATGATAATACGATAACACTATTATGTGATCCTGATACATTAGATAACTTTCTTACAGGTAGAGTATTATCATTCCAAAGCCCATATAATTCATTAGATCCAAATACCGATAAGGCTGAGTTGAATTTTTCAGGTTTCACATCTTCAACAGGATACTCAAAGAATTTAAAATCGATTACAGTAAATTATGCTAATCCTGATAGTTCAGATCAAAATCTGACACAACAATATATTGTTAATCAAACACCAGATGCAGTTCAAAACTGTTGGGTGGGATCTGTTACCGCAATAACAGGAAATGAATGGTATTATTATGATTGCGATGGAACATATTATTCAGGTAACACTCCTCAAACAGGAACAATATGTGTTAATGATTTTTATCCAACTCAAGGAGTCGCAATTACGAGTGTAAAATGTAAAGAACCATTAAATTTACATTATACAAGAGTTAAGTCAGATATAGAATATTTTCAAGTCATTACTGCAATGACATACAGTACTTTTTCTAATTTAAACCCACTTGGATATTATGGACAAAAAAGTTTAAAAGAAAGATACATTGACAACTACAATTTATATTGGCAAGAAAGTGAGGAAAAAGACGGGTGGTTTGGTGGAAAATACTTACAATGGAACCCTAGTTTTTCAACTAGACCATTCTTTGCAATACCTGACCAAACAGAGTTGGTCGTTGTTATTTTACAAAGAGGAGTTGATCCAAACTCAACTAGACAAACAACAACTGTCGACATAAGTAGATTATGTGGACAATCATATGGTTCAGTACAAGTAACTTCAAAATACAAATTGAACGTACCTATTCAGGCTGGTTTAGTTTTACCTAGACATAATCAATTTACTACTAACGAAGATAATCCAAATAATCCGATTTATTTCGAATCATTTTTATTTGAGCCGGGTGAAAATTACTCAGGTTATACAACAAATATGCCATCGTATTATTCATCATTAGATTCCACATCTTTTGGGTTTCAAATTGATCCTAAAGGATCTTCAACAATTTTGGATGCAAATAAACTTGCGGTTAACCAAGGGTTTGGAGGAAGTTATGTTAAATCAAACACTTCAATAAATGTTTTTGGGACGAGTGTTTATCCGAATGTATCATCACAACCTAGATACATACCTCCTTATTTTTTTGGACCTAATCCATGGTATCAGATAATGGGACAATATTATCAATTATGTGGAGGTAAAAAGTTTTTAGGTTATTGGAATGATGAGTATGTTGAAGGAGGTGCTTACTTTTTTGCTTCAATTGGAGGAAGTTTTGAAGATGGAAGACCGTCACTTAGATATGACAGATTTATGTATTTCTCACCGGCATATTCTACCGGAAACACAATGACAATGGTCAATAAAACAAATAAGATTGTCATGAGAACTGATAGACTTCCAACATCCACATCAAGAACAGGAAATCAAAATAACACATATTTGTTACATCAGAATACAAATATGAGTTTTTATTTTGTTAGTGATGAAGGAGCCGTTGAGTCGTATGAGAATTTATTATCTGATTTTTTAATTAATGGAACTGCAGAAGATTTTGGTAATGAGTTTGAAGATCAATTAACGTCGACTTTTGGTTGTCAGGGATTGGTTCCTTATAATTGTTATTCAGGAAATTCAGAAAACTTTGGGGTTAAACCTACGACAGATAAGTGTTATACTAAAGTAAGCATTAAAGGAGGTTGTTATGTTTTTGTAAAGACTCCAATCTTATCTCTTCCGAAAGATTTTAAACAACTAAGTGAATACAAGGCAAGAACTAGAATTAACTTTGCTGCGTGTAGAAATGTCTTTGGACATTCGTTTTCGAATAACTGGATAAACGGAAGTTTATATCATTTTCCATTCAGAAATTTGAGATTTTTCAAGTCACCACTTAACCCTGTAGATCCAAACGGACCATATAATGAATTCTGTAAAGATACTATTTTATTACACGAGAAAACTAACAATTTTTATTATAGATCGTCACCATATAACGGAAACTCTTTCATTGGTAAACAACACTCAACTGCAAGACAGAGAAGAAACGAAAAAGAAATTTTATTTCCAACCACAATAATGGATATGGGACCGAGAGATGCGTTCACTCAGGAGATAAGTTTGAACTCTGATTTTTATGGGTATAATGTTAACAAGATACCTACAACAACTTTCCAAGATCCTTCGGACCTTTTAAATTTGTTTATTGTGTCAAGACAACTTAATTCAACTTTTTTACAAAAATTAATTGGATTGGGAGATGGATCGGTTAACGCCTTCTTCACTAGACCTAAAGAAAAATTTGATGGTGATTATGCTCAAATGATATCAATCAACTCTGAATTAGGTGTTAAACAATTTAATTTCGAGGCCTATACTGCACAATCTGGAGCATCAACAAACAATCCATTCTTCTTAGGCGCTGATAGATCGGGAGAACCTGTTATTGGAGTATTCTTCTCTTCTGATACACAAACGAGAGATTTAGTTTCACCAAGAAGACTTATAAGAAATGACCAAGTACCATATAATGCTGCGATATATGATTACTTACCTATAAAAACACAACAAATACCGTTTTATAGTTGGACAACAAGAGATAGTAATACTTTGTTCGGTACTCAATATAATGATTGGAGAACATCATCAATCAAATCTAATTTATATCAGAAGTTTAATAGAACTGAAGTAACCTCAAATTACTTTATGGGGGAAAATCCTAAGGCTGAGTTTATGAAAGGGTATATCTATAATAGAAGTAATGTTCTTTATCAACCGGGAACAACTGCAGAGGCGTATCAATTCGAAGGAGATAAAAATACATCAGATTCACCTAGTTATGATCCTGTGAATATAAGTACATATTTTACAGTTGGTTTACCGTATCAATTCTATTTTGGGTTGAGTAAAGGTAAAAGTGCCATGAACAGATTTGTAAAAAAATATGTTAACGAATAATGAACGGAACAACAATTATACCAAGTAATTTAAGATTTAAATCGGCTCCATCGATTGATCAGCAGGTACCCGTATCTGTTGATAGTAAATCTAATGAAATAACTGAATATGATAGAATCGCTTCAGTTAATCTTGCTGTTCAATTTGACAAAGAAAGACAAGAGTCTACTACATTTAGACCGACATTTAAAGTTAGTCCGATTTATAATAATGCGTTTACTGGTACAACAGAATATATTCCATTTCTTAATAATTTATATTATGCGGATGCTGAAAGATCACTTCTTAGTGGTTTATGGAAAGGATTTCCTCAGTATTATGAGTATGAATTTTATAGACCAAACATTACAGACCAACACTTAAATTATGTTAGTAAAAGTGCGTATACGTATAATTGGTCATATTACTTAACGTATCCGTTTGAAAATAATTATACACAGCCAATGTATTGGACTAATGGGTCTGATGAAATAAATTGGACGGCTAAAGACGGAATTCCTTTTATTGTTAAAAATTTAAAGTTTGATGGTACCAAATATATTTCATGTAAATGTATTTCGGAACATAATTTGGTGGCAGGTGAATATGTTCAACTTAGTTTATCCTATGGAAGTCAAACGGTATTTCAAGTTAATTCATTAGGTGATGGTACTTTTGGATCGGATTTGTATGTGTTTAACATATACAATATTGGATATACAGGTAACACTTTCACAGATAATAAGGTTGGTACGTTCAAAAAAATAATTGATAGTACTAATTCAGGTGAAACAATGTCAAGTTATTATGTTAAAATGCATAAAGTGTTGACGAACGCTAATGATTTGGTTGTTACGAAGACTGGATTTGAAGAGGTTCCATTTGCTAACAATAAAAAGTTTGAATTCTCATCTTTAACTCCTAATAATATTTCGAGGATATCACAAAAAAATGCATCAACAACTTATACCTTTACAACCAATTATGACTTGAATATCAATAATATATTGGATAATCAAAAAAGACCTTTGAATGAGATATTTTTAACGATTATAAATAAAGGATATTCAGGATACTACAATAAACCCTTCCAAGGAGTTGGAACCAAACAAGGTTGGCAATTTAATATTTTATCATTAAACAATTTATATTGGGCTGACGATAATATTAAATCTAATTCAAATATACCCGTAAGTTCTTACACTCAAACGAGTGGTAGTACTGAGCAATTCTATTACAATTTGGATTTAAAATCTGGTGATACAATGTGCGGAGATTTTTGTGAGTGGAATAATTTCACACAGAAAGAAAGAATTATCTCACCTTACTATCAAAAGATAAGATACAATCAAGACATATTTAAAAGTTCAAATACTCCTACAAATAACCCAAGTGGGTATTATTATCAACCACATATTGGTATGGTGATAAGAGTTTTTTCAAGTTACATTGAAACTGGCCAATTAGTTAATGTGGACAATGTTCCATCTTGGGCATATTACTCAAATAACTATAAACAATTCATGTGGAGAGATCTTTATTCATATGGGTTTGTTGATGAAAACTTGAATGGTGTTGATTATCCATTCTTAAACTTTTCACATTATCCTTACATTAATGGGTTCTTTAGACTTATTCCTGATGGTGACATTGAGGCTGGTGTAGAAGGACCAAAATTTGGTCCACTGAGTGGGTTCAGTATAAACACAGGTACAGTAGTAGTTAAACCAATAGTAGATGAGTGTGAGTAAACAAATATTATTTTCAGGGTTCACTAATAATCGAATTAATATACCAATCAATTTAGATTGGGAATATTTGGATGTTGATTCTGAAATAAAAGAATATGAAAACAGTATTCTTAATGAATTAATAACAACTGATAAAGATTTTGAAGTTAATAGATTTTTTCATGCGGACTATGATAATAAATCTGAAATTAATTATGAGTTTTATTTTTATGAGGGAGCTTCGTTATCTAACTCATCAAATTGGAAAATAGATTATAGAGCGGAAGGATTTACAACACAAGAAGTATATTATTATGCCAACTCTTTCAGAAATTCGTTTTTCAAATTGGATTTCTACGATAGTCCTATTGAGTCACAACAAGAAAATTACATAACAGTTATATTACCAACCCAACAAGGATTAAGAATGGCAACAAAAATGCAGAACACAGATGTTCAAATTAGAAAGCCACAATTCATTCTTGATTATGTTGGAGACAAAGAAGGGTTTTTTATCTATTGGTTAAAGAAAAGAAACTTTTTGGATATCAGTACCTTCTATATGACCGCCAAATTCTTTGATGGAAAAACAGGACAATTTGTTAGAATGATGAATCGACCACAATCGACAATACAAGGTAACAAATTTATCTTTTCAAGTTCAGAGTATTTCTATTATAGGGTTGAGATGGATTATTTAACACATTCATATAAAGTATATGATATAGTTAATCCTACAGATAGAGTCGGGGGAACAGTCCCCATAAAATGGTACGAATACGTTAACCCATAATGGCAGCAGATTATTCATATAAGATATCTCCTGAAGTAATTCAGGGAGACCTATTTACGGTTTATTATTCAGGAACACCTGTGGGTGTTTATTCTGCGATGACTCAAGTTTTATCAGGAAACACTGGAGGCACATCTCTTTTAACAGGATTAACAATCCCAATACTAATCACCGAGTCAGCTTTGGATTGTGGATACTACTCACCTTTTGATGGGGCGATCATACAAAAAGATGTTGTAACTAATTTTATATTCTCAGCAAGTACTGCCGACACCTATACCTATTACGTTTATAATACTTCTGATGAGTTCAAGAAATTCCTTGAACTATCCACATATACTATTGATTGGGGAGATGGATCACCAGTTAATTCCTTTAATCAGTTAACGCCAGCATCAATATCACATAGATACCCTGTGACGATAAGTGCCTACACAATTACATTAACGCAAACAAATCCTTGGGGTACAAACAAGGTTCAAAAAGAAATTGTCACACCATATAGATTGGCGACAATAACTAACCCTAATGGAACTGCATTTTTTACTTCTAATACAGGAAGTTGGTCAGCGACACCAATTAATTATGATTTCATCTTTTCGGGAGATGCGGAAAATAATGTCTCAGACCAAATATCATCAGGTTATGTCACAGTACCTTATACTGTGTCGGGAACAACTCAATCGAGATTGAATGAGTTGGCACAATATGGACCACAAAAGTTCATTGTTGGAGCTCCTATTATTAAAAATAATGAGGTGTTTGGTGTTATTAATAATATATCACCAATATACACGGCATATACTATTTCAAACATTGACTATTATGATTACAATAATGGAGAGACCCTTTATTTTATTGGTAGTTCTGGATTTACTGAAGATAACACAACTGCAGTTCCGATCACTAAAAATTCTGCATTACAGAAAAGTGTTTTCCAAGCTGAAATTGTAACAAATTTATACATTGAGAGAGGTAAAAATTCTGCATACGAAAGAATTCAAAGATTGGGAGAGGTGGATAATGTAGGAGACCTAATAAATTATGGTTACGGATTTTTTAATGTTGAAACCAAATAAAGAGATAAACTATTTATAGAAAATAAATTAACACATGGCTATAGCATCATACGGTACAATCAGACCAGCTGACGTTTCACCTGACGATATGGAGATCATATTGAACTACACTCCGTCAAGAGACGTTACAAACAATTTTGTGCTTAGAAAATTGGACGCTAAAACATTACTAAGACCATATTTCAGTAATCAAGATATTGGAGGATCACCCGTTGAAATCTTGGGTGGGTTATACAATCTTACATTGCCGGCAACAGAGTTTAATGCTCTTGGAATTTACACAATGTTGATTAGACCTGCACAAATCAGAACTGCAATCATTGATTGTGGTGTTTTAAGTGCATTACCTAACGTAAGAGGAATAATATTGGATTTAACATTAATCCCTCAAGAATATCGAAACAAGTTCACGCCACAAGGATTAGTTGGGTTCAGAATAGAATATTTGAATAGTGATGGAACTAAAGTTCCAAACTTTTTCAGAATTGTGACATCGAATTTTTATTGTGAGCCTGTGGTTACAAATCAGGTTAACACCCAACAAAAATCTATTCGATACAGATATGTTGATAGTAATTCAAACTTAATGTTTTTAACATTATCACCATCATCTTCACCGACAACTAAACCAAATGCAACACCATACATTGGTCAACCAGATCAAGATATTATCTTATCAAACACTTTCTTCAATCCGTTAACGATTGATATTGAAATGGTTGAATATGATGTATCATCACTTGCGATAGCTCTTTACGGTAATCAGACTAAGTCTATTGATGACGGTATCTACACTATCTACGATTCCAACAATAACATATACAGACAGTACAACCTGTTTGAAATTAGAGATCAGTTTAATGACCTTCTGTATGAAGTTAGGCAGAATAGAGGTGATAATATCGATTTCAGTAAAAACTTTAACACGATTATTAGTTAATGGCAACAACTCAAAAATATTTCTACCCACCAAGACCAGGATCTGGATTGAATACCTTTTCAGATAACATAGTAGGTTTACAACTTACTGATGGAGGAGGTCTTACGCAAGGTAATTTTGAGTTTACAACAGCTATAACCGAAAAGGTTAACAGAAACTTTAACATTGGTGCATTCTCTGCACCAATAAGTTTGGAGGATATGGATGTTGATCAAATTGTTCAAAGTAGAATTATTTTTGCAAAGGAGTTTAGAGTTTATCCAAATTTAGATTTGAGTGAAGTTAGTAACTTCTCAATGTATGGGTCACTTACCAAAAGATTAGAAGTTTCGATAACAAGAATAATTAATCAATTTCCTGCGGCGTTAGATGTTAGATATGTGAATTTACAATCTACAACTGGATTCACTGCTGAGAATATTAGTTATGATAGTATTAACAATGAAACGTATTTTACGGTTAATGTTGAAAGATTGGTAAACCCGTTTGATATTGATTACTCAATATCTGCGGCAACAAACATAGTTGCTAGAGAAATTGTTACATCTCCGTTGAGAAATATGAACCAAACTTATTTGGATTATTGTATTGCGGTTTTAGATGCAAATAATGAACCTGACATTTATAAAGTTAACTCATTCACACCTTCTGAAAGTTTATCTTCAGGACAAATAGAATTTTATGTTTCAGGTGCACCATTCGGAATAACTGCGAGTACTGTTTTAAGTAACTATCAAATTAGACCTAACGATTTAGTTGTTGATCAAGTTTTTGCAGAAGTGTTTGATGAGGTTGAGAAATTTTTATTGAATAGGTTGGTTGAACCACCATATACTGCCGTTTTCCAAATACCTTCTGAAACTGAAAATGGTCAATTCACTACGAGTATAAGTACTGCCACATGGCCTTTAGATGGTCCTTGGAATTTGGATATCAGAACTCCGTCATTCGACTTATATCTTGAACAAATTAATAAGATTGCCATTGATTTTGACATATACAAAACAGATTTATTGTCAAGATTTTTAACCCAAGAGTCGTTTAAAGAATTTGATAGGAGAGATAGAAAAGTTGAGA
>Ga0315284_10010504_pt1 | contig 13186 bp, 9 predicted proteins | sample YL17G09_16_MG_FD_203696 | JGI IMG/M metagenome (GOLD analysis project Ga0315284, IMG submission 203696) | Sediment microbial communities from Yellowstone Lake, YNP, Wyoming, USA - YL17G09_16 | ecosystem: Environmental > Aquatic > Freshwater > Lake > Sediment | place: USA: Wyoming | collected...
ATCAGAGATGCGGTCCCAAGCACGTAGCATCTCAGCGCGCTCGCGGCTGAGCACTAGCTCGCCTTCGTTGTCTTCGAAGGTATCAAGGTACACTTCGACTTCGTCACCGACTTTGACTTTCAGGCCTTCGGGGCCGTAAAACTCGCTGAGCGGGACTTCGCCTTCGGATTTGTGGCCGATGTCTACGATGACTTGATCGTCAGTCAGGCGGACTACGCGGCCTTTGACAATCGTACCTTCGCGGATATTAGCGCCACCAGTTGCACCATCGAGCATGTCGGCAAAATCGGTACTGCCTGCACCGTCGAGGTCGAAATCCGAATCCTCATCTTCCCACTTAACTGTGCCTAAGCCGGTCATCTTGGTTTCTTGTAACTGCATGTTAGGGTGTTTCTCCTTAGACCGTTTGCCCCCCATTGAGCCTACGGCATACTGTAATGAATCTAGAGGCATTTTCGTTATCATGTGGGGATATTAAAGTCAATCACGGCAATCGCTTCGGCGCAGGTATATAATTTTAGAATTACCTGCGCCTATTGATATGATGCGTAAAAGAGGTAAATCATCATGGCTCTGCGAGTTTGCCTAAGGCGAATCAATGCAAGTTTAGGTACGTGGGCTCCGAAGGCCCTCAAGGTATCAGCAATCCTATCAGTATTAGCGAATCCCGTCTCGGGATTGGCTGTGGCTACGCCGGCTGACGATTGCCCGAAGTCACCTCCTAAGTTGCCGGAAATCACCCGCTCTGCTGTTTATAGTAACGTCCCCTTTAAGGCAGGCGAGGCAGCAACTTACGAGCTGACTTGGTCGGGCATTAAAGCCGGCTATGCCACCATTGAAGTACGCTCTCCGCGTCGGCATAACGGGATCTGGCAGCGGGTGTTTCATATCGACGCCGCCACCGGGGACTGGTTTAAGTCCATTTTTGTGGCTAAGGAAACTATGGAAGCTGTATCCCGGCCGTGGGATTTCGGCGTCACTCAGTTCTACATGGAGCAAAACGAGGGCAAGCTTTTCGGCAGTAGCTTCCAGCAGAAGAAGTGGCTCAGTTTCGATCATGATCGCTGCCACGTCGACGAGAGGATTCAAGTACCTGATAAGGTTGAGGATAATGTCGTTCATGATCTAGCTTACGGGGCTAATGATGCCCTTGGCGTGGTGTTTAATCTGCGCACCCGGAATTTTCATATCGGCACTAAAGAGCGTGCTCTAGTCTACACGTCGGAAAAAAATTGGTTTCTCGAGGCCGAACCGGTGGCGATGGAGCAGGTGACCGTACCGGCCGGGACCTTTAATACCGTCAAAATTAAACTGCAGACTTTCATTGGTTAAGATCTCCAGCAAAAGGGGGATGTGTGGGCGTGGATCTCCACGGACACCCCTCAGCGCCAGTTGGTGCAAGTGCAGGGGGAGATTAAAATCGGCTCAGTGTGGATCAAGCTTAGCGCATATACGCCTGGTACCTGAGTGCTTTCAATAACCTAGCCAGGATAAACGCCATGAATCGTCGTTTCCTTTTCCTCAGTGCGATGGCCTTGGGCGCGATGTGGTTTCATGTCTGGAAGCGGCTGCTCGTGCCCTGCGGTGGCTCACCGACGGTGCAAGCTGGTCTTTTGGTCGTGGCGCTTGGTCTATTTCTGCTGCAGGTAACGGTTTGGTTGCCGGTATTTGGCATTGAGCAGCGTCCTCGGCTGCGCTTTTGGATCTACAGTTCTTATGGACTGATGGTGGCGCTTTGGTTCGGCGCCATAACTAATGACATATTTGTTCTGACGGCTAGCTTACTCATGCCGAGGGATGCAAGCTGGCAAGTGTCGCTACCTTATGTAGCGCAGGCCTTATTATTCGTGACCACGGTGGGTAATAGTATCGGTATCTGGACCGTGCGGCGGGGGCCAATTATACGAACGGTGGAAGTGCGCTTGCCCAATTGGCCTGCCGCTTTGGATGGATTCCGCATCGCCCAGATTAGCGATCTCCATGTCGGCCCGCTGATTAAGGCTGACTATGTTGAAGACGTCGTGCGTAAAGTGCAAAGCCTTAATCCGGGTTTGATCGCCGTCACTGGCGACCTAGGTGATGGTCGTGTGGCAAAGTTGCGGGACGACTTGGTTCCGCTGCGGCAGTTGCGGGCCGATCACGGCGTCTACTACGTGACTGGTAACCATGAGTTTTATTGGAACGCGCATGAGTGGGTCGATGCTGCGCGCGACTGCGGCATGACGGTGCTGCATAACGAGGGACGATCCATAGATCTGGGCGCCGGTAGCCTATGGGTAGGTGGAGTGCCCGATATTTCGGCCTCGCGTTTTGGGGCGGGCTTTGCTTCTGAGCCTGCGTTAGCTGCACCGCCGTCCGATTTGAAGCCGAACGCCAAAGTGTTACTGGCGCACCAGCCTAAGAGCTGCTTCGCCGCTGCGGCGGCTGGCTTTGATCTGATGTTGTGCGGTCACACTCACTGGGGCCAAACTTTTCCGATCAGTCTGATAGTCGGGTGGTTCAATCCCTATCACCGCGGCCTTAATCAGCACGGCCAGATGGCAGTCTACGTTAGCGCAGGTACCGGCTTTTGGGGGCCGCCTGTGCGCTTCGGTGTGGCGGCAGAGGTCACTTGCGTGGTGCTGCGGTCGGCATGATTGCTGGCTGTTACGGGTAAATTGTGGTCCGCCAAAATTTGGGGGCTGACCCCATTTTCCACTACTGCTATACAGTCGGCTGACGCCGAGTTGAAAATGGCAGAGTGGGAGCGAGCGATGCACCGCAATGATATTTTAGACGCACTTGCTGGTTATCAAGAGGTCTGGTCCTACGCTGCAGGTCACGGCGCACCCTATGTCGATGCGAGAGAGTCTGCCGTGCTAAGGCGGTTCGTAGAGTTTATTCGTGCCACTCCCGGTGCGTTTGAACGGACAGCGCTCGAGGGGCATTTAACCGGGTCGGCGGTTGTGGTCTCGGCAGATTTGACGCGCGTGCTGCTGACGCTGCACGGTAAGTTAAATAAGTGGCTGCAACTCGGTGGCCATGCTGATGGTCATCCCCACCTGCAGGATGTGGCGATGCGGGAGGCTGAGGAGGAATCTGGTCTCACTGGCCTGAAGTTCCTGCCTTTTGGGCACGCAATATTCGGGGCAGCTAGCAATCTGACCGACATGTTCCATCGGCCGGTGCCTATGGATCTAGATTGTCACGATATCCCAGCTCGACCAGGGGAGCCGACCCATGTCCATTATGACGTCCGGTATCTCATAGTTGCCGATGCTAATAAGCCTTTGGTGATCTCCGAGGAGTCGAAGGATCTTCGGTGGTTCAGTTTAGATGAGGCACGCCGCGTAGCACCGGAGGCAAGTACTCTGAGGCAGTTTGATAAGCTCGACTGGCTGCGCCCGAGGTTGACAGGTGGCGGCAAAGTCTTAGGTTAATGAAGGAATTAATGACCGGTGGGCGCTCACAATGAGGCCATGCTCTAACCCTTGTCGAAAGACCTAACTTTGGCTGACTATTATAAAACTTTAGGCCTTAGCAAAGGCGCCAGTGGCGATGAGATCAAGAAATCTTATCGTAAGTTGGCGCTGCAGCATCACCCCGATCGCAACAAGGGCGATAAGGCTTCCGAAGATAAGTTCAAAGAGATCAGTGAGGCCTACGCTGTCCTCAGTGATGACGAAAAGCGTAAACAATACGATTCCTTCGGCGATTCTCGCTTCCATCAGCAGTATTCGCAGGAAGACATCTTCCGCAATACCGACTTCGGTTCGGTTTTCCAGGATTTCGATATGAGCAGCGGCGGTGGGCTCGACGGGATCTTCAGCCGCATATTTGGTGGCGCCGCTGCAGGTGGTGGCAGTCCCTTTGGGGGGGCAGGTGGAGGGCGAGCAGGGGGAGGGCGCGGTGGCCGGCAGGTTAAGGGCCAAGATGTCGAGTTCCCCTTGCAGATTGGCTTCGCCGAAGCATTCAGTGGTGGCGAGCGCGCTGTTAACTTCCGTCTCAGCGATGGCACCGAACGTTCGCTTAAGGTCCGCCTTCCCAAGGGCGCTAAAGATGGTGGCCGGTTGCGGGTCGCGGGAATGGGCGCGCCGTCCCCATACGGTGGGCAGGCGGGTGACCTGTTTGTGATACTGCAAGTAGCACCGCATCCATTTTTCACGCGGGACGGCGACGATTTAATCACGCATGTACCCCTGAAGATATCTGAGGCCCTACTGGGCACCGCTCGCGACGTCGAGACGATGGACGGGTTTAAGCGGGTAAAAATTCCTGCAGGTGTTAAACCTGGAACGAAGGTCCGTCTGCGGGGTCTTGGATTTCCGCATACAGGTAAAGAGTCGCGTGGCGATTGTCATGTGATTGTCGACCTCGAGATTCCGACGCATCTGACACCGTCGCAAAAGACGGCCATCGCGGCTTTGCAGGAAGTGGATTTGTGACGGTAGTTGCTACCTCTACTTTCGGTACTTTCGAGTAAATCTTAATAGGTCCTGCGGGGCGGAGGCGGGTAGCGTGGGGAGAAAGTTTAAGCGCTGGCAGGCACTGTCTGGCGAGCGACCGGCAAGCCTATCGGCGGTGGCTGATATTCTCCTAGCAAACCGGCAATTCACGCCGATTACTCAGTTGACCTACGGTGACTACGGACTGACGGCTGTGGTCGATACCGTTGCCAAGGCCATCACCGACGGCAAGCGTATCGGTCTTTATGCTGATTACGATGTCGACGGAACGATGAGTTGCGTGTCGTGGATTTGGTTTCTTGAGGCTCTCGGTCACAAGAATTTCATTCACTATATTCCTTGTCGATTTAAAGAAGGCTACGGGCTCAATCTTAAAGCCATCGAGCATTTAATCGATCATGAAGGTGCCGAACTCATCATCACGATGGACACTGGCATCACGGCCAATGCTGAGGCTGCTTATTGCCGTCAACGTGGTGTTGAATTTATCTGTACCGATCACCATGTGATTCAGCCGGAGAAAATGCCCGACTGCATCATCTTGAATCCGAAGATGCATCCGGATGAGATGTACAAGGAGCTGTGCGGTTGCGGTATTACGTTTGTGCTGCTGCGCAAACTTGGTGAACGTTTGGGAGCACCCGCAAGCATCTGGACTGATCTGCTCGCACTCACCGGTATGGCGACGATTTGTGATGTGGTGCCACTCAATGGCGTCAATCACCGCCTGGCTAAGCTAGGTGTGGCTGCACTGTCGCAAAGTAAAAGACCTGTGCTCAAGCAGCTCATGGCGGCATGTCAGACGCTTAAAGATGTTGATGAAAAGGACGTCGGCTTTCGCCTTGGTCCTCGCATCAATGCGGTCGGCCGTCTTGAGCATGCGGATCTAGTCATCGAGGCTTTTATTGGTGACGATCCGAAGCAGTTGATAGAATTTATGGACACCTGCAACGAACAGAGAAAGAAAATCCAGCGCTCGATTGTGGAATCAGCGCGGCGTGAGGCCATGCGCTACGGTGATGCGCCGATTTTATTTCTGGGCGGTGACTGGCATCCGGGCGTAGTGGGCATTGCGGCGAGTAAGATCGCCGAAGAATTTTGGCGTCCGGTGTGGCTGTTTCAACGCAAGGATGATGTCTGTAAAGGATCTGCGCGGTCGCTGCGTGGCTTTGACGTAACTGCTGCGATGAGCAAAGTCGGATCGCTGTTCACTAAGTTCGGTGGTCATGCAGCCGCCGGAGGTTTTACCTTCCCTGCTGCGCATGAAGAGGAATTACGTGCGGCACTGACGGCAGTGGCGCAGGGTATCAGGGATGAAAAACCGGAGATTTGGGAAAGCCAGATCACCTTTGATTGTGAGATCGCTCCGGAACTAGCGACGCTAGCACTCACCGATGAGCTCGACGGCCTTAAGCCCTTTGGCCACGGCTTTGAAGAGCCACGCTTTGCCTTGCGCGCTGAGATTGCATCGACGCGTTTCTTTAACGACAAGGAAACGGGCGAGCCGCGTCACACCTGCGTCATGATTCGTGCCGGCGCCAGTGCGGCGCCGCAAAAGGTGATGTTCTTTAACGAAGTTCATACCGAGCTGACTGAGGCGCGTGCAGCCACGTTTATCGTGGCCGCATCGAGGAGTACGTTTCGGGGCGAGAAGTCGCTGACGCTTTATGGCCATGACTTTGAGGTGGAAGAGTAAGTTCTGGCTTGGGTCGATCGGACTTAGGTGGCATGGTATGCTGATGAGTAGTCAGGTTGCGGCATGATACTAAACTTAGCCGTTTGCTGGGTAGGAGTCGGTTTGATTACCGATAAACAACTTGTCGAGATCTCGCGGCTCATCGGTGACCGATTGAAGCCGCTGGCAGTATGCTGAAATTATGCGTGATGGGCTTAAGATTTTTGATAAATTGTCGATTAGATGACCTGCACATAGGTACGCTGGAGGTCGTTTGAAGATTTTTTCTCTGTACTGTGGCGCGACGCTGCCGTTGTGTCTCGCGGCCTTGGTTTGGTTTTATTTGCTGACTCCTGAGCACCTGCAGATTTATGGGGAGATCCAACTAAATAAACCATTACCTAAGAAATTCGAATTCGCCTCTGTCGAAGCGGTACATGGCCAAAGCCCAGAGTTTACCGTTTATTTTTTTCCCGCATACGTTGATTTGCCTTGTTTGTGTAGCGAGGCTCGCACCACCATCGAGGCCATGGGGGGGCGCTTTGAAGAACTAGATAGCAAGATCGCCAAGGTGTTTGGCCTGCCTCTGCTGCACGACGGTGTTTCTTACAAATTGGCTGATTCGTTATTAATAACTTTAGACCAGTATGGCATCGTCAAAAGTATTCATAGGAACGTCTCCGAGGGAGATATTCCGCGAATTGTTCGGGGCGTTTTCGGGGAATCAGAGTACTGGAGCGGAGTTCTTAAGTATCGCCTGACTCAGATGGTTCACCAATTGAGGCTGCGTGGCGTGTTGGGGGTGGGTTAGGCAGAAAGTAGGCTAATCTATCCACAAGGTTAGGATCCTAACTTTCTGTATTCAAAAGATTATTTGCGCAATAATGCCTAATTATTCTGACTTCGTTTTGCATTTCTCCACTGCTGGTGGAGAAATAGTTGCTAATCCTACATTTCTAGTAGAGAATTGTAAGTGCGGCGAAATCACATCCTGAAATCAAATAAAAATTAGGTGTTCCGTGTTTAATCGCATCGCAACACGTCCGACCAAGACATTCCTACTACTCGGCCCGCGCGGGACCGGAAAATCAACTTGGCTTAAAACCTTGTCCTTTGACCTGTCGATCGACCTTCTAAAGACCAAAGATCGCCTTGATTACTTGCGGGATCCTGGTTTGCTGGCGCCCCGCACAGCGCATTTACCAGCAGGGAGCTGGGTGCTGATCGACGAGGTTCAAAAAGTACCTGAGTTGCTGGACGAAGTTCACGCCTTGTACGAAAACAAGCGGCTTAACTTCGCGCTTAGTGGTTCGAGCGCTCGCAAGCTTAAACGCAGCGGAGTTAATTTACTGGCCGGTCGAGCGATCAATCGCCGCATGTTCCCATTGACGTTTCCGGAATATTCGTTGGACCACTTTAGTGTCGAGGATCTCACTGACTGGGGCACCTTGCCACTAGTTCTGGATCAGTTTGAGCACCGAACGGACACCCTGATCAGTTACGTAGATAATTACCTGCAGCAGGAGCTCCTAGAGGAGGGCATAGTCCGCAACATCGAGCCTTTCGTCAGGTTCTTAGCAGTGGCTGGTCAATTAAATGGGCAAATATTGAATGTAGAAAATGTGGCCCGGGAGTCCAAGGTTGGACGCACAACCGTAGACAAATACTTCGCTGTACTAGTCGATACATTAATTGGATTCAAGCTGGCAGCTTATAAACCAAACATACGGGTTAACGAAGTTGCTCATTCTAAGTTTTATTTTTTCGATGCAGGAGTCGCCAGAGCTGCTGCAGGCCTCGCTTTCGAACCATTAGATCAGTATTATCGGGGGTTCTTATTTGAAACCTATTTACTCAATGAAGTGAGGGCCTACAATGAATACTCAGGCCGTCATCGCGATATTTTTTACTATGCGTTACGAAGTGGTGGAGAATTAGATCTCATAATCCAGGTCAAAAAGAAGACCAAGCAGACGCCAGATGAAATCATCGCCTGCGAATTTAAGTTAGGGACTCAGTGGCGCTCCGAGTGGGCGAAGCCATTTGCAACCTTGATGGCCGGCGATAAATCAACACAGGTAAAACGTGCAATAGTTGTTTATACCGGAGTCCATCGTGAAGTGCGCGGCTCTGTCGAGTTACTACCGGTGGCAGAGTTCCTGAGCGAACTCTTTGAGGGTAAGTTGTTTTAAACTTCTGCAAGTTAAGGTGTTTGGTAATCTTCCAAAGAAGACTCAAATCACCATGCATTTCGCCTCTTCGCTTGGAAATACCTAAGACTTCATGAACAAATAACCGATAGCTCTTATGGCGTAACTGAAGGTCACATAAGGGCAAGAAGTGGATACAAAGCGGAACAACAAATGGCGATTAGCGTTAGCGATGATTGCGCTACCGATCTTTCTCGCCGTTGCGCTTCTCACGCCTGACCTTGATGCGCCAGACTTGGCTAAATTTCCCGTCGAGGATTTAGAAACAGCTTCTCAGGCGACATCGATAGACGAGGTCTTGAAGCTCCCAGAGCGTAGCTGGAGCTCGAAGAATTCTGGCAGCTACAGAAACATCCGGTCTGGTGCAACCGAGATTTGGCGACGCATCAAAATCCCGCCCTCAGATGGAACTACACCTAAACGTTTAGTTGTGGATGCGACAGTGTTGTTTTTCTCCGAAATCGATTTCTTTCTGGTCGAAAATGCAAGCGTGTTGTCGAGTGTGCTGACCGGTATGGATCGGCCATCTACTATCGACCAACCTAAATCCGCGAGGCACTCGCTGACTTTAGAGCAGCATCCTAGCCGCTCCCGCACCATCTATGTGCGGAGTGCAGCCGACTTCTTATACGTGACCCCACTGGTCATACGGGCTGAAAGTCGGGACCACTATGTCACTTGGCTCAGAAATTTAGTGGCGGGAATCGGTATCGGGTCGCTCATCGGTTTAATGCTTTATAATCTCGTGCTATCTTTCCACCTAAGCCAAAACACTTACCGCCACTACGCCGTATACCTTGCCAGCGTTCTCGCGCTGGCGATTATCCTTAATGGAACAGCCTTGGATGTCTTGGGTCTAAGTGAAATATCATTTAGTTTCTGGATGAAGGCCATGCTCGCATCGTGCTTTCTCGTCGTTGCTGGCTACTTGAATTTCACCCATTCGTTTCTACATTTGGAAAGAAATTATCCACACCTCGACAGCTTTATTCGACTTACAGTCGTTGGTACGCTGGTAGCCGCCGGTATGTCCGTGTTTATGCCCACACCTTGGGCACTAGCCCTGATGATAGTCGTGACCTTAGTGGTTTCCGTTCCCACTATCGCTGCTTGCCTCCCCAAATTGCACATCCCAGAAATTTTCATATTCTTTTTGGCGATATCTGGAGTTCTTTTTGGGGCGATAGTGCAGGCTGTTTTAGCTCCGATCACAGCGAAAACTATCCTGTGTGTGGACGGTGTCTTTTTACTGGGGTCACTCTGGGGAGCCTTTTTTCTTTCTATCGCTATCGTGCGTCAGGTTGCTGATGTTGATAAGCGGCATGAAAATATCGAGGCAGAACTCGCCAATCATGGTCCAAAAACAGTATTGAACGCGTATCTCGACGAAACGTTCACCAATCTATTTGACGTCACCGACTTGAACGTCAGCATCATGTTTGTCGACATCGCCTCGTTCTCTCGCATGGCTGAGCTCGTCGCGCCTGAGGAAATATTTGTCGAAATATCGCGAAGACTAGAAGATATGACGCGCATCATCCTCGAATATGGTGGCACCATCGACCGCTCGCTGGGTGACGGAATTCTTTGTTTTTTCGGATATCAACGGGCTGGGGGGCGTGCCGTCCCACACGTCAAGCAGGCCTATCAAGCAGCAGTCGCGATCCAACGCAAATACTTGGCTGATTCGCTGAGATTCCGAGAAAATAGCGAGGACAGAGTGCCACTACCCGTGCGCATCGGCATCCATACGGACAAAGTAACGATAGGCAACATGGGAACCACGTCCCACTTAGATTTCACCATGGTCGGCAACGGCGTGAATTTCGCTAATCGGCTAGAGACTGCGTGCGGGCCGTATCGCATCATGGTAAGTTCCGACGCGAGAAATGCTCTAATCGCAGCGGGTATCAGTGCCAAGGAATTCGACCCGGTTATGATTGCCGTTAAGCATCAACTAGACCTTGTGGCAGCTTTCGAAGTGAACCCACATGCGTACAATATGAAACAACTCATCGAAATCAATCTAGACTTTATGGATCGGATTGGCGCTAAGGTGAGACATTCGCGACTTGAATTTAGCGACAAGCGACCAGTCCTAATGACTTCGCAGTACGGCGTACTGCAACTCAAAGACTACTCTGCACATGGATTCTTTTTGCGAGGCCCGTTCTTCTTGGCGCAGAAGGCTCTAATTTCCCTGGCTATTGATACACAGGATGCACCGTCTAACGACCTACTCAAAAGTCATGGCCTCGGCAGTATCGAGGTCGAGGTCAGGTGGAGTCGCAGAGATGGTGATCAGTACGATCATGGAGTACAGGTGGTTGGGGGGCATCCCGCTCAATGGGACTTTCTCTTTAAGGTCCTGACAACTGTCAATGATGAGCTGCGGGAACGGGTGGCATAAGTGCAGAAAAGTTTGCTAAAAAAACTTTTTTTGACCCCGATAAGCCATCTTTCGGTGCTCGTCTTTATTCTACTCGGAATCTACGTGCCACCTATTGAAGGCGAGCAAATTCGCGATATAGATACTTCGTATTGGAGTGCAGCAGGTACGACGAAGCAATCGATAGGGGACATACTGAGCCTACCGGCTAATCATTGGAGCCGGACTGACCACAGACCCTGGTTGCAGATATTAAACGGCCCGCAAGAAGCCTGGACCAAGGTGCAAATCCCGGCTCGCGGCAACGACAAAAAACTCTCGTTAGTCGCCGAGATCAACTTCCCCATGCATAGGGACATAGAATATTACCTTGTGCAAAACGGTGTACTCATAGACAGCTACGTCCCGTCAACACGAAAGACAGAGCGCGCAACGAACATAAGTAAATATGACAGTGACTTCAATCACGCTGAATTACCTAGCGCCTTTATGTTCGCGGCCAGTTCGAAGGATTCTCTTGATCTCTATGCCCATAGCACCATTTTAGGCGCGCGGCTGCCTCGACCCAGTATTATGACTTCCCAAAACTACAGCGATCAACGAAACTTTTTTGACCTATTATTAGGCGCTTTAATCGGAGCAAATGTTGCGATCTTGCTTTACAATCTTGCGGTCGGATTAATGCTGCGGCAAATCGTCTATCATTACTTCACGATTTTTATCCTTGGAATAGTCGGGGTGGCATTTACTGCATCTGGTATAGCTGAGCGAATATTCCCTAGTCTCGCCTATGATCATAATCTTTATTCGCTGATCACCGCCGAATGTGTGGCACTAGGTGTCCTAGGCATTTGTCTATTTGAATCGGGTTTTTATCAACTTAGCGTGATCAATCGAGACGTCAAGGCAACACATCGTAGGTTAGGTGTAATTGCAGCAGCAGCGTCAATGATTTTAATGCCTTGGATTGGTTCAGCGCAGCGCCCGCTTTTTTTGACCTTAGTTATGATTGCGGCGATCGCATCTAATCGGTATGCGACGATGAGGCAACACGACTTGAAAATAGTTAGAGAATATAGGTTAGGTATCGCGATATTCGTGGCGCCGCTGCTCATCAGTATTGCCAGCTGGTACGAGCTGATCCAGGCGCATTTTATGCGCACGATGTTTTTTCAGTTTGGTGTTTTCGGCGCGAGTATATACTTTTCGTCCACGGTCGCTCTGCGCTTCAAGGAAATCCAAGCGAAGAAAAGTCAGCTCATTCGGCAAATCAAGACTGAAGCGCATTCCGCGGCTGCAACTGGCAGCATGGCGGGGCAGTTGTCCTCAGCAATTGAGGAAGCTGAAGTCGCTATCATGTTTATCGACATCGCTGCCTTCTCGCAGCTATCTGCGCCGCTGTCGTCGCGACTGGTTTTCGATCAACTGTCTAAACGACTAGGTGAGATTGCTACGATCATCCGTGACCTTGGCGGGAATATCGACAGATCGCTTGGCGACGGCCTACTTTGCTTCTTTGGCTACCGCTTGGGAGAGACACCTGAGAGTAATACGCGACGAGCATTTTTAGCGGGGCGAAAAATCCAGGAGCATACGGTAGCATCTACTATAAATGCCATTAGTGAAGGCAGAAATCTCTTGGTCATGCCCGTCCGTATCGGCATCCATTCTTCGAAGATGCTGCTCGGCAATATCGGTGGCGCCACACGCATTGATTTTACGATGATCGGCGCGGGCGTCAATTTTGCCAGCCGGCTCGAGGCAGCTTGCTCACCATTTAAACTGATGTTGAGTGAGACCTGTTATGAGCATCTGCGCATTCTAGGATATGAGGCGAACGAGTTCTCACGGGTCGGCATCTCGATTAAACATAAAGCCGAACTAGTGACTAGCTACGAGTACGATCCCTTCCGCAATAGAGTGGAAGATTTGCACATGGCAGAACACGCATACTTTCAAAATCTGGGAATCCACACGCGCGATCAACGGTATCAAGTTCGCAGCAGTGGCTCGATTGCGTTACGTGCTGGCCACGACGAGCTTGTCATTCAGGATCTATCGCGATTTGGCTTTCGCGTCTTATCCAACAAGCAGTTTGGTCGGCAGACGTGTCTTTCGGTTAAAGTCATTGTTCCGGACTCAGCACTAGTCGAATCACTTAGGTCTTATTTTGTCGACGAGTTGACGATCGAAGTCCGCTGGAGCCGGCAGTCTTCGGTGCCGGGTACGTATCAACACGGCGTTAAAATCGTCGGCAGCAGTAAGGACCAGAGGGATTTTCTTTTCGAGACGTTAGTAGCTAACTTTGGCGAAGTATCAGCCAGCGACATTGAGCAACTGTCTCAGGAAGTCGCATGATTTTAAAAAATCTATCGGAAAGTCGGCCAGTACTCCAACCATACCGTAGGGCGCGTATGCGCCTGAGGCTTGGTTGGTGGTGAAGGCCGACTCACCGTGAGCTTCGCGG
>Ga0315284_10010505_pt1 | contig 13185 bp, 12 predicted proteins | sample YL17G09_16_MG_FD_203696 | JGI IMG/M metagenome (GOLD analysis project Ga0315284, IMG submission 203696) | Sediment microbial communities from Yellowstone Lake, YNP, Wyoming, USA - YL17G09_16 | ecosystem: Environmental > Aquatic > Freshwater > Lake > Sediment | place: USA: Wyoming | collected...
ATTCTGAATCTGGCCGTCAATGCGCGCGACGCGATGCCCAATGGCGGCACGGTGCGAGTGGCCCTGGTCACCGGGGACCGGCCGACGGACGCGGCGGGCGCGGTGTCGGAAGTCGCGCGGCCCGCCTGCGCCTGTGTGGAGATCGGGGACACGGGCTCCGGCATCGCGCCGGACGCGGTGCCGCACATCTTCGAGCCGTTCTTCACGACCAAGCCGGTCGGCCTGGGTACGGGCCTGGGATTAGCGATTGTCAAGAGCGTGGTGGAGCAGCACGGGGGGCAGATCGAGGTGCAATCGCGCGCCGGGCAAGGGACGACGTTCACCGTCCGGCTGCCGCGGATCGCGCCGCCGGCGAGCGACGCCGCCTTGGAGGCCCCGCCCACTGTGCGCGGCCACGGCGAGCTGGTGCTCGTGGCCGAGGACAACCGGCACGTGCTTCAGATTCTGGCCACGGGCCTGCGGCAAGTCGGCTATGAGCCGGTCGAGGCCATGGACGCGTGTGAGCTGCTGGCACAGTGTGCGCGTTGGCAGGAGCGCCTGCGATTGCTCGTCGTGGACATCGACCTGCCCAAGGGCAGCGGCCTGGAAGCCCTGCAGAGCATTCGCCGCCAGTCGCCCGCCACGCCGGCGATCGTGATCACGGGCAAGATCGACTTCGACCTGGAGGCGCTGGCGGATGCACGCACCCGCACGCTGCGCAAGCCGTTTCGGTTGTCCGATTTCTTGCGGGTCGTGGCGGAGCTTCTGGCGGCGCGCCGGGAGATGGAGTTGGCGTCATGAGTATCACCGTACTTCTGGCCGACGATCATGTGATGGTCCGCGAGAGCCTCGCCAGTTGCCTGAACAGCACCCCCGACTTGTGTGTCGTGGCCAGCGTCGGCCGGGCCGAGGATGCGATCGAGGCCGCCCAGCACCACCAACCGAACGTCGTCCTGCTGGACATCGACATGCCCGGCATGTCGGCCTTTGACGCGGCCGGGCGGATCAAGTCCCTTTGCCCGGGCACGCGGCTCGTCATGCTCAGCGCCTTCTTTCACGACCGGTACATCCAGCAGGCCCTGGAGGCCGGGGTCTGCGGCTACATCGTGAAGTCCGCGCCGGTGGAGCAGATCGTCAAGACCGTGCGGGACGTGGCGGCCGGCGTGGCCTGCTTCTCGCCGGAGGTCCAGGCGCGGTTGGTGATCACGGGGAGCGGCGTGAGTCTGCGCGACCAGCCGCGGACGCGTCTGGCCCTGCTGAGCCGGCGCGAGCTGGAGGTGCTGTGTTACGCGGCGCGCGACTTCTCCTACAAAGAGATTGCGGTGCACATGCACCTGGCTTGTCGGACCATCGACCATCACATGGCCCGGATCATGGCCAAGCTCGACATCCACGGGCGCGTGAAGCTCGCCCAGTTTGCCATCCGGGAAGGGCTCTGCGAGGCGTAGCGGCTTACCGCGCCAATCCGACCACCGTCCAGGCGGCGGCCAGCGCCAGCGCACTCAGGATCAACCCGGCCATGGCGCGCTGGCGCCGGCGGCGGTGGCGCCCATGCTGCCAGCACGCCAGGATGGCGGCGACTTGCGCCGGAGCCACCGCACACTCGGAATCGGCAAACTCGATGCCCACGCCCGGCGCCTGCCACATCTCGACCGTCAGAACCTCGTCCCAAAGCGCGGCGAGGAAAGCCGAGAGCGTCGGAAAAACAACGCGCCGTACGTCGCCGGCACGCACGGCCTTATCCACTTCGTCCGCGTCGCAGGGCGCATACCATTCGGCGTCCGTACCCCCGTGCGTCCGCAAGTAGGCCTCGACCAACGCGGCGGCGTGGTCTTGTCGGTCGCAGACAACGGCGACACCTTCCGTCAGCGCTCGCCCATTCATGTCGCACCACCGTAGGAAAGCCAGACGTTCAGGGTCAGAAGAAGCAAGGCCGCGACCCCGACGGCGCCGGCGTAGGGAAAGATGCTGGCTCCGACCAGCCACGCCGGCCCCGTATACCGCACGAACGGGCGGACCGCCATCAGCACGAGCACGCCGCCGGCATGTAGCCCCACCGGCAGCCACAGGGCGCGCGTCCAGAAGAAGGCCAGGCACAACAGCGTGCCGAGGGCCAGGTGGCCGGGAAATGTCCAGTACCGCTTCACGCGGCGGACATAGTGGGCCGCCGCAAACGCCGCGATGCCGATCGGCAATGCCACGCGCGGGCTGAACGATTCCAGCAGGTTCGCCAGGAGGACGCCGCGAAACAGCAGCTCCTCGACCAGAGCGATGAAGAGCGCCGTGAACGGGGCTCCCACGAGCCGCCGGGCCAGCCGCCGCGCATCGTGCCGGACGCCGAAGCGCACGTTGTCCGTAAGCATCCACGCCAAGTACAGCAGGGCGAGGTAGAGAACGCCAGCGGCGGCGCCGTGCAGCAGCTCCCACGGCCGCGCTCCCCACGGGAAGAAACCGGCGTAGTATCCCGGCAGGGACCGGCCGCGCAGCAACGGGTACGCGAGCAGGACAGCGGCAAACATCACCTTTGTCACTGTCCGATTGGCCCGCCGCACCGGCGCCGGCAAGTCGGCGGTGCCAACCCGCAAACGCAGCGGAAGTCCAGCGGCGCGCAGCGCCACCGACTGGCCCAGCCACATGAGGATTGGGATCAGCACCAGTAAGCCGAGGGCCAGCATCAGGTCATATCACTCTGGCGAGGTCGGGCGCCCCAAGTGCCGGCGGTTCTGCCGACAGGTGAGGCCGAGGACTGAGATAGCGCGGGTCGCCGCGCAGCACCCGCGTCCAACGCTTGTCGCCCCACAAGTACCACAGCGGCGTCTGCTCGCGGAGGAAACGCTCCAGGCCATGCGCGAACCACTGCAACCGGCGTCCCACGGCCGCTTTCCGCCCGCCGCGTTCGGCCAGCACAGCTTCGTCCTCGAAGGGCCCGTGCAGTGTCAGTCGCTGTCGCGGACTGCGGGCCGAAGCCGACAGCAGAAACAGCGGCGCGCCGCTGCGCAGCGCCAGAAGCCCGGGACCAGCCGGAAGGTAGATCTCGCGGCCGAAGAACTGCACGGGCGTACCCTCTTCGCGCTTCTGGGGCAAGTCGGGCGTGATGAAAAGCACGCGGCCGGCGCGGAGGGCCGCCGCCATGCGCCCCAGCCGCCCAAGCGGGCCGGCGGCGTCCGCCGGCTCGGAGATCCAACCGACCCCGCTGGCCTGGTACCAGCGTTGCTTGGCTTCCCGCCGCCCGGCGTCCCGCGAGTATCGCAGATAGACAGTTAGGGGGCACTCCTGGCTCAGCCGCGCCAGATTGAGCAGATAGTCCGCGATGTGCGGCCCCATCAGGATCACGCCGCGCCCCAGGGCCAGCGCCGCGCGCAACCGGAATACCGACTCGTCGAGCTCCACCCGCGCAGCCACGAGGCGCGCCAGATTGCCGCTCCCCGAATCGCCGGCCCCGCAACCAGCGCAGCGCAAAGCCTGGAGGGCCCCGGCGAAGTGAGCACCAAGCTGAGCGAAGTGGGCCCGATGGGCGGCGGCGGAATACACGCCCAGCGCCCGCATGTTGTCCGCGACCCGCCGCGCCACGATCGGCAAGTGACGCCCGCAGCGCCCCAGCAGCTCGCCGATCCGGTCCGCCGCCGGCACCGACAACCGCGGCGCCGCCAGCAGGGCCGTGTCGGTGGCCCGGGCCGTCACCCAGTGTCGCACCGCACGCAGCAACCCGGTCCTCCAATCCGCCGCGGCGGACGGCAGCGCCGCCGCACGCCCGTGTGTCCCGCCAGCGGCCGACGCCGGTCCGCGCCAGCCGGGATCATCCCGCAAGTGGCCTTTTTCCGCCAGACAAGTACCCGGGTTGGCTACCGGCGGCCGAACGGCTAGAATCCGCCCCCGGTTTGAAACGAGGCCGTCCGCCACGCGGCGCGCTGAAGCTTCCTTGACGGACGCTTCGAACGGCGGTCGCCAGACCAACGTCCGGCGGGCGCGTATGCTGGAGAGCAGGCGAACAAGCGATGGGAGCAACCCGATGATCAGGCGTACGGGGCTGATGCTGGTGGGGGGCGGAGTGTTGGTGGCCATCCTTTCGGTCCTCCCGGGCGGCTGTAAGCGCGAGGAGGCCCTCCCCAAAGGCGAGGCCGAGTCGCGCGGCGGCAGGACCCCGACCCCGACCCCAACCCCGACCGGCCCCGCGGCCGCGCTGGGCCAGGACCCGAATGCAGTGGAGAAGAATATCATTGAAGCGTGGAACAAGCACAAGTCCATGACGGCGAAGATGAGCCTGTCCAGTCGGATGACGATCGCGGACAGCACCGTGAACCAAATGGGGGAAGGTACCTACGAGTTCCTCAGGCAGGACGGCAAGCTGCTTTCTCGCCTCGAGCTAACCAGCACCACCGTTCAGACCACCGGCACGGAGGAGACCAAGGTCGAAGAACACCTGCTCGCGGTCAGTGACGGCGACCTCTCGCAGACGCTGATCGAGCTCGGCAACGGCGAGGCCCGCGTCGTGAAGTCGAAGGTACTTCCGAGCCAGAGCGGCGACCCGAAAATGCTGCTCGACTATCTGCGGCACGAGGGGGCGGTCGGGTCATTGCCGGACGACACCGTCGAGGGCCGCAAGGTCTACGTCATCGAAGTCGTACTCCGGGAATCAATCCCCCACGCCCCGGTCAAGGAGCGGTTTGCCTTCGACCAGGAAACCGGGTTCCTGCTGCGCATCGTCGGGCTCGGGCAGAACGCCCTGCCGATGACCACGATGAGCTACAGTGACATCAAGATCGATGTCCCGATCGGGCCCGAGCGTTTCCAGTTCACCGCCCCGGAAAACGCCGAGGTCTTCGACGAGACCACGCCCCAACCCGTGACGATTCAGCCGGCAACGGCGTCGCAACCGACGTCGGCTCCCTCGCCCAAGCCGTGACACGCCGTCCGCGCCTTGGCCCCTGAGAATGGCGCCGTAGCCCAACGCCTCGTCGGATGGCGGCCCAGCGGAGATCCACCAGATGCAGAAGCTGCTCAGCGCGCTGCTCGTCGTTCAGTTCGCCGTGGGCAGTGCCTGGGGCTGGGGTGCCCAGGTGCATCGCACGCTCACGCAGGTGGCGCTGCACGGGCTGCCGCCCGAAGCGCCGGCCTGGCTCCGCGCTCCGGCCGCCGGGGAGCGCGCCGCGTTCGAGTCGAACCAGCCCGACCGCTGGCGCGGCTGGAACTCGCTGGTCTTGAAGCACGTCAACGACCCGGATCACTACCTGGACGTCGAGCTTCTGAACCAGTTCGGCCTTACGCTCACGACGCTTCCGGGGCTGCGCGGCGAGTATCTGCGGGTGATGGCGGTAGCCCAGGTGACGCATCCCGAGAACGTCGCCGCTTATGACCCCAGCCAGGATCCGGCCCGCGCCCACGAATGGCCGGGATTTATCCTGCACGCCGCCAGCGAGCACTATGCCCGGCTCCAGGCGGCCTTCAACCAGGTTCGCATTCTGGAGCAGCTCAACGACCCGGCGCGCCGGCTGAAGCTGGAAGAAGCCCGCACCATCGCCCTCTACCACCTGGGTCAGTTGAGCCACTTCGTGGCCGACATCGCCCAGCCGCTGCACACCACGGTCCACTACAACGGTTGGGTCGGCGACAACCCCGCGGGCTACAAGTGGCGCGACCAGTTTCACGCCTACGTGGACGAAGGCTGGGCCAAACGGCACGGCATCGACCGGCAGTCGCTCGAAACCCACACGGAATATGACGCCCGCGTCAACGCCGCCGACCCGTGGGACGACCTGCTGGCCTGCCTCCAGCGGTCGCACGCCCTGCTGGAGCCGCTCTACGCGCTGGAGCGCGACGGCCAGCTCGATGGCGAGCCCGGCATGAAGCTCCTGGTCGGGCAACTCCGCGACGCGGCGGCGACGCTCTCCGCGCTGATTTGGGCCGCCTACACGAGCGCGGAGCCGACGCAGCGGCAGATCGAGGCATGGACCCGCTACGATGACTCCCCGTCCTCGCAGCCGGCAGCCCCCTGAACTCAGCGTTCGCGGCGTGCCTGGAGGGTAACGGTCCAGAAGAACGGTAAGTCGGCATCCAGCCGCAGCCCCTCGACATGCACGCGCTCGCCCGGCTGCATCTGCTCGAGCGCGAGGCCAGCATCCTTTAAGGCCGCCACGGGCAGCCGGTCGATTCGCAGAACGAAATCCCGCGGGCGAATCTGGGCCCGTTCCGCCGGTCCGCCGCGCTCGACGCGCTCCACGACCAGCCCCACGTAGTCCGGCAGATCGTTCTTGCGGCGCTGCTCGCTGGAGACCTCCGCCAGGTCGAGCCCGAGCAGCCGGGCGGCCAGCTCGCGACCGTCGGGCAACGGGACCGACTGGAGCGGCACGCTCAAGTCCAGCGTCTTCGACCCGCGCTCGACCGCCAGTTTCACGTTGCTCTCCGGCTTCTGGCCCAGTAGGTGCACGTAGTAGTCGATCCCGTCACGCAGCGGATCGCCGTTGAAGCGCACGATCCGATCGCCGGGCAGCAACCCGGCCGCGGCCGCCGGGCTGTCCTTGCGCACGGTCACGACGCGGGCGTCGGTGCCGCTCACATCGACGCCGAACCGGACCCGCTCGCGGCGCTCGATGTCCAGCAGCTTCGGCAGCAGCTCCCATAGACGGTCGACCGGGATCGCAAAGCCGATGTTCTGCGCGTCGCCGCGGATCGCGCTGTTGATCCCGATAAGCTCCCCGTTGAGGTTGAGCAGCGGACCGCCCGAGTTGCCCGGGTTGATGGGCGCATCCGTCTGGATCAGGCCCTTGTACACGACGTCGTCGCTGAACTGCAGATCGCGGTCGAGCGCACTGACGATGCCGGCGGTGACGGTGTGCTGCAGGCCGAGCGGGTTCCCGATCGCAATCACCGTCTCTCCGATCATGACGTCAGCGCTGCGGCCCAGCTTGGCACGCTTGAGCGGGCGCGGGGCGTTGACCTTGATCACCGCCAGGTCGTGTTCCGGATCGACGGCCACCACCGCGGCCGGCAGCGTCTGCTTGTCGGCGAACGTGACCTGCACGTCCGAAGCCTGCGAGACGACGTGGGCATTGGTGACGATATAACCGCTCTCGTGCACGACCACGCCGGAGCCCACGCTCTGAATGCGGCGGTCTCTCGCGCGCGGCGGCCCGAAGTCGAAGATATCATCTAACGGCGACCCATACAGCGAGCGCATGCGGACGATTCGCGTCGTACTGATGTTGACCACGGCGTCGCGACACTGCTCGAAGGCTTCCACGACCGGGGTCCGCCGACGATCGTGCTGCGGGTCGTCCCCCGTCGCGACTGCTCCTGCCCACAGCAGCGCGGTGGCGACGGCGGCAATTCGGGGATGGTGGCTCATGAATCGTTCCTCACGACGAATCAGCAACGGGCCGTCTTCAAGACCCGGCATTTTAGGGTTCTTCACGGAATTCCGGGAAGCGCCGATCCGGCGCGGGAGGGCGATCCCGGCGCGCCGGGATCGCCCTCCCTACCCCGCAAATCCGTAAAGAACCGATTTTAGCGGATGCCGCCACAAAAATGGTGCCGAGGGCGGCCGCTCCGCGCAGGCGCTTGCTCCTGCGGCAGGCTTGGGCGATAATCCTTGGCTCGCTGTAAACGGAACATGAGAGACGCCCGCCGGAGAGCGTGAATGGGAGCGATGCTCGACGCATTGCTGGCACTCCAGGACATCGAGCTTCAAATCGTTGACATCCGCCGCCAACTCACGGCCCGGCAGCGCCGCGTCCGGCAACAGGCTGCCAAACACCGCGCCGCCGAGGAAACGCTCGCCGCCGAACGGGAGGAACACAAACGCAGCCAGATCCAGATGGACGATGTGGACGTGGAATTGAAGAGTCGCAGTGCCCACATCAGCCGGTTGCGCGACGCCCTGAACACCGTGCGCACGAACAAGGAGTACGCGGCCGTCCTTTCGCAGCTCAACAACGAGAAGGCCGACGTGACGCGGCTCGAGGCCCGCGCGTTTGATCTGCTGAACGCAGTCGAGGCCAAGAAGAAGGCGCTCGCCGAGCGCCAGGCAGCGGTCGAGCACGAGGCCCAGCGCCTCGCGGGCCTGGAAAGCCAGGTCGGGCAGGCCCAGAGCTCGTTCACCGATCGGCTGGCCGCGCTCGAACGGCAGCGCGAGGCCGCCGGCCGCGACCTCGAACCCAAGGCGCTGGAGCTGTTCAGCCGGATTTCCGAGCGCTACGAGGGCGAGGTCATGGCCCGCGTGATCCAGGTGCATCCGCGACGGCAGGAGTATCTCTGCGAAGGCTGCAACATGTCGCTGGCCGCCGAGCGGGCCAACGCGCTGCTGACCCGCGACGACGTCATTACCTGCGACAATTGCGGCCGCATTCTGCACATGCCGAAGAGCACCTGAACGGCGGGTACGCCTTGGGCCTGATCCTCCACGTTGACGGCGGAGCGCGGGGCAACCCCGGGCCGGCCGGGGCCGGCGTGGTCATCCGCGAGGATTCCGGCCGCCTGATCTTTGAGGCCGGCTACTATCTTGGCCGCCAGACGAACAACGCCGCCGAGTATCACGCCCTGATCCACGGGCTGGAACGTGCCGCGCAGGCCGGGCCGCAGCCGGTTGTGATTCACTCCGACAGCGAGCTGCTCGTGCGGCAACTCACCGGGGAATACCAGGTCAAGAGCCCGAAGCTGGCCCCGCTGTTCCGACAAGTGCAGACATTGCTCCTGAAGATGTCGCGCTGGGCCATCCAACACGTGCCGCGTGAAGAGAATCTGCGGGCCGACGAAATGGCCAACCTGGCCATGGACCAGCGGCGTGACGTGGTCGTGTTCGATGCCGACCGAGACCCGGCGCGGGGTATGCCGGCGGAAGCCCCGCGGGCCGCCGCGCCGCCGAGCGCTGTCGAAGATGCCCCCGACAGTGCAGTCGCCGCCGTCGTGGCACCCACCCCCGGCACGCTCGCCGCGCCGGGAGAAGGGGGCGCAGCCAAGCCGGCGCGGCAGGCGATCCAGGTCACGGTGGCCCGTCCGCCGAAGGCGGGTTGTTGTCCGGCGGGGGGCCTGGCCCAGCCGGCCTTCATCATCAGCTCCAGCCTTCCCGCCGGCTTATGCGTCTATGCCGCCCACGCCCTTGTGCCGACGCTGCTCGGGATGTTGAACACGGAGCCCGAGGAATTCGCGGCGGTCCCGACGCTGTCGGTGCGTTGCACAAACCCCGAGTGCGGGGCGGAGTTCAAGCTCTCGCCAGTGCGCTCGCCGAACGGGGCGGGCCGCCGATCCAAACCGCGCCCACACCCGTAGCGGCCGGCGGCTCGCCGGCCGTCCGATCCGAGCCCGAAGCGCCAGCGAAGGTCCCCGGACGATCCACAGATTACGCCGATGGACGCAGCGCGGGCTTTGCCCGCAACCCATTTTTGATTTGCGATTTTGGATTGAACCCGAACGAAGCCCGTCTGAACTCAACGACGGCGCGTGAGGAGGCCGGCGAGCCCCGCCAGCAACAAGCTCGTGGGCTCAGGCATGAACCTGAAGGCGCCGCCGGCGACCGCAGGATTCGGCGGAGTCGCATAGCTGATGTCGGTGATGAGAATCTCGTAGGTCGTGCCGTCGAATGGCGCCTGGATTGAGCCGAGCAGCGCAATCCGGCGCGTCCCGCCCTTCCAAAGGTTCCAGGGCAGGTCCGCAGCCTTGTTCTGGATCCCGTAGGGCCCGGTGTTCGCGGCCATCGTCTGCGGATTGTTGTGCCACTCGGGATAGCCGGGCGGGGTCGCCGTGCCGTCCCAACGCTTCAGGCCGATCGGGTTCTGCATGTTGTTGCAGAGATAGTAGGTCGTGGTGACCTGGCTGGAGGGCGCGGTCGAACCGGCCTCGCGAATCGTGATCTGCAAGCCGTTGATCTTGGCACCGGTCGGCTCGCTCTGGCACTGGAGCCAGATGTACGCGAACTGGCCCGGCGGGTCGATCACGACCGGGTCGGCAACGGTGCCCGACGGCGAGCCAGCCGGTGGGTAGGTGCCTGGTCGCAGGGGGCCGGGTCCGTAGTAATTCTCGTAATCCTCCCCGTTCACGTTCATGCCGTTGGCATACACCGTACTTATAGTCGGCGTGAATGCGTTCGCATTGTTCTCCAGCCCGTAGCCGTCACAGGACTTCGTGACGAACACGCGCACCGTGGCGCTGGCCGTGGCTGCCATGGCCAGCAACGCCAGGATCGTGATGGTTTTTTTCATGATCCCGCTCTCCTTTGTTCGGTGCTACTTCAGAAAACCCGCCATTCAGCCTCTGACCGCCGACCAAGCCGCAGTACCGATGTGGGCAAAAGTCGCCGTTCCACACCCACATATCTTTATACTCCGGCCAGACCCCAATGGCAAGCGCATCTCTAGAACCCGTGCATGGGGGCTCGATCCCCCTGGCGGACGTCCTGGGAGGACGCCGGCCGCTACTGTACTGCCTCGCAAATATGGGATCGTATCGCGGGCTGAGCCGCGGCCTTCAGGCCGCGCGGAGTGGCCGCGCGACATGAATGTCGCGGCTCGGATACGTTGCGGTTTCAATGAGGCACTACACTACATCCGGCCGACGGCAGCGGTCGGGCGGCGTCAGAATTGCAGCAGGTGCGCGGGCTCGGCCGCCAGGCGGGCGAGCGCGTCGGCGTCGACCGCCACGCCCAACCCGAAGCCCGGCCGCGGGCGCACGTGGCCGCCGAAGCCGAAGCGGATCGCCGGGCGGGTCACATCGCCACGGAGCAGGAACCGTCCGAAGGCCCCTTCCACGAAACGCACCCTGGGGCAAGCTTCCAGGAACGCGAGGCCCGCGGCGCTCAGGATGCTCGTCTCGCCGACCAGGCAGCCGAGCTGCACTTGCAGACCCGCACCCAGCGCCAGCCGGGCAATGCGCAGCGCGGGCATCAGTCCGCCATTCTTGGCGATCCGGATGTTCAGCACGCGTACGCCGCGGCCTTCGATCAGCCGCTGCGCATCGCTGACGGTCAGCAGCGATTCGTCGGCGATCAGATCGCAACGCGTTTGCCCACCCAGCGTCGGGAGCTCCGCATCGTCGGCGTCCGACAGCGGCTGCTCCAGCGCACACACCCCATAGCGCTCCAGCACGGCCAGCGCCGCCTGGGCTTCGGCCAGCGACCACCCGCCGTTGGCATCCACGCGCAAGGTGACCTTCCTCTGTGCGATGGCCTTGCCGAGCACCTGGTGGGCCCATTGCAGCCGCTCCTGCCAGCCCGAAACGGCTACCTTCAGCTTGAAATCCCGCAGGCCGTACAGGTGCTGCAAGCGCAAGCCGCCCTTCAGCTTACCCGGCGTGTGCCCGACAACCACACCCGAGTACCGCGCGGCCGCCACGCACCCCGGCGAGCCAAAACCCGGCAGGCCCATCCAGCCGACCACGTCCGCGGGCCGCCGGCGGAACACCCGACAGGTCAAGTCGAGCAGCGCCAGCTCCACGGCGGCGCGGGCCGCAGTCACGATCCGCCCGCCGACCTGAAAGGGCAACGCCTCGATGAACTCCAGCGCGTCGGCCAACGTGGCCGGACGAAAGCTGCTCAGCCGCAGCGCAAAGAGGTTGGCGATGTCTTCTCTGGCCGATTCGGGCGTTTCCCCGGTCACGTAGGGGCGGGCTAGCGTCTCGCCATACCCGACTTCATGGGCATAGGGCGCACCGCCGGCGACCTCAACGATAAGCGGGTCGGCGGTGTCGCGAACGGCCGCCGCGTGCTCGAAGCGAAAGCGCAGCGGGATCGCGAGGCGATGGATGCGCAGGCTGCGGACGTGCAGGGGGGCGTTCATTGCGGTGGCGGCACCGGCGCGCGATCGGGCAGGACGGACCAGAGATCAGTCGCCTCGATCGCCCGGCGCCCCTCGTCGCTGAACAGGTAGTCCAGTACGGCCTGGACGGCGGGGCTCGGCGGATCGAAGTAGTAGACGTAGATCAGCTTCGCCAGCCCGTAACGCTCCGCTTCGATGGCCTCCAGCGACGGAAACACCGGCGGCGATTGCCGCTCCAGGCGCAGCCCGAGATAGCGCACGCCCTCGTCATACCCGATGCTGGCAAAGCCCAGGGCGAGCGGGTCCTCGGCCACCTTGGCCACGATTTCGGCGTCGGAGTTGAGCACCTGCCAGGTCGGCTCGCCGAACCAGAGGTTGGCAATCGGGCTCAGGAGCATGCCGCCCCGCGTACTCTTGCCCGGCCCGTACAAGCTGATCGGTCCCTGCAACTCGGGAATCCGGTCACCGGCCAGCTCCGCCCAGTCCTTGATCCGCTTTTGGAACACGAGCCGGATGTGCTTGGAGAAGATGGCATCGAGCGGGTTGCTGGGATTCACGTAAAGGGCAAAACCGTAAAACGCGACCCGCCGGCCCTGCACCGGCCGCCCGGCGAACTGTTCGAGCTCGCGCGCGGTGAGGGGCCGATCGGTGCAGGCCAGGTCGCACTCGCCGCGGGCGAGGTTCTCGAAGCCGTGCTGCGACAGGTACACCGGCGAAACCTGGGTGACGGCAAAACCGCGGGTCTTGGCGTCGTGCAACCAGGACTCGACCAGCTCGACCGAAATCTGGGCCCCGCCGAGCGAGACCCGGACCGACGGCGGGCCGGGTGGCATGCAGCCGGTCAGTCCAAGGAACAACACCCCCAGGACGACCGCCGTCCCCTGTTCCCGATGGCCCAGCCGAGGCCGTAAACTATCGCCCCGCTTACGATCCTGCGGAAAGGAACGCCTGCTATGCCGACCGCCACGACCATTGCGGAGCTCGCCCGTCATGTCGGACAAACGGTAACGCTCAGCGGCTGGCTGTACAACAGCCGCTCCAGCGGGAAGCTGCTCTTCCTCGTGCTCCGCGACGGCACGGGCCTGTGCCAGTGCGTGCTCGAGAAGACGGCTGTCAGCCCGGAGACTTTCGAGAACGCCCGGCGTCTTGGCCAGGAGTCGTCGCTCTGTGTCACCGGCGTCGTGCGGGCGGACGAGCGCAGCGTCGGCGGCCACGAGTTGGCCATCAACGACGTCCGCGTCGTCCAGAACGCGGCTGGCTACCCCATCACGCCGAAGGCCCACGGCATCGATTTCCTCATGAAGAACCGCCACCTGTGGTTCCGCTCGCAGCGGCAGTGGGCCATTCTGCGGGTCCGGCATACGGTCGTGGACGGCATCCGGCGGTACTTCAACGATCACGGCTTCATCCTGATCGACACGCCGATCTTCGCGCCCGCCGCCGGCGAAGGGGCCCAGACGCTGTT
>Ga0315284_10010507_pt1 | contig 13185 bp, 16 predicted proteins | sample YL17G09_16_MG_FD_203696 | JGI IMG/M metagenome (GOLD analysis project Ga0315284, IMG submission 203696) | Sediment microbial communities from Yellowstone Lake, YNP, Wyoming, USA - YL17G09_16 | ecosystem: Environmental > Aquatic > Freshwater > Lake > Sediment | place: USA: Wyoming | collected...
TGCGAATGACTCGCTTTTCCCTCACCTTCCGGATGATTCGGTCTTTGCCCTCGGCCAGGCGGTCCAACGTGAAGGCCTTGATTGCGCCACCCTCGTCGATCTCCACAAAATCCTTCATCCCAGCAAAGGCGATTAGAGCCAGTTCCGCGATAACCATGTCCCCTGTGACTGCGATCCGTTTTTTCCGTTCCTCGATTTCGGCGTCAATTGCGGCCTTAATGGACGGTTTCGTAAGGTTTTCGACTCCTATTTGGTGTGCTGACTTCTCACTGTAACCCACTGCGATAGCTGCTCTTTTCGCGTTCAAGTCCACCAAGTATTCGGCAACAAAGAGCTGTTGCCTGCGGTTCAGCTTCGGCTTGGACGTGGTTTTTGGCGGTTGGTTGTCAGCTATTTTGGGGGTTTCGTCAATTCCAGACATATTTTTCCTCCTTAATTTTTTCGACGTGAATCAATTTCATCAAACCGGGAATACTCTCCGTGAAAGTAAAGCAGGGCTTCTCCCCCGGCGTTGTAGCGGCTCGCTTCGACTCTCACCAAAGTAACTGGAGCAAACGCTTGAGTCCGGGTCTCCATGCCTTCCTTAACTTGCTTTCTGTCGGTTGCCAGTCTTCCCCGGTGCAGTATGATCAGGTGATCGCAATCGGAAAAGACAGAGCTTGAATCCTTCAGGTCTTGCGCCGTCATGATCGCATCGGCTTGAATCTTCCGGGGCTGTGCTATCAGGATGACGGGAATCTCAAGTTCTTCTGCCAGGAATTTGAACGCTTGGACGGCAAGCGAAACCTCCTGAACCTGATTCGATAGGGACCGGCAGAGGAAATGCAGGTGATCGAAGACGACCAGCTTGAGACCGTACCGACGGACGGCGGCCTTGAGTGTGTCCATGATCCCATCAAGCATCGGCCTCTGATAGCAGAATCCCAAATAAAATGGCTTATTCTTGAACGCCTGCCGTGTGTTGATGATTTCGATGTCTCCCATCTTCTCCTGCTTGGACTGGCATTTGACGACCTTCTCGATGATCTTTGCCGGCCGCATCTCAAGACAGAAGAACAGGGTCGGGATTCCCTGAAGGGCGTTATGGGTGCAGATTTGAAGGGCGAAGGTAGATTTCCCGATCTTTGGGGGTGCCGACAGGATGACCAGTTCACCGGCGTTGAATCCGGTCTTGACAAGTTTATCCACATCGACAAAGCCCATCCTCAGCCCGGCGGATTCTGCCTGTTCCCTGTCACGGTAAAGGGCTTCCAGACCATCCCGGAAAGACATGATCCCGGCCACATCGAATGGACGGGATTCTCTGACGACGGACTGAAATGCGAAGATGTCATGTCCGGCCTGGAAATATTCATTCAAGTCCTGGCCGTCCGGCAAGACCACGTTGCAACAACGGTCATATCCCAAACGTCGGGCGACTTCCCGCGCTCCCTTCTGACCGGGTTCGTCGGGATCGTAGCAGAGGATGATTTTCTTGACGGCCTGCAACTGGTCAATCCATTCAGGATCGAATGACCCGGCCCCTGTGGTGGTACCGACAACGTTTCCCATGCCGTGGGTGATAAGGGTCAGGGCGTCAATCTCCCCTTCGGTAATGAAAAGCTCGTCCTTGTGGACTTCGATAGCGTCGGCGTTGAACAGGACCGACCGGCAATCCTTCACGCGCCGAAAATCCTTTTTTGCCGGTGGTAGTGATCTGAATTTTATATTTATCAGCTTGCCCTTTTCAAAGTGGGGTATCGTTAACCATCGGCGCCCGTCTCTGTCGATCTGCAAGCCGACCTTGAAAGCCTTGACGGTTTCAATGCTGATCCGCCTGGTTTCCGTGACGTAACTTGTGGCGTCCTTATCGCTCAAAAGCCGCTCATGGGCTTCGGTGGCCTTTTTTTCATCCGGCGTGATAGAAGTCATCAAAAGCCTGTCTGACTACTCCCTGTGGCTTTGCGTGGTGTCGATTCATCCTTTTTCGCTCTTGGTCGAAATCGCCATAATGTTTTTTCAATGTGATCAAATTCCCCTTTTCGCTGCATTTGTGGCAATGAAAAAGGCCTCCATCCTGGCTCATGTAGAAATGGCCCTTCGCATCCCCGCAAAAGGGGCAGAGCTTCAAGACGATCTGACCAACCTTGATCTGGTACTCGAACCCTTTGCTTTGAACATATTCCATCGGCGTCATGGTTGCAGCCTCAATTCTCCCCGGCGATAGGCGTCAAGAAGGGGACTTCCCGTTGACCTTAAGGCGTGGTCGGCTTCTTTCCCCTGGTCTCTGTCATGGTTTCGGATGATCCCCAAAAGATACTTTTCGCTTTTTCCCTGGTCTGCATAGCCCTTTTCAAGATAAGTCTTGACCCCTGCCATGACCGATTCAACCGGGTATCCTTCCCATGATTTCAGTATGGACAGCTTCACGGTGTCAGCAATTCGGTTTGACTTCCTGGTTGACTGAATGGCCGTGAATGCCTCGTTTATGGTTTCCTGTTTCGGGTAACGATCCTTCAGGACAGAAATTTCAGAAAAAAAATCGCGGGTGGTTTTTATACATTCTTTCTCTCCTTCTTTCTCTAATTGCCCTTGTTCGGTAGTGGGTCTGCCCTTGTGCCTGCCCTTGTAACTTTTGGAATCTTGATACGTATCGTAATTTATAACGAAAATAAGTAACCCTATGTATGCCCTTGTAAGGTCTTTGGGTCTGCCCTTGTTTGGCAAGGTCGCGCCAGTCACGGGTTTCACCAAAAGCATGCCCTCTGATTGGAGCCACGAAAGCATTATCCGAATTTCTTTTAACGAGGGTTTCTTAATCGCCCGATTAAGACGGTAGGATAGCGCGTCGGCGATTTCGCCATGGGTGGTTATTAATTCTCCCCGCTTCAGAACATGCCCTTTGAAGGTGTATCCGTCTCGGAAAACAGCTTTCCCAATAAGCCAAGATAACAGCCGATAGTATTGAGGCGGTTTCCCCCAGATTGCCGAATCAAAAACCTTGCGGGACATTAGGAAGTGGCCACCGGGGATTTGATTAGTCATTTTCTCAGCCCTTCCAACTGGTACGCTCCCGGATCATCGAACCGCGTCGCCATGAGTTTTTGAATCTCGCTTTCCGGGAATGGGGTCTTAAACCGGACCTCGCCGCGTTCGTCGGCGAGCTCGGCCAAGAGAAGAAGGAGATTCGCCCCAGCCGGGTCTTTTCGGAAAAGGCGCCTATAGGCGCGCCGGAATTGCCTATTCGGCGTGAACATCGCCCCCCTCCATGATTGCCCCAACCATCCGGTCGGCAATCTCCCGCAGCTTCACCGTTTGCTGGTCCGTCCGGCCATTGATGAGAATCGTCTTCGGGATTCGGGTCTCGGGATCGAACATGATCGTGATAGATGGATGATCGCTCATAGCTAATTTCCCTCCACAAGGGCGCGGATGTCCACGGCCTTCCAGCACGTCACACGCTCTGAAAGTTTCAGGGGTTGGGGATAAATCCCAGATTTGACTCCTGCCCACCAGCTTGAGCGAGAAATCGGCACGAATCTGAGGACTTGCTTAATCCTCAGGAGGCCTGTTTGGGGAAGCTCTTGAATTTCCGGATTTTTTGAATCTTTTGACATATGCCGTCCTCCTATGTTGTTCATTGGAGACAAGCATATTTTAGTCACTTAAGTGACTGTCAAGTGAAAAAAAAGAAGCCGGGTTTGCCCCGGCTGATTAAGCTAACTTATTGTCATAATTATTAAACTAATCTATTGTAACGCCCAGCCATGACACCGTGACGCCGTGACACTTTATGACACGGGAGCCGTGACACCGTGACAATTTCGTTTCTTTAAAACAGCCTCCCCTTTCTCACAAAGCCTCTTTCCCCGTTGCTTCAAGGCTTCATGTTGATCTTTATGGAGACCTACCTCAAGTCCAAATGCGCGCGCGATATTGAGATATGACAGTTTGAAGTCACCATTTCTGTCGTGCAATTCAATGGCAATTACCTCATCTTTTTCGCCATCAGTACGCCGCTGTTGAATGTAATCGGGCACGCTTGGCTGTTTTTTATCGACATCACGGCCATACCCATTGTCAATTATATGTGCACTTCGTTTTTTCAGTTCTTCAATGACGCTCTTATACTGCTTTTCAAATGTGTCAATATTGCAAGACCGAAAAAGGAAACGATTAAAGGGGCCTTCTCTAAGATATGTCTTAAAAAAAGCATTTTCAAAGCATGTTTTATGGGATTCGATATTGAATATTTCAAGAGTTATAGAATCGCGGACAGGCAAACCATAATCAAGAACGAACTGCGTTATTATGTCAGCATTAATGCCCCATCTTCTCAACAACTCCTCGCCCGTGATCGGCCAGAAATCGGATGGGGAAAGAGATTCTTGAATTACCATAGTTTCGTTTTTATTGGTTATAATGATGGTGCTCGTCCCGGAGTGGAGCGGTCTAATAGGGGGTGGCGCCTTTGTGACCTTCCTCGGCTGAATGCTTTTTTTCTTATCTGCGGTTTTTCCTGACATTTTCCGCCTCCTGTCGTGGCCTGGTGGTTAAATCCGGGGAAGCCGGCCCAGGAAGAACCGAATTGTCGGGTGCGCTACCCTATCCCCTCTTTCAATCTCTAAGCGGTCGCTATCTCCTTCATGTCGCCGGTTTTCTTATCAACGATGATGTATTGCTCTTCTCCGTCCAACATCATCCTTTCGTGTTGAACGGGGACAATCCAGCATTTCTCAGGATTAACGCCGGCAGAAGCGTACAGTGGCCCAAGTATTCGAGCGACTATTCTGAGACGGTCTTTCATGCTGGCCGACAAACATTTCACGGCTACAATCCAAGGCTTCTTCGCGCGTGATCGTCATGACTCTTTATTCTTCCCTCCTTGGCTGGGCTGGCTATCCCATCACCGTCTTGAACGGTATCACCACGGCCCCGACCTTCAATCCGTCCAAATAATCCGCCCAAAGTTGCATCGCCTGCCGTCTTCCGGCAAGGTGAATCGTTCTATTATAGGCCGTGCCTAGCCGGTCCGGCACTTTGTGTGCCAATTGTGCCTCAATGACATTCGGATTAACCTGCAAAACCTCATCCAGGATAGTCCGGGCCATTGCCCGGAAGCCATGACCGGTCATGGTGTCCTTGTCGTATCCCATACGCCGTAACGCTGCATTTACCGTGTTGTTGCTCATGGGTCTTTTAGATGTTCGCAAAGAGGGGAAAACATACCTGCTTGTACCCGTCAAAGGCTTCAGGTCTGTTAGTATCGCCACTGCCTGGCTGGATAGTGGCACGATGTGCGTTTGTTTCATTTTCATCTTTTCCGCCGGGATATTCCAAACAGATTCGTTAAGATTAATTTCCGACCATTCCGCTTGACGTAGTTCACCGGGACGGCAAAAAAGCATCGGAGCGAGTCTTAGGGCGCACTTGGTTATAAAATCACCCTTGTAGCCGTCTATTGCCCTGAGAAGGGGGGCAACTTCTTTTGGATCAACAATTGCCGGATAATGGCGTTCCTTTGGCTGTGGCAAAGCGCCGCGAAGGTCCGCTGCCGGATCATGCTCCGCCCTTCCCGTGGCAACGGCATACCGGAAAATCTGACCAAGTAGGCCCCGCATCCTGTGCGCCGTTTCCAAGGCCCGGCCTTCAATTCGTCGCAAGACCGCCAGTAATTCAGGTGCCTTTATATCTTTGATTGGGCGTGATCCAATCCATGGGAATAAGTCCCGCATCAACGCACTCAGGAGCTTGTCGGCATATCCCGGCGTCCAGGTGGGGGTAAATTTTGTATGCCATTCGCGGGTTATGACTTCAAACGTTTCTGTTTCCTCGGTTTTTGCCTGTTTCTGTGCCTTACGAAGAACGCCGGGATCGATACCGTGTGCTATCTGCCTTCGGGCTTCATCGCGTCTGTGACGCGCATCAAGAAGGCTTATTTCCGGGTATGAACCAAGGGCCAGTAACTTTTCTTTGCCTCCAAAACGATAGCGAAACCGCCACAATTTACCGCCCTTCTCTGTGACGTGCAAATAGAGGCCATCGCTGTCAGTCAGCTTATAAAACCTTTCTTTCGGTTTTGCGTTACGGACTTTCATTTCATTCAATGGCATAAGATCCCCCCGTGTATGGTTTTTATCCTTCTTTGCGGGTATCGCTTCCGGTCGTGCGGGTATTTTCTGAAAATATACCCTCAAAATTGTAAGATGCTGATAAACTTTATAACACGTCTTTGGACAAATGGCAATAAAAAACCCGCTATTTCTAACGGGTTTTTTACTTCTTTGGACTTCCTTGGATTATGTCTTGGTGGAGATGAGGGGGATCGAACCCCTGACCTCGGCATTGCGAACGCCGCGCTCTCCCAGTTGAGCTACATCCCCGAATTCAAATTATTTGGCTGAAGCATAAACGATCCGACACATGCATGTCAAGAATTTGTTGACCAAAAAAGCTTCTCACCCCTTGACAAGCCGCCATCATTCCCCTATACTGTGCAACACGGAATTACTTTCTTCCACAGTTAGGAAATTTAATAAAACTCTCCCTAATTTCATAGCTATTCCAACGGCTTGTTAATAAGGCCAGGAATATGCCCGGCAAATATTTTGACGACATCAAGGAGGCTTTTTTATGGCAAAAATCGATGCTTTTTTTCAGCTGATGCATGATCAAGGCGCATCAGACCTGCACCTTGTCTCGGGACAGCAGCCCGTCATCAGAATACGGGGCGAAATGGAGCGAATCAAGTTTGATGTTCTGAACAATGACGACCTCAAAGCCATGCTGTATGAAATCGCACCGGAGCATAAGGTCAAACAATTCGAAGAAACGGGGGATGTGGATTTCGCTTATGAAATCCCCAATCTTGCGAGGTACCGGGCCAACTTCTTTCAGCAGAAGTTCGGTGTCGCAGCGGTTTTCAGAGAAATTCCCAGCAAGATCATGACGTGCCAGGATTTGGGATTGCCCCCTGTGCTTCCGAAACTGGCCAGTCTTCCAAGAGGACTTATTCTGGTAACCGGCCCGACGGGCAGTGGAAAATCAACCACCCTTGCCGCCATCATTAATGAAGCAAACCGTACCCGCAAGGATCATATTATCACCATAGAAGACCCTATTGAATTCGTTCACCAGAGTGCAAGCTGCATCGTGAATCACAGAGAGGTCGGCCTCCACACCAAAACCTTCACCTCCGCCCTTCGTGGAGCCCTTCGTGAGGACCCGGATATCATTCTCGTCGGAGAGCTTCGGGACCTGGAAACCATATCCCTGGCCGTGGAAGCGGCAAGCACCGGCCATCTCGTTTTCGGCACTCTCCACACCACGAGCGCTGCAAAAACCGTTGACCGGATCATCGAAGTGTTCCCGTCGGAGGAACAGATGCAGATCCGCTCCACCCTGGCGGACGGTATCCGGGCAGTCGTTTCCCAGGTCCTTTTCAAGCGGGCCGACAAAAAGGGACGCTGTGCGGCTTTGGAGATTCTCATTGCCAACCCGGCGGTCCGGAATCTTATCCGTGAATCCAAAACCTTCCAGATCCCTTCGATGATTCAGACGGGAAAGAAATATGGCATGCAGATGCTGGATGACGCCATTATGGATCTGTACAACAAGGGATGGATCACGGCGGACGATGCGTATATGAAATGTAACGACAAGGCCAAATTCAGACCGCTTCTGAAATTCCCGCCGACGGATTTTACAGAAGTGTAGTCACCACTTGCAACAATATATATCGAGGGGAATCTTATGAGAAAGCAGGAAGTCGATTATATATTAACCAGAATGCTGGATTCGCACGGCAATGTGTCCGATTTGAACATAACTGTGGGACGACCCTTCCAGGTGGAGTCATCCGGGCAGCTGACCGCAGTACACTTTGATCCTCCCATTGAGAAGCTGACCCCTTTCCAGACGGAAATATTCGCCATGAACCTGATCAATCAGGATCGCCGTCTGACTGAGATCCTTCTCACTGAAGGATCATGCGACTCTTCTTATGAACTGCCGGGGAAGGCCCGTTTCAGGGTGAACATCTTCTCGCAGCGGGGCAACTATTCCATTGTTCTTAGAAAATTGGAAACAAAGATTCCCACATGTAAGGAGATGAATTTACCGGAAGCCTTCTACAAGATGGCGCAGGAAAAAAACGGGATTATTCTCGTCACAGGCGCTACAGGCAGTGGTAAATCAACGTCGCTGGCCGCCGTGTTGAATGAAATCAATGAGGAAAAATCCGTTCATGTCGTGACCCTCGAAGACCCGGTGGAATTTTCCCATCCCCACAAGAAATCCACCTTCAATCAGAGAGAACTGGGAAATGATTTCGACGCCTTTGCAAGCGGTCTTCGCGCCGCTCTGAGGCAGGCGCCCAAAGTTATCCTCGTCGGAGAAATGCGGGATAGAGAAACCGTTGAAATAGCGCTGAGCGCCGCAGAAACAGGCCACCTGGTTTTGAGCACCCTCCATACGGTCGATGCCGGCCAGACCATTAACCGCATCCTGGGCATGTTCCCGTCGGAAGAAGAAAACCAGGTTCGCATCCGCCTTGCCGATACGGTGCGCTGGATCGCATGCCAGAGGCTTCTCCCCAAAGAAGGAGGAGGGCGGGTGGCAGCATTTGAACTCATGGGAGCCAATATGCGTGTCAAGGATACGATCCTGAACGGGGAGTCAGAGGGAAAAACATTCTATGAGATTATCCAGGCCGCCAGGGCGTTCGGCATGATCACGTTTGACGATTACATTGTCGAATTGTACAAAGCGTCTCTCATCAGCGAAGAGACGGCAAAAGCCTATGCGTCCAACAAGGGCATCGTAGGCCGCGGCATTGATTCGGTCAAGAGCGAAAGGGGACAGGCGACAACAGATCTCCTTGGCAAGCTTGAAGTCGATAAGAATTACGGAAAACCGGCGACGCCGAAAAAGCCGTGGTAAAATAAGGATATAGGGAGAAGAGGAAGATGGAAGAAGAAAAACCTGTGAGTGACGTGGGATCAGAAGCGTACGACACTTCAGACAAACCTTTTGATTTTGTGGAAGCGGATGCGGAAACGGCCTTGATCTGTGAGTCAGATCCTGCACTCAGAGAAAACATCAGCATTGCCATGAAAAGTCTTGGCTATCATATCACGGAAGCAGCATCCGCCAAGGATGCCCTGAAAAATATGCGGTTTCATGTTTACAATGTCGTTATATTGAATGAAAATTTTGACACCGGTGAACAGACAGGGAGCGCTGTCCTCAATTATCTGGCCAATCTGAACATGAGTACACGACGACAGATTTTCGTCACCCTCATCAGCAGTCAATTTCGCACATCAGATAACATGGCTGCCTTAAATAAAAGCGTCAATCTGATCATTAACACAAGCAATATCGATGATATAGGTGCCGTTATCAAGCGCGGTGTCGTCGAAAATGACGCTTTTTACCATGTTTTCAAAGAAACGCTCCGGAAGAAGGGGCGGATATAATCAGGTCTTCTCGGCCATGTTTGGCAGGCCGGCGGCGGCAGAAGATTCGGCAAGACGCAAATAATAAAAGGGATTTCTGGGATCGACCGCAATCGCCTTTTTAAAAAGCTCAATTGCCTGAAGATGGCACTCCGCTTTCGCAAGAGCATTGCCAAGCCGGTTATAGTAAGCTCCGGCATCATTTCGATTCAATGCAATGGCCTTTTCGTAAGCAATCTCCGCATCAGCCAATCGCCCCTGTCTGACAAGGACATCACCAAGACTGCAGTAATAGGCAGGTTCGTCAATCCGGTGTTCGATACACTTTTTCAGAACCTTCTCCGCCCTTTGATCATGACCGGCCTCAAAATAAATGCCGGCCAGCCTGTTGTAAAATGTCCCTGCCTCTAACGGGTCAATTTCAACCGCTTTTTGATATGCCTCTTCAGCGCCGTCAAAATCGCCTTTTGCAACCAGGGCATTTCCCAGGTTACAGAAGATCATCGATGCATCCGGTTCCATTTTCGCCAATTTCTCGAATATCTCGACGGCTTTGCCGGCTCTGCCGGCTTTCAGATATGCATCCCCCAGATCACCGAGGAACCCGATATCATCCGGCTGCTCTGCTATTACTCTCTCACAGATTTCAACGAGGCGTTCGTAATCTCTTTCCTCTTTAAAAATTCGGACCAGTTCGTCATAGGCAAAACCCGTAAAGATCTTTCTTTCCAGCTCCATACCAAGGAGTCGCTCAAAACAGACAACGGCATCTTTGCGCATCCCGCCGTCATGATACGCCCAGGCCAGCGCCAGAAGAAAGGATTGCTCGCCGGGGCGCATATCAACAAGTTTCCGGTAAAGAAGAATGGCATCATCATACCGTTTTTCCCTGATAAACTCCTCGGCGAGGTTTAGAAGATACTCTGTAACGTCTACCTCTTTCATCATTCACTGCGAAATGTAAAGCTCCCCGCCTGCAAGGCGGGGCAGATGTGATGCGCTTCCGGTCATTTCGGAATTGATCCGTAATCCAGTCTTTTTTATAGTTCTAACAACTACTGCACGAACCCCCGCAGGAACTGCCGGCATCCAGACTGGATGACAGTTTGAAACCGTTTCCCATTCTTGCGATAACGTAATCGAGTGTAATCGGTTTCGCCAGCTCAAACAGGTCTTTGTTGATCATGAACGTAATGCCGTTTTCCTTGAATACTTCATCATCTTCTTTGGACTCATCCAGAGCCATTCCCAGAGAGGGACCAGCTCACCCGCCCTCCATCATCATGACCCGGATTTTATGGGTCTCGTCCTTGTCTTTAAGAAATTCATTGAGCATCTCGACGGCTTTTTCCGTTACTTCAAACATGGTTTTCTCCTTATCGGCAATATTATTTTTTGATTTTTTGGTAATCAAGAGGTTTTAACCTATACATTAAAACTTTTTTGTCAATCTTAATTTTGACGCCCTCGTAAAAAGTCCCCCAACCTGTCATTCCCGCGCAGGCGGGAATCCATAACATGCTTAAATAACTGGATTCCCGCTTTCGCGGGAATGACAAAAACGGGCCAAATTTGACTTTTTACGAGATCATCAATTTTAGTAAGCCATCATTCATTTCCAGATCGATGAATATCCTCTTTTACAGTTGACACGTGAAGACCTTTCGCCTATAAAATAACCTCCTGAGATAATTTGAAAACCTTATATTTTCGTGGAGGCGACCGGCTATGGCTGATGGAACGCTGCATTACGATTCACCATGTCTTTACTTTCATAAACCCGGGGGTAAAAACACGAACGCTGTCTTTGAAGCCGTTTCAAGAAGGGCAAAGGAACTTTCCATCCGTAAGGTACTTATTGCCACATGCAGCGGACGGACCGCTTTTGAGGCATTGAAGATTCTTGATAGAGATGTTAAAATCATCGCCGTGACCCACGTGACAGGGTACGAAAAGCCTGATTCTCAGGAACTCGCTGAACAAGACCGGAAGGCTCTGGAATCACAGGGGGTTACGGTGCTGACGTGTCAGCACGCCTTCGGAGGCGTGGGGCGCGCTGTCAGAAACAAGCTCGCCACATATCAGGTGGACGAAATTATGGCTTACACGCTCAGAATATTCGGACAGGGGGTCAAGGTGGCCATTGAACTGGCGCTCATGGCAGCCGATGCCGGTCTGGTGAGAACGGATGAAGACATCATATCCATAGGAGGGACAGGTAGAGGGTCCGACTCCGCACTGGTGCTCAAACCGGCAAACAGTGCCCATTTTTTCGATCTGAAAGTCAGAGAAGTAATCTGCAAACCTGCGGTGTTTTGAAAGGAGAGGGACGATGAAAAAAACGGTGTGTTCAGTTCTGTGTTTGATCTTACTATGCCCTGCCCTTTCCCTGGCTGAGAATTACACGGTGAAAGGGGAAATGGGGGCAAATATCCGTTACGAGCTCCAGGAACAGGTTACGGCGGGCGAGGGAATAAAGAAAATGGTCTTAAGCTTTGTGAAGCCGCGGACATTTGAATCGCCGACCTATCGACTGGAAATCAAGGATTTCAAACTCGTTTTTTCACCGGAACCTCAGGAGAGAAAAACCCACACCGATTCACGGGGCAATGAAATCGTCACGGCAACATGGACAAAACCAGCTGATTTCATCAACGTGCGCCTCACCTGCGATGCATTCAGTGAAACGAAATTTCCTGTCCTCACCACACAGGATCCGTTTCCGCTTGTGAAGATCGATCCGGAAACAAGAGACTATCTCAAGTCAACGGAACAGGTGCAGTCCGATGATGCCCGCATTCGCGAACTGGCATTAAAACTCACCGCCGGCGTTAAAACGGAATTCGATGCCGTACAGCGGATCATCTCCTGGGTGGTCGATAACGTCCACTATGTAACTCCTCCCGTCAGGTATGACGCCATATATTCTTTGGAATCCGGAAAGGGAAACTGCCAGAACTACTCTCATCTCAGCGCCGCCCTGCTCCGGTCTGTGGGAATCCCGGTTCGCATTGTTAACGGCGTCACACTGAACCAGCCCTTCGACATTGCTTGGGACAAAGGCGTGTTGACCCTCAAGATGGGGCAGGGACGGCATTCGTGGGTTGAGGTCTGGTTTCCCCAGTTGGGCTGGGTACCCTTCGACCCCCAGAACACCATCCTTTTCGTTTCAAACCGCTTCGTCCGAATTGAGGTGGGTGTCGATAACAATGAGACAAAAAATGACGGACTCTTTCGGTGGGCACAGGTTCAGGAAGCACAGAAACCGAAACTTCAGGAAAGTATCAGCGCCAATTTTGACAGCGATCAGGTCAATGTCAAGGGTGATCGGCAAAAATACGGCCCGAAGAATCTCCTCCTTTCTCCCCTTGTGAAAGCAGAGTTTAAACAAATCGAGGTTGTTCCGCCGCCGCCACCTCCGGTGATATCCGATAAGGCAAAAAAGAAACTCCGTTATGAGGTTCCATTCATCTACGGCAACCTCGAATATCCCCAGGACATTGACTTCGCTTTTCCCCGGGTAACGGAAGCGGCAGGAAAAAATCAATTCGAGATGTCCCGGAATTTTCTTGTGGAAACAGCAGAGTATGTGACCACCAATCTTACCCAGTATGCCCAGGTCGTTGTCCTTCGGAAGCCTGTAAAGATTCAGAAGATCGGACTCGCGCTGCATAAATTCGGGGGGGATGGCTTGCTCTGGTTAGATATTCTTCAGGACAGCAACGGCAAGCCTGGAGCACCCATCAGC
>Ga0315284_10010508_pt1 | contig 13184 bp, 10 predicted proteins | sample YL17G09_16_MG_FD_203696 | JGI IMG/M metagenome (GOLD analysis project Ga0315284, IMG submission 203696) | Sediment microbial communities from Yellowstone Lake, YNP, Wyoming, USA - YL17G09_16 | ecosystem: Environmental > Aquatic > Freshwater > Lake > Sediment | place: USA: Wyoming | collected...
GTATTGATATATATTTAGAAAATAATATATATCTTGAAGAATAAAAAAAACAAATATAACTAATAAATTAAATAATTTTGCAATAATGCGGAGATTAAGAGGGCAATTTTATTTCCAATAACAATTTCCAAACACTTTCCAACTACTCAATTATTTTTCTCTCTATATAACATAATGGGTTGTTCTGAGATATATTGTGCATTGTGCGGATGTCCAATTTTGCAAAAATCTACTATTTTGCAATTATGTAAAGAAAAAATATATAAAAAATCTGACATAGATTGGTTGAAAGATTGTTATTCATTATTGTCGAATAATAAGTTATATAAGAATGCAATAGTTGAAGATTGTGACGAGCATTTTGATGAAACAGAATATAAATATTTTAGTCATAGTTATAGATTCAATCAAATATTAGAAGTTCATAAATTATGTTATAATATAATTCAAGATGAAACTAAAATAAAATTAAAGTATTCAGATTTTCTAAATAATAATCCTAGAAAAAAAAGTATGTATTTATTGGATTATGTCAATTATGGACTTATAGAAAAATACACAACTCAAGAATTTATATGGAATATGCAAGAATTGGCTAGTAATAAAAAATTAAGAGAATTATTATTGAATCCATTGAAAAATAAGGAGAACAAAACAAGATTGTTGAAGATATTTAAACAATTCAAAATAAAATCTGATAGAAAGGGTCCCAATATTAGTGCGACCTTTTTTAAAAATAATACATATTTAATTGGAAATGATAATAATTTATGGAAAATAAAAAATAAAAAATGGACAAAAGTAGAAACTATTACAGAAAGAATAAAATTTAATGATAATACTACGTTTAAAAAATATGTTAAACCATATCTTGAAAAACTTAGTCTTATTGGTTCATATAATATAGATGGATATTGTTATAATATATCAAATAATTTTATAGACTTTTATGAAGATGAAAAACAATATAATAGATATAATGATATATCTGTTATTAAAGAGTATCTAAATAATAGGCTTTTTTAAGTGTATATAAAGGTAGATACACTTAATTCCCTATCAGATGTCATTTTAATTTTTTGAGTTTAAAACCTAGAAGAGTTTTTAATCTGACCCCAAAAAGCTTGCATATTGCCGCATTATGCAAGATTACTGCGGCGATTATTCGGGGAATTTTATTTCCAATCCAATCCCCAATTATTCCCAATATTGGCAACCTAAGGCGCCGACTTTTATTTCCATATTGTGGACTTTATCACAACCTCTTATAATTTTTTCTCAAATAATTATATATGCTACAATTTGGAGGTAAAGATTCAAAGCGTCATTTTACTGTTGTCATAGGAAACAAAGAGCATGGGCTCTACGTTTCTTCAACACCATCCTCTGCTGCCAAAAAAGCGGTAACAAAACTCTGCACTGCAAACAAAAGTAAAAAAGTGGAATTCCATATTCGTGAGATTACCCAAGATTCAAAAAAGAAGACTTACGGTCCTTATAATGGACATATAGAGAAACTTAAAAAGTCCATAGAATTGAAAGGTCGTGTAATAAAATACAAACCAGTTGCAAAATTGAGCGGGAAAACAGGTGCGAAAAAAAAAATTATGAGAGGAGGTGAAAAAACTAGAGAAGATTTATTAAGAGTTGCAAATGAATGGATAGAACATGGAACATATGCAAGAGATGAAAATAATATTTCTTTAATTATTAATAATGATTATGCTAAAAGTAATTCTGACGAATATATACCAAATGATTTTATTATTGTATTTACTAATTATGGACAATTTGAATCAGTTAAAGAATTATACGATTTTTTATTTGCTTATTCGATAAATAGATATAGAGAAAAAACTTTAACTATGAATTGTTGGCAATTTGTTTTATTATGTTTATTAGAATCAGGATATATTAATGGAGAACAATTAAAAACATTATATCTCAATTATGATAATAATCCTAATAAAAATAGAAGAATACCTGATTATTTTAGTAATGAATATTCTGATAATCCTGAACCTGGAGATATAATATTATTTCAGCAAAAAATAGATGGAATTATTTGGCATGTTGCTATTTTATTAGCAATAAATATAGAAGACAGTGTAATTGAATATTTAGAAATATTAGGGGAAAAAGTATCTAAAAGTAATATTATTTATAATGAAGAATACCCAGATTATTTATTATTTATTAAACCTGAAAATTTATTAAAACCAATATCACCAAATTCAGTTGGAAATAAAATAAAACCTGCAATTTATTGTATAGCTAAATTAAGAAAATTTTTAGTAAATAAAATTTTTAAAGATGAGATTTTAAGATATTCTACACAAAAATGGGAAGATTATATTAAAAGTCTTCCTAAACTAGTAAATTATGAAAAATTATTTAAAAAATTAGATCCGACGCAATATAAAAGCATCAAACATACAATAAAAATTGCAAAAAAAGAAGGATATAATTACACAGGTGGAAATAAAAATTATTATGAAAAAAGATGTATAGAATTATTTAAACATAATCCTGAATTTAAAAATGATATTTTGCATAGGCATAATTTATTACGTTTTGTTGTTGTTTAAGAATTTTATGAATATAATTTATAAAATTCTTAAAAGTAATTTAGAAATAATGATTCCAACAGAATGGATGGGTAGGGAAGAAGTGCACTTTTCCCCCCACATATATTTTGTTTTCTAATTCAAAATCCAATAATTGCCAAGATTGGCAACCAAAGGCACCGATATTGATAACCCGTAATTGTAGCTTTATGGCAAAAATACTGATAGATTTATAATGGAACAAAATTATTTTATAAATAATTTTGCAATAATATGGTGATTATTTGGGAAATTTATTAGCAAATTCAAATTCCCTTTCATTTCCAAAATTGGCGATGAATTCAAGAATCAAATAATTTTATAAACTAATAATATATATGCCACAATTTGGAGGTAAGGATTCAAAACGCCATTTCACGGTTGTTATGGGAAATAAAGAACATGGACTTTATGTTTCTTCAACTCCTTCTTCTGCTGCCAAAAAAGCTGTAACAAAACTCTGCACATCAAACAAAAGCAAAAAAGTGGAATTTCATATTCGTGAGATTACCCAAGGTTCCAAAAAGAAGACTTATGGACCTTATATAGGACATATAGAGAAACTTAAGGAGCCCATCAAATTAAAAGGTCGCGTAATAAAATACAAACCAGTTGCAAAATTGCAGCAAAAAAAGAGTAAAATGGGAGGTGGTTTATTTAATAAAAAGGTTACAGAAAATAATTCAACAAATGAAGGTATTCAAAAAATGTTTGAAAATTTTAAAGTAGAAAATCAAAATAAACCAGCTCCTTACCACTATAAAAAAAGATTTAATAAACCAAATACTATTTATTTTGGTACAGAATTTTTAGAAATAAACAATCTCAAATATTATCCATATAGTTTTTTAATAATTGATGAAAAACCTATTTTTAGAATACTAACATTAAAATTAAATAGTGAATTAAGCAATCAATTTAGTATATTTGAAGATTTTTTGACTGTGCATCCAATTAATGACTATAATATATTAGTTATAAAAGATTTAACCAATTTTATAAATTTTATAGTTAATTTTTATAATGATGAGAGTAATTTATATAAATATATAAAAAGGGGGTTAGCTTCTGCTGAATATTCTGTATATGAAATATATAAAAAACAAATTAATATTTATATTGAATTTTATGATATGATAGTAAATATTATAGACAGTTTTACTAATCTTTTTAATAATGGTTTTGGATTTTACAAAAACCAATATGGATACGAAACAAAACAATACGAAGAGATCCTTAAATATTTTAATTTTGAAGATAATAAAAAATTACCAGATTATATTAAAATTCTAAAACAGCAACTGAAATTGATGAAAAGTTTTAAAGGAGAAGAGCAACGGAAAATGATGAAAAGTAATATAGGAAATGTTTGGAGTTGGGTAAAACAACCTAGATTAAAATATATAAAGGAAGAATTAAATTCTTATACTAGAAATAATTATGATAAAGCTCAAGAAGAACATAAACAATCCAATATGTTAAGAAAATTAAAATCTGAATTCGAACCACAATTAGATAAGATATTTTTTGAAAAATTAAATGAAGAAAACAAAGAACCTGGAAGAATTATACGTATAGGAGATAATAATAAAGAAAAAATTTATAAATTTATTTATGCACAAAAAAATGAACACCCAGAAATAACTAATGATCAGTTAATTGAAAAATTACTATCTGATGAAATTGGAATAAATATATTGAATTTTATGAAAAATTTAATAAAAAAAAATAAATTGGATAAGAAGAAAAAAGAAGATGATATGGAATTGTATAGGATTAAAAAAGAAGAAGATGATAAATTCGATAAAAATTTATCTAATATTTTATCTACTATGCAAAATGAAGAATCTTTAAATGCATATGGACGTTATCGTCGTCGCTATCATTTTGTAAAACGGGGATTTAATAAAAATTCACCATATAAAAGTTCTTATCACTATATTAAAGCTCAATATAAAGAATTAAAATTACAAAACCCAGAAATGGATGATAAAGAATTAATAAAAAAAATATTAGAAGAAGGAGAAACTCAACAAAAAATTTTAGAATTAAATTATAAAAATACTAATAAACATATTCGAGATGAAAACCAAGCAAATTATAATAGAAGGTTCGCAATTGCTAGGCAAAATAATGATAGAGATGAAGCTTATTATTATTAAAAGAAAGTCAAGAAATAATTTTAGAATTAAATAAAAAAATTAATGAAGAAGAATATAATAAAGACTAGAATATGATATGTGGAAATGGCATAGACTAGTCCATAAAATCGCAGAAATAACAATTTTCAATATTTCTAATTAGAATATTATATTTTTTTTAGTAAGAAATTTTTAAAGTTTATTTATGAACAACCTAATACGAATTATAAATATTGATTCATAACTCAATTCTTTTCTTGAAAGAATTGAGTTATGAATCCACATACATTATTTAGATAAAAATTCCAAGAATTAATTATTAAATGGACTAAAGTAGAAACTAATAAAAAATCTTATATCATATCTTGAAGAAATTAGTAAGGTTGGTTCTTATAATAACCTCCCACATTTGTTACATTCTATAAATTTAGCAATGAATTCAAGAATCAAATAATTTTATAAACTAATAATATATATGCCACAATTTGGAGGTAAGGATTCAAAACGCCATTTCACGGTTGTTATGGGAAATAAAGAACATGGACTTTATGTTTCTTCAACGCCTTCTTCTGCTGCCAAAAAAGCTGTAACAAAACTCTGCACTGCTAACAAAAGCAAAAAAGTGGAATTTCATATTCGTGAGATTACCCAGGGTTCCAAAAAGAAGACTTATGGACCTTATATAGGACATATAGAGAAACTTAAGGAGCCCATCAAATTAAAAGGTCGCGTAATAAAATATAAACCAGTTGCAAAATTGAGTAAAAAAAATAGTGAAATGAAAGGAGGATCAACAGAATCTCTTGATAGTTCAGATGAAAAAATATTTCAAAATTTTTTAGTTTTAGATCAAACAAATCCAGCACCATACCATTTTAAACAACGAACATTTAAATCTGATAGTTTATATTTTGGTAATAATAATTTAATAGATTATTCTGGTGAAAAATAATATAAATTTAGTCTAATAAATATAAATGATGAAAACGGAATTATGCCATTGGCTTTAAGAATAATAGTTACCAATGAAGAAGCAAATATATTTACAAATAAATTAAAAATTTTACCAATACCAGGGGTTGATGATTATAAATTTTTTGTCATATATACGGTAAACTTATTAAATGATTTAAAGAAAATGTACATTACTATAAATGATCCAAGCTGTGCTTATTTTGAAGATAAATATTATAAGAAAAACAAATATCTAAGTTTTACCAATTTTGAAAGAACACTTATGAATTTAGTGATAGAAATGAGTGGAAATCTAGAACTGATTGATATAAAAAATCCTACAATATTTAATTGGGATTCTTATAGTAAATCAAATCCAAATGGGTATTATGCATTTAAAAAATTTAAAGATACGATTTTAGAATTGAAACCAATAATTAATAGATGCGTTGGTAGTATTTTAAAAATAAAAGAAAATATAAAAAAAAAGGAAAACAATACTATTAGAACTAATCAAGAGTTAAATAAATTTGAGGAAATTATTGATAAAATAAAAGATAATGTTGGTGGTTCAGAAGTATGGGATTTTTACAGTCCTATTAAAATATATATTCAACGCAATAGATTTAATAAAAAAAGTGAAATAGTAGAAAGAATAAGAGATTTACAGATAAGAATGAAAAATGATATTTTCAGATTAATAGGAGATAAACCTGAACCTTATGATTATAAACAATTAAATGATGATTTAGTAGCATGCTGTCTAAATAACTGGAAAGAATCAGCAGTTTATATTTTGAATTCTATAATAAATAAAAAAAATAATAAACAGGAAGAACCAATACCATTAAATGCAGACTATCAAGCTTATAATAGTCAACTATACCGATAAGAATCTAAATGTCATCAATATCCACATCCCTATTATCTTCTTCTTCCGATGATTCATCAGAAGATGGCATCTTTATTTCTCTTTGTGGTGCAATCTCAGTATCCTCTTCTGGCTCATCCAATTGGAACTCAATTGGATTAGAAGTGGATGCTGTTGTCTCCATAGAAGAATCCATAAAAGAAGGATCCGTTATTTTCCCAATTCTTTTCAATTTGCGAACATCATCCGCTGAATACATATTGATAATATCATAAGTTTCCTGGACAGACATTTCCGAATCAGAAGAGCGGAAATCTCGACTAGAAACTAGTACAACATCATGTTCTTTCAAATTATGCCATCCATGTAGCCCACCTCTTGCGCGCCCCATTACCTTTTTCGTGCTATTATGTATAATAATAAGGAAACGTTTGTCTCCCAATTTTTTTACAATTCTAGCGTAAGTTTGGTTGTCATCTGCAACTTCAAATGATCGAGGACCTGCCTTCTTCTTCGTCTTTTTATAGCCTTTACCGCCTTTTATATTTACCATTTGATGTCGATGTTTTTATTTGATGAAATGTCTTTAAATGGGGGGAAGCGCGCTTCCCCCCTTACCCCCCATGCTCTTGGAGTCCCATATAAATGCTCTTGGAGTCCCACATAAATGCTCTTGGAGTCCCGCATTTTGCTGAATAATGCAAGATAAGCAATAGAAGACTGATATAATAAAATAATTTATTAAATTATTTTGCAATAATCCGGCTAAGAAGAGGGAAGATTTTATTAGCCAATAATAATTCCCAATAATTTCTAATTTGCATGGGGGTAACAAATCGCTTGCGATTCGTTAGTATAAGGGGGAAGCGCTTCCCCCCTATCGAAATAAATATAAAATCGCTGCAACCAATAGCACAAGCAAAAGCGATAATATCCAATAACTCGTATTCGAATTTTTAATCGGCATCTTCATTTCGTCTAAATTATAAAATTTCTCTAGTATATCGTTGCAAATCCCGTAATGTTCCACCTTTATCCCAGAATTATTAGCAATACATCGTGTTCGATATGTTTTTCCATCAACCCCGCAAACAGGTTCATAACTATCTGTTTCTTCTTCAAAACAATCTGTATTTCTATCCTGAGCTGCACACCCACATAATAAATCATTCATACTATTCCCACTTTGTGAATGGATTGGAGCAGATTTTACAGCGTTCAATCCATTATAATATTTCTCATTGTAATTTTTACAAAATCCATCAACACACATTTCTCCTGAAGAACACCCAATATTACTCGTACATTTCGTGCCTTTTCCCCCATAAAATGCATAAGGGTCGCCAGTTTCATTATCATTTATTTCACAATTTGTCATCTTACAAATATCTCGTTTATCATTACATAAATATTTCTTTGGAATAATTGTCCCAGTACAACATCCAAATTCACTTCCTAAACAAATATTTCGATCAATAATTGGACAATTTACTCCCGCAATATTTATTTTAGCAGTTTCATTATCAGAACAACAACCATATCTTGTCCGCTCACATTTGATAAGTGGCGTGGGGCAATTGGATCCATTGTCATCTTCTTTTAGTATTTGTTCTTCCCCAGTAATAGGATATGGACAATATTTATCTGCATTAGCAAAATTTTCTTGAATACAAGTTCTTTGTCTTTCAACACCAGTATCTGATGCAGATATATTATTAAAATACGGTTTTTTTATTTCTGCCAATAATGGCTTTTGAACATATCGGTTACCTCGTTTGATATAGGTTGTCGTATCTTTCAGTGGTTTTAACGCGGTCCTTAAAGTTTCCATCCCACTATTTTTGTAATATTTGCATTTTGCTTTTCCATCACTCCCAAAATAATAGGAATATCCTCCACAATCCACACTTTTATTGCACCAATTCTGGCAATCTTCTGAAAAATCCATTCCTCCCAATGGCGGTTTCTCACCTTCATTCATCTCATTACTTGCTGGTATTACCAAATTACGATATGGGTTATATTCTATCGTATATGGAAGATATCCGTTTGGAGGATTTGCTGCATCATTACTTGTCGGTAATCCCATTTGATCAAATGATGCGAATGGTGTCTTATCAATTGCTTTAACACACTCTTTCGCATCAGGTCCATCTCCAGTTGGGCACATAATATTAAAATCACCATTCACTTTTAGCTTCCCTTTTAATCCTGTATTCGGCAATTCTGGAAAACAAAGAGGTGGAATACAAAGTTTAGGTGCTGGTATTTTCTTTGAACTTTCAGCACTTACCGTAGGAACTTCTTTCTGATCATTTGGTCCAACAACATATGATGTCATGCATTTATCATTAACAAATTCACAAAAACTGTCTCCAATTTTTCCAGCTGGAATATATGTTTTATAATAATCCGCCAAATCATTTGGAGCTCCATATCGATTCCCAAGCATTTGAGCTTTTTTTAGATATGTTGATGCCCCAGAAGATTGGGCAGCCGGATTTGTTAATGCAGCGCTCGCACTATCCCGAGTTGATTGCCATTTCGCACAATTCGATTTTGACTCCATAAAAACAACGGAATTGCAATTTTCATTATATAAGCAAGATGATAAGCACTCATTTTTTGTTAAATTAGCTTGAGAATTTTTTTCAAAATATGCTGAAGCATTATCTACAACCGGAAAATATCCGTCAGATTGAGCAATAAAACCATCATCTACATTACAATTTTTGGTTCCTTCTAACAAATCATTTTTCCTCCATGTTCGAATTGTATTTGTTCCTAATAGTGAATCAAAATTATTATTTTTTGATGCATTTTTTGCACTATATAAGCGACATTCATTGGGTCCCTTTTCAATCGTAAAATATGTACAATTATTATTTTGAGTACAATCCCTTGCACATTGGATTGCATCCATTTCCATATTTCCTCCAATGGATGTTCCAACTGCTATTTTTTTAGAACTGTTTATATCATAATTGATTGTAGGATCTGAATTATCTGGGTATAATGTAGAATATATAGTATCAGGATTTAATCCACTACATTTCAATGTTTTATCACCAGATGATTCAACACCAGATGGAGTATTTATATTTTCTCGCTGATCACATGGAATATTTGGTATATTATAATAATTATTAATCATTATAATATATTGGAAAATAATATTATTATATATTAGAAATGCTAACTGATTCATATGATTTAGTGATAGGCATATATTTGGGCATTATATTATTTATTCTAGCCTACAAATTTTTGCCCAATAATGAAAAAATTATGGAAGATAATATACTAAATCTAATCTTTCTTTCTTTTTTTATCACAATATTTTTTCTATTTGGATTCCTGTTTAAAAATATATTTTTACAATTCAAAAGTGACAAAGTGAAATAAATTTCTATAAGATATTATAATATAAATTATGAAATTAGAAACAATTATATTTATTTTAGCAATTATTATTTTCATCACATTTTATTCATTAGCAATTATTTATAAAAATACCCCAATATCAGATTATATTATCACGGGTGGTATTGGAGCCATTTTAGCTGGAACATTTTTTGGGATTGTTAAAGATTCCATTATAAACCAAAAAAATAATTCATTCTTAAATTTATATATTATTCTCTTCTTTTTTATATGGTATATTCTAACAAAGTTCATAGCCAATTTTATTAAAAATAAAGAGGTTGATCGCCCAAGTGCAATTTATATGCCGGCAACTGATAGTACAAGTATAGTTATTGTTGAAAAAGGTAATTTAAATAATAACAATAATTGGAAAGATGGAATATCTAAATCACTAATTTCATTTATTATTGTATTTATTATTGTAATTTTAGGAATATCTTTTTATAAAGGTGGCGATGATAATAGCCAATTTTTTATGTATAATGTTTTAATTACTGTAATCATCTCATTAGCGGTTCTATTTGCATTTTTCTCCGGGAATCGCTTAACTTATAATTATAAAATAGAAATATTAGGTTATACTTTTTCTTATGGCTTAGTATTTGGAATTCTTGCTCCATTGTTTTTATTTCAATCATTCTCTATTCGTAATTCAATTACTCTTACGCTCATTTTCTTTATTTGGCTCAGTATTACATTTAGTATAAGTAATTTCTTGAAAATTAAGAAAGAATATATTAAGAGGGTGTAAATATCTAATTCTTCATTTCCATATATTTCTCAAAAAGTTTTTTCGTTGGTATCAAATAATTCTTATAGTTTGATAATAATGCAAATGATTTATTAACAGTTGCTTCACTTATATCACACTTATTTGATATATCTTTTTTATCAATTTTCAATTGATAAGTTAAGCATACCAATTGAATTGCTCCAACTGCAATAGATACTGGTGTATTTTTTAAAACAATACCTAATTCTTGTGCCATATGAGCAACATAACACGTGATATTTTTATACATTTCTGGAATATTCAATGCAGCCCCAATTTTCATAATTTCATCCTTTGCAGAAACAGGCTTCATTTTTGCATAATATTCAGGCTCTTTCTCAAATAATTGCTCCCTATAAAAATTGCAGCCTTTTGTAAATTTCTTTTTCTTAATATTAAAATTACTGCTGATTGCATCAATATCAGTCGCACAATTTCGTCCTTCTGATGCAAAAAATATACATGCCGCCATATTGCTGTGTTTTTTGGCACCGCGCTTATTTTCATTATCACTGATTCTCTTGTATAATTTTTTGGCGTGTTCTTTTACAGCTTCTGGTACTAAATCTTCCGCACTATTATCAATATACTGAAAATTTTTGAGCAAACTACGTTCATCATAATCCATACTATTATATTTATGAAATTGCCGGAAGGCTTGATTTCCATAGCCTTGAATTGTCGTAGATAAAGATGCTTTCATAAAATATTCATTAACTGGCATTCCAACACGGCTTTGATCTGTTTTCCGGGGGTCATCATAATTGGAGCATCGCCATTCATTTGAACTATCAAAAATTTCATCATTAAGTCTTCCACAATTGGTGCAAACAATTCCACCAATTTCTGGATCAGAAACACAATCAAATCTTTGGCAATGATAACATATATTATTTCTTCGAAGAATAAGTTGCTCTGAGAATTTTTGTGGTATTTTTTTTTGTATTTCTATTCCATCAAAGGATTCTAATAATTCAGCGAATTTTTTAGAATTTAAATTTCCAATTTTTTGTGATATCATTTTTAAATAAAATGATATCTGGAAAATAAAAAATCAAATTTTTATAATTTTCATAATATATTCTAATTTTTTTAAGTATTGTTTCACAAAAACAATACAGAAAATCATTTTCTCAATTAAAATAAATGAATGAATACTATGAACAAAATATATATAATACGGAATCAAATCCTCAGAAAGTCATATTTATTTTTTTAATTTTGTATTTTGGATTCCAAATTTTCGCTCAGATTTGGGGAAAATATTTGGAAACAGGTATTCCAATTTCGAAAAATTATTTGCAGAATTTTGTGAATACTTTAGTTTTAATTGCAATTTTAATCTATTTTGGAAATCCAAATATTCCATTAAATCGTTGGATTACATTGGTCGTTATCATCACCTATGTATTCATGTTTTTTTATTGTTACGCTAAAAAGGGGCTAGATGATCAAAGTGCTAGAGATTCTAAAAAAAATCTCAATCAGAGCAAAAAAACACTTCGAATTATTATTGTTATTATTTATTCGATTCTGATTGGCATATATTTGGGTATTTACATGTTTGGAGTAAATCGAAGTGAAAAAATTGGAGTATTTATTGGAGTTACACTACTATGTATTTTATATTTCACATTCTATTTTTTCAAAAATAAAACAGATACAGAGAATCAATTTCCTCTCAGTTTATTCATTTATCCAGTCTTATTTTTAACAACAGGGCTTGGTAAGAATAAAGCATTAACCTATATTTATGTGGTATTATTTACATCATTAGCATCATTATGGGGATTTTTTGGGATTGAATGGTTTGTTAAAAAGAAGAAAGAGTATGATGACTCAATAAACCGGGATATGTGTAAAGCATATTTAGGAATTAGTGATGATGATTTATCATTGAAACCAAAAGATTTAACGCAAACAGAGTTAAATAAGCAGAATATACAATATATATATATTGCAATATCATTAATATTTATTATTTTTGTATTAGCTATACTATTTACATATGTAAGTATGAATAGTTTACACCCTTGAAGATTTAAAATGAGACAAATAAATGTCAAAAAAAATAAAAACTTTAAGGTTTGCTCGTTTCAGAGCGTGTAAATTATGATTTTGTTAAGGCGACAACCTCAACTGATTTTTTGGCTTTCTTCTGAACGACTTTTTTTATTTTTTCTTTTTTAGGTTTATCTACTTTAATATTTTCATCCTTCTTTTCCCTACATAAATATTTTGGTCGTTCTAATCCATTAATTGCATTTTTAGCAATTCTATATATATTTGTAGCACTATTTACATCTCTATTCCATACACCTGAACACTTTTTACAAGTTAAAAGCCCATGGACTAAGATATTATCACTTTTATATGGTTTTGGATTTTTTCTAATTTGGAATTTTTCACATCTT
>Ga0315284_10010509_pt1 | contig 13183 bp, 7 predicted proteins | sample YL17G09_16_MG_FD_203696 | JGI IMG/M metagenome (GOLD analysis project Ga0315284, IMG submission 203696) | Sediment microbial communities from Yellowstone Lake, YNP, Wyoming, USA - YL17G09_16 | ecosystem: Environmental > Aquatic > Freshwater > Lake > Sediment | place: USA: Wyoming | collected...
GCGGCCGTGCCCCCCACTGCGATGCCCAGGTACTTGAACCGCTTATCGCGATAGGTACTGAGACGGTTGTCTTCCGCAACCCACCGTGGGTACTCCAACGAATCGCGCAGAGCCGCCACCTTCGTTGCCTGATGGTAGTTGCACTCATCCCATGCCTTGAAAGCCGTGACCCCCATGTAAAGCGTCCCCGCCGCACCACCCCAGAATGCCGTGAAGAACAGCACCCCCTGCACCGGACGCCGCCGGTAGAACTGCCCCCACCCCGGGCAGAAGAACGACCGCATGAACGGCGGCCGGATCCACGTCTTTGTTCGCCGCGTCAGCAGTTCGTTCTCGACGTAGTACAGTTCCTCGGGCGTAGTATAGATCGACGCACCGCTCACGATGATGCCGCTACTGACATCGATGATCCGTCCCTCAACCACATGTTGGGTGCCGCCTGGAGACGTGGCGATGGTACCCACCAGCATATACTGGGCGCCCAGGGCCTGCGCCACCTCAGTGGCGGTGCCGTCGTCGATCTGGTCGCGTGCAGTGATCTCCATGCCGCGTGCTGTCTTGCGGAATTTGTTGCGATCGGCGACCGAGAAACGGTCCATCCTGGCCAGCGCCTTGACGTAGTACTCGGCCAGCCAGGTGCCACCCACGATGGTGGGATCGCCTGTGTTGTTGATGAAGGGGAAGACCGCGATCTTGCAGTGTTTGACAGAGTCGGGGAAGAAGCGCAGCAGCCGGCCAAGCAGCGAGTCGCACGGCGCGAATGGAGCAACCGGCGCTGCGGAGGTTGTGGGAGTGCTGAGCCGAGATCCCCCGGCAAGCTGGGGCGCAGCAACGGCGCTCAGCGACAAAACCATCACACACACAGCTGCACCCGCGATCCGAGTCGTCATCGGTGTCGTCTCCTTGTTACGCATTCGTGGCATCGACTGTCTCGCAATGGACCGGTTCCGGTGGACCGCCCTCACTTGGTGATCACCCCTGTCGCATCGAGTTTGGTGTCGGAGGAGGCCACCGAGAGGTCGAGCCCCTCCACCATTTTCTCGACGCGCAGAACCTGGTCGTCGCTGCGCCCGGTGTTCTTGAGGTGGGCCACCAGTTTCTTCACTTCCAGGAACTTGTCGCGCAGGTCGCCGGTAAGCGAGTTGAACTGGTCGGAGAGCTCGCGCATGCGCTTCTGCTCGCGAAACCGGAGGGTGACGTTCAGCTTGCCCGAACGCAGCAATTGCGCCCACTGTTCAAGCTTGTAGACCGGCACCGCGTATTTGCGGGAAGCGTAGAGTCCAATGCACACCGCCAGGATGAGGTTCACGACAATGCTGATGATGAGACTGGGCAGGATGAGGCCGAAGATGCTCGAGCGGGAGAGACTGCCTGTCTCGTGAAGCTGGTACAGCAGCACGCTGCGGTGCTGCAGGTAGTACACCAGTACAATGGTCGCGGCTGACACGATCGTCGCTACGAGTGCGGCCGTGACAATTCTGAGGATCACCGTCATCTGCAACTCCCGCTTGACGAAGAAGTTGCCCACTGGTTTGCGGCCGGCCACTCGCTGTTTCATGCTGGTCTCCTCCTGTCGTGCGCTACGTCAATACGGACATGCCGTCACCATCTCAGCGTTCCCGCTCGTCACTCCCCACTCCGAACTCCCAACTCCGCACTTCCCTCCTACCCTCCCAGCGCCTTGAGCTGGTCTTTCACCTCGATGCTGGTTCCGCCCGCGTTCAGGTACTTGCGAAAATACTCCTTTGCCTTCTCCACGTTCTTGAGTTCAGAGTACATCGCCCCGATGTATCGATACGCGTCGACAAATGCCTCGATACCCCCGAACCGCACCGCGCTCTCGTAGGATTGGATCGCCGCAGCTGACTGTCCGGCAGCGCGCAGTTCGCCCGCCTGACTGTACAGCAGCATGGCATTGGTGGGGTTCTGCACCAGGCCCTGTTTGATCGCCGCGAGAGCCTTGACGTGGTCATTCTGCGCGGCGTAGATGCGGGTCATCACGTAGAACGACTCGGGGTCGTCCGGCATGCGCTCGGCCACCGACTTGCACAGCTCCAGCGCTGTTTCGACGTTGTTCTGCCCCTCGTACGCCTCGGCCAGGTTCACTAGAATACCTGGGTTGTTGGGATCTTTGGACAGTGCATTGCCGAAGTACTCGATCGATTCCTCGTACTGGCGCCGCGCCAGGCAGACGCGACCGCACGCAGTCTGCGCCCGCGGCTCGCCCGGCAGAAGCTTCAGCGCCACGCTGTAGGCGATCCAGGCTGCGTCGAGATCGATTCTGGTTTCGGCAACCTCGCCCAGGGCAAGATGCGTCCAGCCGGTGCGCGGACTCTTCTTCTCGAAGTCGGCTATGGCCTGGGCAGCCTCAGCGCTCTTGTCCTCGGCGCACAGCACGTGAACAAGCTCGTACACCGCGCGATCGCTTGCCGGATTCTTGGTGAGGATGAGCTTGAGGAAGTCCTTGGCCTCGGTATACTTGCGGTCGAACGAAAGTGCCCGGCCCAGACTCAGAACCACCGACTCGTTGTACCCACCGCGCTCCCATGCCTTCATGAGCGACTTGACAGCCAGCTTGTACGACCCCTTAGCCACGTAGACTTCCCCGAGCGCCTGGTGACAGGCAACGCTGGAATCGTTGATGGCAAGCGCGTCGCTGAGGAGCTGACGTGCCTTGTCGGTCTGGCCCGACTTGCTGTACACTTGAGCTGTCATGTAGAGGATGTCGAGATTCGTCGTCTTGACCGAGAGCGCCCGATCAGCTGCGGAGACCGCAGAGTCGGTCTTGCCAAGAAGACTCGCGGTGAATGCCAAGTAGGCCTGATACAGGGCGTTGGCACCGTCAATGCGCGCAGCATCGGAGAACTGCTCGAAGGCTTGCCGGGTCTTTGCCTGCCGATACAGAAGCATGCCGTAGTCGTACCGCGCCTCGGGATACGCGGAGCTCAGGCCGATCACGGCTCCCAGCTCCATGGCCGCCCTCTCCTCGTCCTGCGTGGCCAGGTAGTACCGTGCCAACTGGTAGTGCGCGTCGGGGTCGGCAGGAGCAATCTCGACCAGACGCAGAATTGCCTGAATCCGCAGCTTCTCGTTGCCCTGCTTCTCGTAGATACTCAGCAGCAGGCGCTGCGTGACCGGATCGGTGGCGTTCAGCTTGACAGCCTCAGCAACCACGGAGGCCGCCTCGTCGGTGGCGTTCCTGGCCAGCAACAGCGACCCCAGCTCCACACGCACGTCAAACGACCGTGCGTCGAGCGCCCGCCAGTCGCGCAGCACGGCGATGAGCCCGGCGGTGTCTTTACGGGTGCGATAGCACCTGGCCAACATGTCGACCACGGCGAGGTCATCCTTGCGCACGGCGCGCACCTGTTTGAGATGCACCGCAGCCTCGTCGGGCATGTTGGTTTGAAACTGCGACACACCCAGCATGTAGTGGCAGTCGGTGTTCTTGGGCATGTACTTGACAGCCTGGGTCAGCGGCGCCACTGCCCGCGTGTAGTCCTTCTGCCCGAAGAAGATAGTGCCCAGGTCAAGCCACGCCGCAGAGTCGGCAGGAACCATGGTGAGATACTGCTGGTAGCTGGATACTGCATCCTCGCGCTTGGAGCCCTGGGCGGCAAGGCACTGAGCCAGCATCTTTCTGAGGCGGGGCTGTGCATCGGGCAGTTCGACGGCCTTGCGCAGGGCTCGCTCGCAATCGACCCACGACTTCTGCGCAAAGAGCAGATCGGCGAGGCGCTCGTAGTTGCGCATGTCTTTGGGATACTGCTCAACATTGCGCGCATATCGCTCCACTGCATACTGCTTCTGCCCGGCTTTCTCGTAGAGCTCGGCCAGATGGAACGCGTAGTGCGGGGTGTTCGCGGATGCAGGGAACGTGAGGAAGGCCCCGTACATCTTGATAGCCTCGGCGGTGTTTCCCTGTTTGTCCCGGGCAAGCGCCGCGAGTTCGGTTGCGCGTGCCTGTTGCGGTCGAGCGGCCAGTACCTTGGACGCCTGGGCAATGGCCTTGGGCATTTGCCCCGAAGCGAAGTAGGACTCAGCCAGGAGCATCTGAGTGGCCTCGTCGGTGGCCCACTGCCCGCCAACGCCCTCCAGCAAACTGATGACGCGCGGGTAGTTCTTTGCCTCGTACTCCAACTGTGCGAGTCGGGCATTTACCGCAGGATTGGAATACTTCTTGTCAAGGAATAGCGTGTATGCCTGCTTCGCCTCGACCTTGAGTCCCAGCCGCAAGTACGTGTCGCCGGCATCCACAAGTTGCGGCTTGTACTTCTCGTTGTTGAGAGCGAAGAGCCGCACATTGACATCAGCGAGTTCCTTGTCCCGTTTTGCCGATGTGTACACAGCAGCCAGTTCGACAAGTACGGTCTCCCATTGGGGCGAGAGGTCCAGACATGCGCGATAGGTTTCGGCCGCCCTCTCCAGCACCCCGGCAAAGGCGAATGCCTGGGCCATCTGGTGGAGTTGGTCCTTGTCGGGCTGACCAACCTTGGCTGCTTCGCCGAGGTAGTACTTGGCCTTGTCCTTGTTCTTGAGCCGAAGGTAGACTACTCCCAATCGGTAGTAGTGCGCAGTGGTTGCCGGGTCCTGCTTGATGAGTTCGAGAAGCTCGGGCTCTGCCTTGTCCCACGCTCCGTTCTCGTAGTAGACCGTGGCTATGCGCGACTGCATGCGAACATTGCCGCCCGCCAGATCGCGTTCACGTACGTAGCTTGCCAGTGCGCCCTTCTTGTTGCCCAGTGCGTACTTGACATCGCCGGCAAGACCATTGGCGCCGGGATAGTTGGGGTCGCTTGCCAGGATGTCGTTGAGGTAGGTCGTTGCCTGTGCAGGAGTATTCTTCGCCACGTACAGGCGCGCCAGGGCGAGCCGACACGCGTTTTTGTCTTGCGCCACCGGAAGCGCTGCGGTGTACATCTTGTACGCGTCATCAAGCTGCCTGGCCGCAAGGTACACATCGCCAAGGCCCACGAGCACCCGTGGATCGGCCTTCTGCTCTGTAAAGCAACTCTCGAGATGGCGACGCGCATTGATCGGGTCGCCTTGCGACAGCTCAAGAAGTCCCAGCTCCTTCTGCAGCTCAGTATTGGTGGAGAAGCGTCCTTCCACCGACCGCAGCAGTTCGAGTGCCTTCTTCCCGTCGCCCGACATCTGCAGAGCCTGGGCTGCTTTGCGGTGCGCCTGCCAGTCGTTGGGAAGGAGCTTTGCCGCTTGCTGGTAGACATCCACAGCCAGATCGGAGTTCTTCTGCATCACGCGAATGTCGCCCATGCCGATGAGCGGCCGGGGATCGGTCGGAGCCTTGCGCATGGCCTCGCCAAAGGCGAGCAGTGCATCGTCGGGTTTCTGCAGCAGGCTCAACGCGCGACCTTTTTCCACAAGCACGTCGGCAGACGCATCGGTGACACGCAAGACCGGGTCGAGGCGCCGCAGCGCATCGGCAGGTTTGCCGCGGTCGTTGTTCAGTCGCGCAAGAAACACCATGGCATCGGTATTGTTCTTGTCAATGGAGAGTATCTGAATGTAGGCTTGTTCCGCGCGCGCCGGCTGACCCTGGGCCTCAAGGATCTGCGCTTTCTCGGAAAGGAGTGGCAGATTCCCCGGCAGCTTCGATTCACCGAGCTCGACAACCCGGATGGCCTCGGTCATGTTCCGAGAAGCTCTCAGGGCGTGCGCGTACTCAAGATAGAGAGGACCGTACTCGGGCATCACGTCGAGAATGCTGCGGTACAGATCAGACGCCTTCTTGAACTTGCGGGCTCGCGCGTAGGCACGGGCGCCCAGGAGGTAGGCCAGCTCCACGCTGGGGTCGCGCGCCACCAGATTGTCGTACATGTCGGCAGCCTGCTGGGCATTGTCTTCGCCGGAAAATCGCTCGGTAATGATGATGTCGCCGAACTCTCGCAGAAGCCTGGGGTCACTACTCACTGCGTCAAGCTTGAAGAAGCGGACCAGATCCGGCGGGATGGTCACATTCGCCCCCGAGATGAGCACCACCGATGCCGAGTCCAGATGTTTGCCGGACTCACCCACCGGAAACGACGCATCGACAGCCTTGAGCAACTTGCCCGAGGGCAGAGCCGTGATCTCTGCATAGTACTGAACAAGTCGGCCATTGTCGGTGAGCTCGAACTTCTGATTCACCATGAATGCTGCCCGAAAGCGCCGCGCAACAGCCATGTAATCCTCGCTATTGACGTCAATGGTCAAATCTGGGTACGCGTGGATCGAGTGGGCCATGGTGTCTGCGGGAATCACTTCGATCCCGCGCACCGCAGTGAGACGGAACCTCAGCTCTTCTTCGGCAAATGCACCGAACCATCGCCCTTTGGGGTCTTTGGATGCAGAGACGTCAACTGGACGTGTGACAACCACGAAATTGCGCTTGTTGGCAATGGGAGACTGGGAGAAGACCGTCGAGGAGAGCACCAGGATTGCCGGGAGCAGGATCCGGACGATTGCAGAGGGATCGGCACGCTTCATATTGGTAGCATCTCTGTAGTGAGAAAGGCGGACGGGGAACGCCAGTGCCCGGAAGAACGAATATACTACCAAGCACACTCTTACAGAATACCACTCTGCACAGCGGGGACGCCACTGTTTCGAGTACTTTGAGTTGGGTCGGCGCCGGGGCGGGGGTTCCCAGGACCGCGTTCGGCGACAGTCAGTGGAACGAGGCAGTCCGGGACGCGCGGACCAACGCGGAGCGGTGTCGTATTTTCGGGGACGTCCTCTGGTCGTGTCCGGGCAACGCCGGGTCGCCTGCGGAGGAACGGAGAAGACTCCATGCACGACCCGCACACTCGTCCCGACGCGATCGATCCACCGGCGACACGCACACCGGCAGCGTTTGGTCTCGCCGAGGGCCTCGCACCCCCACCCGAGCGCCGGCGCGACCTCTGCCTGGTCTGCAACCGCGCGCGCTCCTCGTGCTTCTGCTCCTTCGTCAAGCAGTTCGATACGCGCACGCGATTTGTGCTGCTCATGCACCCCAAGGAGTTCAAGCAGCAGAAGACGGGCACTGGCCGCATGACCCGGCTCGCCCTGCACAACTCGGAGATCGTTGTGGGAGTCGATCTCTCCGAGCATTGGCGGCTCAAGGAGTTGCTGTCGGACCTGCGGTATTTCCCCGTGATTCTCTTTCCGGGGCAGGGCTCAGCCAATCTCTCTGGCGGCGATGCGCTGGAGGCGCCGGAGGGCAAGACGCTGCTCGTCTTTGTCATCGACGGCACATGGCGGCTGGCAAAGAAGGTGGTGCACCTCACCAGATCCCTGCGCACCGTACCGCGCATCTGCTTCACTCCGCCGGCAAAGTCGCGGTTCTACATCAAACGCCAACCAGCGGACTACTGCGTGTCGACCATTGAAGCAGTGCACCAACTGCTTGAGGTCCTGGAGAAGCGCGGGCTGGAACGCCTCGACGGCAGACACGATTCTCTCATCGAAGCAATCGACTCGCTTGTGCGATTCCAGCAGCAGTATACCGGCGACTCGACCAGAGCTCCACGCCACAGCGGAGGTGCGCGTCGCGCCGAAGCCCGAGCCAGGGAGCGTGCACGACGCAGGGCTGATGCCGAGGCTGCTCAGGCGCGGGGCCGAGCAGAGATGCTGTAGGTAGGGGACTCTTCGTGTGTACGGAGAATGGGGTCAGCAGGAGAACGGTCGCCGGACCACCCGAATCCCGGGTCCTCACCGCAATCCGCACAATGCCCGGGTTTCAGGCGTCGTGATCGAGCTCCGGCGGTACGGGATCGACGATCTCGTCCCTCTTCTCGCCAAGAATGTGCCGGAAGCAGTACGCGGTGAGCGCCCCGATACTCCCCCACCCCAGGCACAGAAAGATCCATCCGCCGATAGTGAGATGTTCAGGCATTGGGCACCCCCAGTTCTCTGCAGGCGGCGTCGAGACGCGCATCGATTCTGTTGCGCTTCCAGGCCACGTAGATCGTGACGTTGAGAGCAATCAGAACCGCCAGAAGCATCCCGCGAATGAGCCAGATGAATGCAACCTTCGACATGACGCATCCAAGGAACGTCACGCCGGCCTTGGGATCAACCCCCTGTAGCAGAATGACCTTGCCGAAGTCGGTGGCCAGCCATGCGACCAGCAACACAATCAGATAGATCGGCGTCACCCATGTGAGCACGAACCTGAACGCCGGATGCAGCTTGATGGAGCTTCCCTCGTGCAGCTCCTTCCATCCGCGCTTGGAGCCAAAGAGCCACGCAAACACCACCGCCTCAAACGCGCCGAACACCACCAGAAGCAGCGTTCCGCCCCAGAAGTCCATTTCGTCAACTGCACCGGCTTCAAGTCCGAACACCGCCACCAGACCCATCACCAAGCACACTGCTCCGGTGATACTCACGGCGCCCTTGCGATGCAGTTTCATCTCGTCCTCAAAGAACGATATTGACGGCTGCAACACCGAGATCGAGGATGTCACACCAGCGAAGAAGAGCAGAACGAACCACGCGGTCTGCAGCAGCGCGGGCAGAGGCATCTTGCCGAAGATGATGGGCATGGTGTTGAAGCCCAGCCCGAAAGCGCCCATCTTGGCAATCTCTTCGATGTTGGTTGCCCCATACACCACGATTGCCATGGGAATCACAATTGTGCCGCCCAGAATGACCTCGGCAAACTCATTGGATGCGCACGCGGTGAGCGACGACATGACGATGTCCTGTTTCCTCTTCACATACGACGCATACGTCAGAATCGCGCCGATACCAATGCTCAGGGTGAAGAAGATCTGGCCCGATGCCTCAAGCCACACGCGTGGATTGGTGAGTTTGGAGTAGTCGGGGTTCCACATGAAGGCCATGCCGCGCTCGATGCCGGGAGTTGTCAGTACGCGAATCAGCAGGACCAAGCCAAGCACCAGAATTACAGGCATGGCGATCTTGTTGAGTGTCTCGATCCCGCGCCGAACACCCAGGCCCACCACCGCGAAGTTGATCGCAAATGTCACAAGGAAGAAGAACAGCGCTGCCGGCATCGCATTCACAATCCGGGTCTTGAGCACAATGTAGTCGCCGAAGAACGCGCTCACGGTTCCTGCGTTGACTGCACTCATGAGTTCGCCGGTGATGGAGTACCACGCGAACCCAAGCAGCCACGACTCGATGTAGATATAGTAGAAGGCAATCAGCAACGGCCCGAACACACCGATGGATCCGGCATACTTGGCCCAGGGTCTGCGCACGACGGCATTGAGAATGCCGGGTGCGCTCCCGTGCGAGAACTGGCCGCCATAGCGCCCCAGCGTCCATTCGACCCAGGCGAGTGGGATGCCCAGCAGCACAAATGCGACAAAGTATGGAATGAGAAACGCACCTCCGCCATACAAGGCGGCCTTGACAGGAAAGCGCAGGAAGTTGCCCAGCCCAATGGCGCTTCCCGCGACCGCGAGGATCACCCCGATACGCGAACCCCAGTTCTCTCGTGTGTGAGCCATATATGAGATCTCCGCCGTGGTGACGCGTTGACACTCTGACCGATCAACCGACCTCGCAGAAAATAAATTAGTATCCGCGTTGGGCAGAGAGGCGGCGAGCCGGGCGAGCCAGCCACCATCCGCGGGACGCACATGCAATGCCAGAGCCGTCTGGGTAGCAGTGCCGGGTGGCGCGTCGGGGTACAGTGGGAATCAAGGACCACCCGGTGCGCGACACCCGCGGGCAGTCGTGGTTTGTGGAGACGTCTGCATCTACGGGTTCCTCGTCCGACCTCGGAGGTGCACATGAATCCGTCGACCTCACACCTGCACGAATGCTTGCGGGTGTCGCGCACCGGGTGCACCGGACCTCCACAGCCGCATGACGCGCCACCCGGCTTTGCCGCCCAAACTCTCCCGCCGCTTGAGTTCTGAGTTCCCCGGCCACGCGAGTGATGTAGTTTTCTTGGCAACCCACGGCACACCGACCGGACCCGTGTGCCGCACTCATCAACGGATCGAGAGATCAAGGATCACCAATCATGAGCCTGACAAAAGGAACATCGCCGCTTACCTGCGCGCTGTGGACGCTCCTCCTTCTTTCTCTGGCAATCGGAGCCGGTCTGGTGCACAACAAGTTCTCGCGGCATGGCGTACCCCTGTTTCCCAAACCGCACGCGGGGCTGCAGATAGTTGACACCGACCACGCGGGGTTTCTGCACAAGGAGAATGCCCAATTCATTGACGCACGGTCGCCGGACGCGTTTGGTCGCGAGCACATTTCGGGCGCGGAGAATCTCGACTACTACAACCTGAGCGACGGTATCGACGCCTTCGCCGCGAAGCATGACCGGTCGGAACAGCTCATCGTGTACTGCGAAGGTATCACCGGAGACCACAACGAGGACACGTGCAGCACCGGCAAAATGCTTGTGGAAGAGCTGCTGATGCGGGGATACGCCAAGGCCATGCTCTACGAACAAGGCATCGCATTCTGGGAGAAAGCCGGGTTGCCCATCGAAAGCGGAACCGCTCCCTCGACGGCGCACGTCACGAAGATACCGATTTTCAACTACGTACGAGACCTGGCCATGCTGCTCATCGGAATCGTGGCGCTGCTGCTGTTCCGCAATCGCCCAGTCATAGCCATTGTCAAGCTGCTTCTTGGAATTGTCTTCATTGTCGGCGCCATGTCGAAGCTCTCCCACATCGACCAGCTTCAGGTAATCATGGACGCCTACCGGATTCTTCCGACGGCAGTCCTGCCGTTTGCCTCGGCGTGTATGCCGCTTGTCGAGCTCACTGCAGGCGTGGCCCTGGTGACCGTGGTCTTTTCCGCGCCCGGAGCGCTCCTGGTGGCGGGCATGCACCTCTTCTTCATCCCCGCGCTCTCGTATCGGGCGTGGTTTCTGTCCAAGCAGCTCGGGGTGTCGATCTTCTCTGTCAATTTCGATTGCGGCTGCGGCCTGGGAGAGAACTTTGCGTGGGTGCTCATTCTGCGCGATGTGGGGTTCTTGATGATGGCGGTGGCCGTGCTCGTTGCGAGTGTGCGCATTGCGAAGGCCGGGGTGGCGAAGCCCTGACAGAGAGTCGTTTCGCACGCGAAGCAGCGGAGCCAGGAGAGGAGCAGACTCGAGAAGTCCCGCAATACCCGAGCCGTCCGGATGGCCATGCCGGGCGCTGCACTGAGCCTGGCCGGATGTGTGGCGCTCATTCTTTAAGGTCCCGACCATCGAACGACGACGATTCGCGCACGCGCAAAGAAGCCCGCACTCGTGGGGTACGCGCCGGTCGACTGCATCAACATGCCGGTTAACGCGAATCCACAGAACGTCGAAGCCGCGTACGAAGAGACCTTTGCGGTCAGTCCAAAGCCCGAGGTATGGAACTATGCGTGGTGGATGGATCCGGTCTTTCCCGGCAAGTACCCGGCTGACGGCATCAAGCAGTACGAGGCTGACATGCCCGATGTCGGCGCCGACGACATGAAGATCATCAATCAACCGCTCGACTGCATTGGCGCCGACATCCATCAGGGCTCCTATTGTCAACAACCGGGGTGGTGCCATCGTGATTTTCCGATTCTCCCTCTACGGATTCCTCAAGAACCAGCGGTACTTCGAGCCCTTCATAATGCTCATACTGCTGGGCAGTGGAAGCTCCTTTGCAGCGGTGGGGTTCCTGATCGGCTTCCGCGAACTGTGCGTCAATGCGTTCAATATTCCTGCCGGCGCAATTGCCGATCTGTATGGTCGCAGGCGCTGCATGCTGCTTTCGTACCTGGCCTACATGACCGCCTTCATGATCTTCGGCCTGTGTCCCAACCGACTGACGTTCCTCTTCCCGGCCATGCTCTTCTTCGGCATCGGCGAGGCATTCCGCGAAGGTACGCACAAGTCAATGATGTTCACCTGGCTGCGTCTCCACGGGCGATTGGGGGAGAAGACCCGCGTCTACGGATTCACTCGCTCGTGGTCGAAGCTCGGTTCCGCCGTGTCAATACCGATCGCCACGGCCATCGCGTTCTATACCGACAGACTGAACGTGCTCTTTCTGGCAGCTCTGGCGCCCTACACCATCGGGTTCATCTCGCTGTGCACGTACCCCCGAGAGCTTGAGGGTCTTCCGCAGGGCGAGGTCGGGATCAAGCGCGTCTTCATGCACATGTGGCAGACAGTTCGCGACTCGCTGAAGGTTCCCGGACTCAGACGATTGATTACCGAGTCCATGGGCTTCGAGGGATTCTTCGACATCATCAAGGACTACATCCAGCCTATGATGAAGGCCATGGTGCTGGGAATCCCGCTCTTCGTCATGATGGGAACAGACAAGCGTGGCATTCTGCTTGTCGGCGCAGTGTACTTCTTCTTCCACCTCGGTTCCGCCTGGTCAAGTCGCAACGTCCACCGACTCTGTGCGCATCACGGGGGTGAGGATGCGGCCAGTCGGACCATGTGGTGGGGCATGGTGGCGATCTACCTTGCCATGCTCCCGTGCCTGCTGTTCGGATTCTACTACCCGGTGATAGGTCTCTACTTCCTGCTCTTCCTCATGCAGGGCGCATGGCGTCCACTCATCATCAGCCGGTTCGACGCCTACGCGCCCGACACACACGGCACCAGTGTGCTCTCGGTTGAGAGTCAGGCGCAGACTCTGGCAAAGGTGATCCTTGCACCGGTGCTCGGGTTTGTCATCGACATGGTGACGAGGGTGGGACATGGGAGCAGCGGGAAGTTCTGGCCCATCGCGGCAGTGGGGCTGGCCATCGCTCTGGGCATGGCGTTGACGGGGAAGAGCCGTCTCAATCGTCCTGCCACGATAGGGCAAGCGGGCCGGATTGTCTCGGGCTAGCGACTACCAGACGGCCCAGCGCATAGCACTATCCTGTTGCAGATTGTGCAGTTATTGAGTATTTTTACTCAGTCATTGAGTATGCTGTGTTTCTTCGCGTCAAGACGCTGCAAATAAAGGAAATACATCGATGATGGAACGGCCAATCGTTGAGGAGATCCGCTCGAATATCTCCCAGAATCTACCTCTCATTCACGCGATTGTGGGTCCCCGGCAAACCGGGAAGACCACTGCTGCCCAGCAGGTAGCCGAGACATCGGGCATCACGGTTCACTGGAGCGCTGCCGACGAAGCGTGGTCGGCGGGGGCTGGTTGGCTGCGAACTCAATGGGAGTATGCGCGGCAACTTTCCAAGGCCAACAACGCCCGAACTCTGTTGGTTGTGGATGAAA
>Ga0315284_10010510_pt1 | contig 13183 bp, 6 predicted proteins | sample YL17G09_16_MG_FD_203696 | JGI IMG/M metagenome (GOLD analysis project Ga0315284, IMG submission 203696) | Sediment microbial communities from Yellowstone Lake, YNP, Wyoming, USA - YL17G09_16 | ecosystem: Environmental > Aquatic > Freshwater > Lake > Sediment | place: USA: Wyoming | collected...
TATGGGTTTCCCGATCGCCGCGGTCCTAAGGCCAACCAGCCAGCCAATGTCTGCCGTCCGGGCAGGGGCACATAGAGCTGCGCCCCCAGCAAAGCTAAACGAGCCTGATCCGACTGCAGGGCATCTGGGAGCGCATTGGCATCCCCGAAGAAAAGGGCGGTCTTCCGGTTGGACAGAGATAATGCTAGAGCGCTGTTTGCAGCGAAGCGCAGCTCGCTGGTCAGCCTGGAGTCGGGTGCGTTGCTTTCCTGACTGGCGATATAATGCCCGCTCAATGAATCGTACACATAGATATGGAAATGCTCCGGTGCAATCGTATTTTGTACAGACTGGCGTAACTGCCCAACCACAACCGGCAGCTCTAACGCCTGGGTCAATTCCCGGCTGAAGGTTTGTAATTGTGTCCGGTAGGTGCCACGGCCGCGCGAGAAAAGCGCGTCGATCCCGGCTTGCAGGCGCCCTCGTAAGGGCTGTAACAGCAGCGCGAATATGAAGACCGTTCCACCGATGAAGTAGGGGTTATCCGCTTTGATGATGGAATCGAATATTAACGTAAGTCCCGTCACTAATAATCCATAACCCGCCACTGCAATCAATAACATCGAACCGTAGAGCGCCGCTCGGGTAAGAATATAATCGGTATTCAACCAACGGTAGCGCAGAATAGTAAATGCGATCGTAATTGGAAAGAATATGAAGAATAGTAAGAAATATGGGTTGAATGTGTTGCTGGGAAATAAAACAGTGATGAGGAACCAGAGGCCGATGGGGACAAAAGAGATCGTAGAGCCCAGCAGGATCAGCCTGGCCTGTTCATGCACGATCGGGGAAGGATGTTTGAGATAACGCTGAATCATACGTCCAACGAAGAACAGTATGCTCAGCCCGATGAATATATACTCCAGTCTCCAGGCGGAAACGTAGGCGAGGGGTTTATTGAAATCGTAGGTACTGGTGAAAGAAAAAATGGCTAACACCAGTGCTGGGAAGTATCCCACCCACCGTAAAAACCGGAAACGTGCCACCCACCGGTCTTCCTGAGGAAAGATCAGGCTCAGGCTGATCAGCGATCCCGCTGCCAGAGCGATAGAGAGAACCCACAGGTAGGCCAGGCGGTGGGTGGTGAGAAGGTCGAACAAAGTTACCAGACCAATAGCTACCGAGGTGGTGAAAATACCAAAAATTTGTCCTGTGGGGTCTTTGTAACGAGTCAGGAACACCCATAAACTGCATAACAAGTAGACCAGCCCAATGAGATATGGGATGTAAAGGTATTTAATACGGTCTGCGTTTGGGAAGGACTGCAAAACAACATCCAGGAATCGCTGCTCTCCCTTCGGTGTGCGCAAGGTCAGTGTGATTTTTTCCCCCGTCTTTTGTTGTTGGAGAAAATCTTCCAGCTGCCGTGTACTGCGGATATCTTCCCCGTTGATTTGCGAGATCTGGTGGCCGAATTTAAATTCCTCGTTGTTCGGCCAAGCGCCCCCCTGGCTGGGTTTTATCTGGTTCAGTACCAGGGTAGGATCCGTCAGTACCCCGATGAAGGGTAGGTGCAACCAATGGTTTGCCAGGATGAGAACAATGATGAAGTTAACTATGGCCACAATTTGGTATAGCATCACCAGAAGGGGCGCGATAGAAATTCTACTGGTTAGCGTTTGGTGGGAGGAGGAAAGACGCATGGGTTTAGGCATGTTTTGTCGGAATGTAATTCAACCATACACCAGTCTATGAAATGAATTGACTCATATTGTATGTCAGGGAGCAGGGAAGTGCAAGTGAATATGCCATTTACATTTGTGCAAGCTGGTAGAATGGCAAATGATCATCCGGGGTTGGCTTGGGAGGGATCAAGACCGGCTATGTTACGTAGATAATCCTCTACGGCAGCCTGATGGCCGACATCGTGCTGGCTGCGCTCTGAAAGGAACCACTTGTGCTCGAGAATCTGGCAGTAAAGTTCTGCCAGGCTGTTACTTTCACCTACAAGGGGTTTGAGTTTGGATGCGACAGGTTGAAAGACATTTTCCAGCCAATAATATGCTGCTGCACTAAGAAACATGGAGCGATTATTCTGCTGGGATAAAGTGGCTTTTATCTCCTGGATTTCGTTCATCATCTGCCGGGCTTGCATTTCTTCGGCTTCTAATCCAGTAAGGCTGAGTAACTGATCGCGATGGAAATTCCGGTCGGTAACAAAAACGCGGAACCGCAGCTTGCTGCCACTTTCAGCAGGCTGCATTTCGAAATCCCTGACCGAGAATCCCAGGTTATTCAGAGCGCGGATGCGTTCTTGAATCCGGAACCCCTCATCCGGAGAGATGATCTCTTCACGGGTGATCTCTTCCCATAAATCACGGTAGCGGTTGCGGATGGATGCGCCGGTTGCTGCCACAGGAAAGCCCTGGGATAAATGTTCGCTGGCAGCCAGATTCGTCAAGTCCGCTACCAGATTCTCCTCCATTATTTCAAGATCGTGATACCGGAGCATCGGCGACAGGCGTGGAGGGTGCACTTCGGCCGTTTCGGCATCCACGAGATAGGCCTGCAGCGTGCCGGCGTCGCGCCGAAAGAGGGTATTGGATAGAGAACAATCTCCCCAATAGATGCCAGCTAAATGAAGTTGAACAATCAATCCTGCCATGGCCCCCAATAAGTGATCTCTGTAGCGGTTCAAGCTGCTTTGCATAAACAGCATACGATAGGGCAGGGCCTGCTCCAGATATTGGGTGATAACCAGGCTGGTTTCGCGAACGGGAGTAAGCACTTTCGCGTATCCGACTGGTGTGACGGAGGGAAGCCAGAGCTCTTCTATCTGACTCAGGACATCATATTCAACCTGGGCAACCCCCACTGGCAGCTCCTTGATGGCATACAGGTTGCCAGTGTAGTTTACAAATACTACTGGGTGCCGTGACAGTCCGCGAGGCAGCTCTTCCAAACGGATGCAGCACTGCTCCCACTCGAGCAGGGGATGCTCCCATGGGAGATCCTGGAAATCAGGATATCCAGGCCGGATAGTGAAGTGTTTTTGAACTGGGGACATGGATCAAGGGAATATTATACACCCTGACAGTTCAATGGATAGTTTTCGACAGCATCTGAGAGCTCTTTTTGCTATAATGGGCTCTATGATGCTACGCTCACGCTACCGCCGGATCGTTGCTTTTTGGGCCAGAGTAATGATCAGCCTGTTCATGTGGGAACTGATCTTGCCGCGGATCGGGTTGAGGTTCTTATCCCAGCAGACGCGCGCCAGCCGGTTGAGCCGTATCGCTGGTCAATATCGGACGCTGGCTATTCAATTAGGTGGGGTGCTGATAAAAGTCGGGCAGTTCCTCTCTTCCCGCGTGGATGTTCTGCCTCGAGAGATAACTGCTGAGCTGTCCGGTTTGCAGGATGAGGTGCCTGCTGAAGAATATGATGATATCCGCGTTGTAGCGGAAGCCGAGTTGGGGATGACGTTGACTGAACGGTTTGCGAGCTTTGAGCAAACACCCCTGGCGGCCGCCTCGCTGGGACAGGTTCACAGAGCACGTTTATTCACGGATCCGAAAATCTCTTCAGAACCAGCCAGCCTGGTCGATGTGGTGGTGAAGATCCAGCGTCCAAAAATCGAATTGATCATCGCTACGGATCTGGCTGCTTTGCGCACCGTGGGACGGTGGCTGCGGCGCTACAGGCCGATCAGCAAGCGGATGAATGTCCCTGCCTTGATCGAGGAATTCACTCGAACCCTTTACGAGGAGATCGATTACCTGGCAGAAGGCCGTAATGCTGAAACCTTCGCGGCCAACTTTAAAAGCAATCCGAATGTGCGCGTGCCGAGAGTTGTTTGGACGCATACGACCCGGCGAGTATTGACCCTTGAGGATGTGGGGGCAATCAAAATCACCGATTACGATGCCATCACCGCGGCCGGGATCGATCGAAGTGAAGTGGCAAGCCGCCTCCTGGATGCATATCTCAAACAAATTTTCGAAGATGGATTCTTCCATGCCGATCCTCATCCTGGTAATCTGTTCATCTCGCCTTTATCCACAACCAATGAAAACCATGGATCTGGCACAGCCTGGACACTGACATTCGTCGATTTCGGCATGGTGGGGCGTGTGCCGCCCCATCTGCGCACCGGCTTGCGCGAATTGCTCATGGCGGTCGGCACCCGCGATGCGGCCCGGATGGTCAAAGCATATAAGATGACGGGCGTACTACTCCCTGGTGCCGATTTGACCCAGATTGAGCGAGCCGGATCGCTGATGTTCGACCAGTTCTGGGGGAAAAGCATGACGGATCTGCAAAAAATCAATATGGACGAGATGTTGGACTTTGCAGCCGAATTCCGAGATCTGTTATACAACATGCCATTTCAAATACCGCAAGATATAATTTTCCTGGGCAGATGTGTGGGTATCCTTTCGGGCATGTGCACAGGTCTGGATCCTGAATTTAACGTGTTCGCTCAGGTTGCACCTTATGCCGAGAAATTGGTGGCCGAGGAAGGCATTACCGGCTGGCGCTTCTGGTTGAAGGAAGCCGAGACGATGTCATTGCGTTTGTGGGCGATGCCGGGGCGGGTGGAATCGGTGCTGGAGAAGATGGAGCGCGGCGATATGTCGGTGCGAGACCCACAGCTTACCGAACAGATGCGGAGAATAGAACATTCTTTGCGCCGGGCCGCCTGGGCGCTGGTATTTGCGGCTCTATTGATGGGTGGAATACAGCTTTACCTGGCAGACCGTTTGATTTTTGGGGGAATCCTTATGGCTGGGGCAGGTATGGTCTTGTTGAGGATGTTTTTTGGCGGGAGACGATAAAGATTTTGAATCACACATTGGTTTTTTATCTGAAATTGGAATTTATATCCCTGTTGGGGCGGGACCAAGCCCCGCCCCTACTGCCTATATTATCTGATTTGCTCAGGCTGGTACTTTCGGCAGGCGGTCAGTCGCTGCCTTTACCGCAGCAACTGGATATTCATAATCTTCCAGCTGCCCGTTCATGTAGGCCTGGTATGCAGGCAGATCAAGAAAACCACTGCCAGATAGGTTGAAAAGAATCACGCGCTTTTCGCCCTTCTTCTTGGCGTCCAGGGCTTCATCGATGGCGGTGCGTATGGCGTGGGCTGACTCGGGTGCAGGGAGCAAGCCTTCAGCCCGGGTAAATATAACCGCAGCTTCAAAGGTCGCCAGCTGTGGTACTGATACCGCGCTGATGTATCCGGCGTTGTATAAAGCGCACAGACTGGGTGCCATGCCGTGGTAGCGCAAGCCGCCGGCGTGAATGGGTGGCGGGATGAAATCGTGACCGAGGGTATACATTTTGACGATGGGTGCCATCTGGGCAGTATCGCCGTAATCGAAGGCATATACACCTTTCGTGAGAGACGGCGTTGCCGTAGGCTCGACCGCCAGGAGGCGCGTTTTCTTTCCTTCGCGGATATTCTGATGGATGAAAGGATAAGCAATCCCGGCGAAGTTCGACCCACCGCCCACGCAGCCTATGACGACATCCGGGTATTCTCCGGCTAAATCCATCTGCTTGAGCGCTTCCTGACCGATCACGGTCTGGTGCAACAGCACGTGGTTGAGCACCGACCCCAGGCTGTATTTCTTCTTCCCGCCCGATGTGGCGGCTACTTCAACCGCTTCAGAAATGGCGATACCCAGCGAGCCCGGGTTGTTGCCATTGGCTTCAAGCATCTTTCGGCCGTATTGTGTGCGATCTGAAGGGCTGGGAAACACTTGGGCGCCAAAAGTTTCCATCAGAATACGGCGATAGGGTTTTTGGTGATATGACGCATTCACCATGTAAATTTCCAGTTCGAGGCCGAAGAAATTACAGCCCATTGCCAGGGCAGAACCCCACTGCCCGGCGCCAGTCTCTGTGGTGAGAGATTTAGTGCCGCTGATTTTGTTATAGAAAGCTTGAGCAACGGCTGTGTTCGGCTTATGGCTGCCGACCGGAGATACACCTTCGTTCTTGTAGTAAATGTGGGCAGGTGTGTCGAGAGCCTTTTCCAGGCGGCGGGCGCGGATGAGAGGGGTGGGCCGCCACAATTTGTATATATCGCGCACTTCATCTGGGATGTCGATAAACCTTTCCGTGCTGATCTCCTGCATGATCAATTCCATGGGGAATAGCACGTTGAGGAAATCGGGCGTCACCGGCTCGAAGGTCTGTGGATTCAGGACCGGTGTGGGAGGTACGGGCATATCAGCGTTTATGTTGTACCAGGCTTTCGGCAGGTCAGTTTCATTGAGCAGAAAACGTGTTTGGGTATTCATTTTTATCTCCTTTGTTGTTTATCTATTTTTATGATTGGTTTTATAGGACGGGGTTGAGGCCCATTTTGTCCTGTATTTCGTGAAGATTGGCTTCAGCAATCGGCCGGGCTTGTTCCGTGCCGTGGCGCAGCAGATCGCGCAGCTCGCCTGGTCGCGCGATGATCTGGCGGCGCCGCTGCCGCAAAGGAGCAAGGTGCTGGTTCAACACCTCAGCCAGGTGCCGTTTGACAGGTACATCGCCCACTTTTCCCAGGCGGTAACGATCCTTTAATTCTGCTACCCCTTGGCGGTCAGGGTCGAAAGCGTCCAGGAATGCAAACACCGGGTTCCCTTCCACATGGCCGGGATCGGTAGGGTGGATGCGTGTGGGATCTGTATACATATTCATCACTTTTTGAGTAGTCTCTTCCGGTGTCTCTCGTATGAATATGGCATTACCGTAGGAGGTGTGCATGGTACGGTTATCGGTGCCGGGTAAACGCGGTGTGGTGGAAAGTATCGCATCAGGCTCGGGGAGGGTGGGGCTGTAAATCTGGTTGAAACGACGTGCGACTTCGCGAGTCAGCTCGATATGGGGAAGTTGATCCTCGCCGACCGGAACGGCATTCGCCTTGTAGATCAGGATATCGGCCGCTTGGAGGGCAGGATAGGTAAGCAGGCCGAGGGATGGCTGCAGGTGCAACTCCTTTACCTGTTCTTTATATGTTGGGATACGGCTCATGCGCGAGACAGTCACGAGCATGCTAAAGAGCAGTGAGAGCTGTGAATGGGCAGGGATGGATGATTGCAGCACCAAGGTGGCTCGGTTGGGGTCAATACCGGCAGCCAACCAATCAGCAAGCACTTCGAGGATATTATTCTGGATATTCCCGGAGTGTTCGTAGTCTGTTGTGAGCACGTGCAGATCCGCGATGAGGAAGAAACACTCGCAGGTATTCTGCAGCTCTACCCAGTTATCGATCGTTCCCACCAGATGACCGATGTGGCGCGGTCCGGTGGGACGATGACCTGTGAGGATCCGTCTTTTATTAGGTGGTGTATGGCTGTCCATTCTGCCTCCTTTCATAATCTGGTTACTGGTACCGTTGTTTTATAAGTGATCTGCCAGAGACTCAGGCGGGAATTAAAAAAACGCGCCCATCCCTGGTTTGCATTGATGCAAACGCGGGGACGAACGCGTCAGGTTCGTGGTGCCACCCCGGTTAGGCCGGCATGTCTCTGGTATTAACCGAAAATCCCGTCGATGATGCGACGGGATAATAAGAGGCCAGCCTCACTCGTTACGAGTACGGGTCTAGAGACCGATACTCTTTACCCTGATAACGGTGGCAACTCCGGCACGGGCTACTCTTCGTTGGAATTTTGCCCTGCAGCTCCAAGGTCCATTCAACGCTGGCGTTTGTACGGATTTTCACCGGTCTCCGCTCTCTGGAACATCGTTTCAGCGCTTACTCGTCCTCATCAAAGCCTTTGTTTGTTAAGTTGGACGGATTATACGTAAATACCGGAATTTGTCAAGGAATTTTTCAGGAATTTGTCAGGTTCGAGGCCCAAAATCGGTATCCAGGAAGCGCTCCAGTATCCGCCTGCGCCAGATCCAGCGTAAAAGGAAAGCCCAGATGACTGCCGATCCGCCGATCAAGGTATAGTCCCACCAGCTCAGAGGTTCCAGCTCAAAGAATCGACGCAGCCAGGGGCTGAGTAAGACTACGATATACAGCGCCATCGATAGGGATGCTAGTATTGTGGGTCGCCAGTCACCGCTCAGTCTGTCGCCCCCTACCATGGATTTAACCGGGGGTTCAACGAAAATGATGAGCATCAGCCCACAAAGGACGGTGAAGGCTGTCGTGGCTGTTTGCGGGATCCCCAGGGCAGCGATTTCCGAGTTGTGAGAGGATTGATACGCCTGGATGAAATGGAGCAGGAACACCCCTAACCCGAAAAGGCTAATGGTCAAACCCGCGGGAAGGATAAAATGCATCAAGCGCCGGGTCAAATTTATCCGCCGCACCACCGCTGGCCGCGCCCAGGCAGCTAAAAAGATAGTGGGGATTCCGACCGTCAGTAGCGTGAGGATGGAGATGTTCTTCGGCTCGAAAGGAAAACCGCCGATCGACCCGACGGACAGGATCAGTAAAGTTACATATAACACCCGAGTTAAAAACAGCTTGAGGATATCCTGCATCCCGACGATAATGCGCTGGCCCTCTTGTACGGCATGAGGGAGAGCGGCGAACGAATCGTTCAGCAGCACTATGTCCGCTACCCCGCGGGCTGCCTGGCTGCCAGACTGCATGGCGATCCCCAGGTTGGCTTGCTTGAGTGAGAGTACATCGTTCACCCCATCGCCGATCATGGCAACGTAATGTCCGCGGGCACGGAGTGATTGCACCAGCTGCTCCTTCTGCTGGGGGGTGATGCGCCCGAACACGGTGTATGATTCAGCCGCAGCGGTGAATTGGGCAGAGTCCATCTTCGCCAGATCCAGTCCTGAGACCAGCCTGGCTTCCTTGGATAGTCCTGCTTGTTTCGCCAGTGACGCCACCGTTACCGGATTATCTCCGGATATGATTTTCAACTTCACGCCAGCCTGCTGGAAGGCTTCGAGCGTCTGGCGCGCCTCCGGGCGTAACTGGTCGCTCAAACATACTAAGCCGAGAGGGATCAATCCTTTTGGCAAGGCGGGCTGTCCAGATTTATTATGGAGTGTCAAAGAATCAGGCCTTTGTGCAAAGAGAAGCACGCGCAAACCCTTCTCGGTCCATATCAGCATCTGGGCGGCGATGCTTCTCCCTAAGGGACCGGAGGGATCGGCGGCATCCGCCAGCGCAGGCTGCAAGACTTCCGGCGATCCAAGCACATAACTGCCGCGCCACTTGGGTACATCCAGAGCCAGGGCGCTCCACTTTCGGGCTGATGAGAATGGGACTTCTGCAGCTGCCGGTAGTTTATTCCCTGGCAGAGCCGCGCTGATGGCCGCGCTGGTCGAGTTGCTGCTGCTCAGGCTGGCGGCGAAATCACCCAGGCGCTGCTTGAATTCTGTTTCTGAAATGACCAGAGGATAGACTGCCTCGAAGCATATATTGTTGGAGGTCAGTGTGCCCGTTTTGTCCAGGCAGAGCATATCCACATTCGATAGGGATTCAACTGCGTTGGCCTGCTGGATGAGAGCACCTTTCCCCGCGATGCGCACCGCGCCCATGGCATAAGCTAAAGAGATCGCCAGGAACAGGCCGTTGGGCACCAGCCCGATGATGACAACGGACATTTTAACGCTCTCAACGAGGGGTATTTTATCCAGCAAGCTGCGTATAGCCAAGAGAAGCTCGAGGTATACCGCCACAAGCAGCAGTACGCGCAAGACAAGATTGATCTGCTGCTGGAGCGGGGTGAGTACGCGGCGGAAGGCGCGCGCGCTGGAGGTGATCTGGTGCACCAGGGATTGCTCGCCTACTTTTTGCGCCTCGTAGTAAACGCTGCCAGAGACACAGAAGCTGCCCGAGTAAACCGGGTCGCCTGGCTTTTTCTCAATCAAATCCGACTCACCAGTGAGAAGCGACTCGTCCGCTTCCATGATCCCATCCAGCACCGGTCCATCCACTACGATCTGGTCACCGGCATTCACCAGCAACGTGTCGCCGACAACAATTTCATCCGGATCGATGGTCTGTTGCTGCCCATCGCGCACTACTGTGGCGGTGGGGCGGGTTAACAATGCGATCCGGTCGAGGGTGCGTTTGGCACGTATCTCCTGGATCACGCTGACGAGGACATTGATCAAGATAATACCCACGGTAAGGACCGCATCACTGACTTTTCCAAGCAGCACCAGGAGGAAACCGAGGAGGAAAAGCACATTGTTGATAAATGTAAATACGTTTTCGCGGAATATCTGAGCATAAGAGCGACTAGATCGGGCCGGGGCATGATGACTGAGGCCGCGGGCGCGGCGTTCAAGCACTTGCTGGGAGGTTAAGCCGGTGATAGTCGTCTCTGCTTTACTCATGGAACCTCTCTTCGTATTGAAGACATCCTGGCGCTACAGGTTCAACCATTTGGTCGCAAAACGTGGAAGATCAGCCAGGGGACCTTGCTTGGCAGTGCATTCAGGCAACGAATTGAGGAACATCTGTCCGTACCGTTTGCTGATGATACGCTTATCAAAGATAACCACCACCCCGCGATCGTACTGGGTGCGGATCAAACGCCCGAACCCCTGGCGGAAGCGCAGGATCGCCTCAGGCAGCGAATACTCGCCGAACGCATCTTCGAAGGTCTCAGACCGTGCTGCCACGATCGGATCGGAGGGCACATCGAACGGCAGCTTGACCATCACCAGTACTGACAGTGCTTCGCCTGGAACATCCACCCCTTCCCAGAAGGCGCGCGTACCCAGCAGGACTGCTCTCTCGGTGGTTTTGAAGATCTCCAGGAGCGAGGAAGGCGAGGCACCTTCCCCTTGTTCATAGACGCGGATATCCTGGCGCGCCAGAACAGGGCCGATGTTCATCGAGGTGCGCTTGAGCTGGTCGTAAGAGGTAAACAGCACCAATGTACGCCCGCCCACCGCCTGGCAGAGCTGGATCAAGCCGTGTTCCACCGCACGCTGGTGTCCCTGCCGATCATTCGGCTCAGGGATGTCGTTGACAACGTACAGGAGCGTGGCGCTTTCAAAGTCGAACGGCGAGCCGAGAGCCAACTCGTCCGCATCAAAGGCATTCAGACGTGAACGGATGTAATGGAACTCTCCCGCCGCAGTGAGTGTGGCAGAGGTCATAATCAGAGATGTTTTCTCGTGCCACAGGTATTTTTCCATCAAGGGGCCAACGTGCAGGGGAGCGGCATGCAGCGAGATACGTTTCGCATTCGGGTGCAGCTCCGCCCAGTAAATTTGGCCAGCGTCTGGTTTGAATACCAGCCCGGTAACGTTTTGATGCAGCTCTGACACACGGCGATACAGGTTGCTCAGACTGCTGAATAAATCCTCGGTGTCCTCGGGGAGCGCGTCAGTCAGCTCGGAGAGGCCCTTGAGCAGCTGTCCAAGGATTTCCACCAATGGCTGCAGGCTGCGTTCTGCCTCGTCCCAGACCATTTCCACATCGGCCCAGCTAGGCAGGGTGCGGGTGGCAGGCAGGATGCGGGCTTGCTGGGCGTATGAACCAACTGGCCGGCCTTCGCGCAGCTCGAACAAGAACTGGTCGATAGCGGCGAAGAAGTCCCGCACCAGGTTTTCGAAGTTGAAGGCATAATCAGCAGCCTGGTGCGCCAGGCGCTCAACCGCGGCAAAATCTGCAGGAGCGAGAACATCGTCCAGGGTGGTGAGGAGCCAGCCGAGAGTACCGGCATTCGGTCCGCCCAGCTCTTTCAAGGTGCGTTCAATCTCGAACTGGGTAACATCAAAGCTGAGCGCATTGGTTGTCGCATCTTCCAGGTGGTGGGCTTCATCTACGATCAGATAATCATATTCCGGGAGGACGCGCCCGCCGACCGCTACATCGGAGAGTAGCAGAGCATGGTTGACGATCAGGATGTGGGCGCTCTGAGCGGCCTGCCGGGCGCGATAAAACGGGCAGGCTCCACCGGTGCGCTTCAGACAGGTTTCCGTGTTGCAGCCTTCATCTTCCGAAGAGATCCGGGCCCAAACCTCGTTCTCAGTGGGTCCGTTCAGGTTGATCTCACGCCGGTCACCGCTGACACTGGATTGCAGCCAGACGAGTACTTTGGCCAGCACGCGCAACTCGTCCGGGGTCTCGGGACCGCGACGGCGCAGGTTTTCGAGGCGCCGGGGGCAGAGATAATTTCCGCGGCCTTTTAACACCGCCGCCCGCAGGTCAATGCCCAGGGCGGCGCGCAAATCGGGAATATCTTTGTTGATCAACTGGTCTTGCAGGTTGATCGTGTTGGTGGAGATCACCACACGCAGGTTGTTCTGAATAGCAAACAATGCAGCCGGGATGAGGTAGGCCATCGATTTTCCGGTGCCCGTACCGGCTTCCACCATTAAATGCCGCCCGTCCGATAAAGCTGAGGCGACAGAGCGTAGCATGTCAATCTGCTGGGAGCGGTACTCATATTGGGGAAAATGGTGCGAGAACGGCCCTCCCTGGTCAAGAATAGAGGCAACCTCGTCGATATTTAATGGAAATATTTCCGAATTAGGCAGCAGCGGTGGTGGCAAACGGCCTGGCATCTGCTCGAAGAGTGGGCCATACACACCATGCGCTGCCTGCCGTGCTGGGATGGTTTCCTTCGAGCGGGCGCGCAAGGCCTCATAAAAAACACGTTGACCGCCCCAATCTACCCCTTCTCCCAGATGGACGATCTCTGCCAACACATGCAAAGGTAATTTTTGTATATTTTCGCACAAAATCTGGTAGATGGCACGCGTGACGCGCGCATCATCCAGAGCGCGGTGAGTGGCTGGAAGCGGAACCCCGAGCGCCTGACCGAGTGCGCCCAGGTTATAACGTTCCGCGGACGGCATTAATACAGACGCCAGCTCGTAAGTGTCGAGGGAGTCATTCAAACCGAGAATTTTATATTTGCGCAGGAATGACAGGTCAAAGCGTACACTGTGACCCAGCACGGGTGAATCACCCACAAAATCCCGGAATTCCTCGAGCACGGCCCGGATGGGCGGGGCCTGTCGAACCATCTGGTCGTTGATGCCAGTTAATTGGGTTATGAATGGCGGTATGGGCTTACCAGGGTTGATGAGTTTATTCCACTCGCCTTCGACGCGCCGCCCATTAAAGCGCACTGCCCCGATCTCTATAATAGCATCGGCCTGGGGATCCAGGCCGGTGGTTTCGATGTCGATCGCAACGATTGAGTCCATGGAGAGGATTATATCATTTCGGCCACGGGATCTTTATTGGGTCTGTATAACCGTG
>Ga0315284_10010511_pt1 | contig 13182 bp, 13 predicted proteins | sample YL17G09_16_MG_FD_203696 | JGI IMG/M metagenome (GOLD analysis project Ga0315284, IMG submission 203696) | Sediment microbial communities from Yellowstone Lake, YNP, Wyoming, USA - YL17G09_16 | ecosystem: Environmental > Aquatic > Freshwater > Lake > Sediment | place: USA: Wyoming | collected...
TGAAAGATGGGTTTCTAAAGTTATGTTTTAATATAGGAGATGTTTATGCTTTTGTTCGAGATTATGATGGATGTTATAGAATTCAGATAAACAAATTCAGAGGAAAAGGACCGACGTTAAAATCCAATCATCGAAAATTATTACCATATAAAGGAAAAGTATATTGTGTTGAAGTGCAAGATAATCACACCTTACTCTGTGGACGAAATGATAAATACCAATGGTGTGGACAAAGTGTCTATGGTGTGTTGGGATTGCCAATTTTTAGATTTTATGATAGAGATAATGCCGAAGCAACTACGATTTCGGGTCAGACTATCATTCGCCACGCCGAGACGCTGGTGAATGACATGTATAAGATGAAGTTTGAGGCGGCGGGTGTTCCTATGCCCGAGCAGGACTTCGTTAAGTATATTGACACTGACTCTCTCTATGTCTCGGCAGCACCCTTGGCAAAGTTGGAGAAGGGTGAAGTGGATATGACCAAGTTTACTATCAATCTTGTAACTGAGGTTGCTAACCATATCAATCGTTTCTATGAGTATATGATTCCAAAGGTATTCAATGTAGCACCGGCGAACAATCGTATTAAGATTGTGCCTGATGTTGTTGCAAAAAAAGCACTGTGGATTGCCAAGAAGCGTTACGTCATGTTGAAGGTGTATGACATGGAAAAGGGCAAACCTGTCAAGGATAAGAACGACAACGAGGGCAAGTTGGAAGTCAAGGGTATTGATACTGTGCGTTCCAGCTTTCCAGCATCATTCCGAAAAATGGCGGGTAGCATTCTTGACCAACTTCTACGTGGCGTGTCTCGTGACATCTTGGATGAGCAAATCATGGCGTTTGAAGAGACAATTGATTCGCATACTATCTTCGACCTTTCCAAGACGAGTTCGGTGCGCTATATCTCCAAAGATGGTGAAACCACTTATAATCCCAAAGGAAGAAAACTATTTCAATTTCCACCCAAAACTCCAGCACAAGTTAAAGCAGCATTGGCGTATAATGATTTCCTTCAAATATGGAAACTGGATAAGCAAGTGGAAAAGATTGAAAATGGAGCAAAGGTCAAGTGGGTGCATTTGTTACCAAATGATTTTTGTATTGAGACATTGGCAATGAAGGCAGATGACACCGACCCCGACCAGATATTGGATTTCGTCACCCATCACATTGACCGCAGGAAGATGTATGACCGCGAATTGCATAGCAAACTAGAGGAAATTTGGCGAGTTATTGGATGGCAATTCCCGAATAGAGGAGGAATTTTATCATTAAAAACTTTTGATTTTAGTGAAGAATTTTAATTTTATTAGACGTTTTATTATTCTACGTTATATTTATTGTATGAAAGGATGATTATGGGAAGACACTCAAAATCAAAAGAAGAAAAAGATGAAAAGCGTAGGATCAGACAATTGCGATATTATTACAGACACAAAGACAGACTTAATAAAGAACGAATGCAAAAATATTGGAAAAGTGTGGCAAAAGAATTGTCCAAAGTGTAATAAAATACAAAGTTATGATAAAAAGTGGATATATGAAATGTCCAAGCGAGAAAATAAACAATGTGTTGAATGTGCTCATCAACCAAAGTTTCCAATACCAATTGGTGGTTGGAGTAAATCATGTCCGCTTTGTAGTAATAAGGTGACATATACCGATAGAGAGCATTACAGGTATTCCTTGCGAAATAATTGTTTGTGTAGAAGTTGTTGTAATAAGCAACAACCGAGGCGTGGTGGTAAAGGATTGCCAAAGGATTATGTTTTTACGGATGAACATCGTAAAAAACTAAGACTAAATCGTATAAAATATTTACAATCATGTTTTGGGCATCAATTATCTCCAACTTATAGTAAAGTGGCGTGTGATTATTTTGCAACTTTGAACAAAATAAATGGATGGAATGGACAATATGCGACCAGTGGCGGTGAGTATTATGTTGATGGACTTGGGTATTGGGTGGATTATTACGAACCTACCAGAAATATTGTCATAGAATATGATGAACCGAGTCATTATAGACGTGGAAACCTATTGCCAAAAGATATTCATAGAATGGAAGAAATAAAGAAAAAAATGTCGTGTAAATTTTTGAGATATAATCAGAAGACAAATGAATTAAAGGAATGGTAATATGAAATATGTCAAACTTGTTGCTAAACCAAATACTTGGTTCACAATTGGCAGCAAAGGTCTTCAACTTTGAGGAGAGTTGGTAACATGTCAAACCTAAGAGCAAGAGCAGATAAAGCGAAAGCATCACGATGTAAGAATCTGATTGCGGTCTTGGAGAGTCCCAAGACGATTGAGAACATTGCTTCTACCATCCGCAACGTAGATGCCCTCGGGGTTCAAAAACTTTATGTTGTGGACACCTATATGTTGCTCCCTGATGATTGGCAACAGATGCGTGAGAAGCACAAACTAAGTGCAATCTCCGCATCGGCAATCAAGTGGACGTATGTAAGAGTATTTCGTAGCACACAGGATTGTGTGAACTATCTCAAGTTCAAGAAATTTACATCAGTGGTCACGTCGCCACATGTCAAGGGTAAGACTAACGTTATTCTGCATGATGGCAAATATACTCAACCTCGGTTGGCAGTGTGGTTCGGAAATGAGTCACATGGTATCAGTGATGCGGCGGTTAACAGTTGCGACATGTGCATCAGTATTCCCATGTGTGGAATCATTGAGAGTTTGAATCTAGGAACGAGCACAGGCATTGTTTTGTATGAAGTGACCAAACAACGCCGAGCGTTCACAGAGAGAAAGAAACTATGATGACAGGAAGTTTACCAGAAGCGTGTTATAATAACATTTGTTTTTCTTCCAGCTACAGTTTGTCTGGTAGTTACAAAGGTGTAGAGAACCCATTTCTTACCCCATACCTTCCCCCAACGATGGCAGAAGCACTGAAGGAAAAAGATGGCGAGGTAAAGCAATACTTTGAGAAACTTGGATACCGAGTATCGTGGGACTTCAATACTCGTTCAGGTGAACGATGGTGGGAGATTTATGACAAAGAGGAGGGTGGTCTCATTGTTCAAATTGACATGGGAGTGCCCCTGAAATACGTCATCGAAGACATTTGCAGTTTCCACAAAGGAACTCCCTGCATAGACCGACCAGACAAGCCAGATTGGAAGTTTAGTGGACCTGATGGACCAGAACTAACAGCATTGCTCAAGAAAGTTTACAGATATAATAACTTGCAATCTCGTTGCAAGTAATATACAATACGAGGACAATAATGAAAAAAGAGATTTTGGAGACATTTATCAAGCGTTACACTTTGGCAGGGTTAGTCCCCAAAGTCAAGTGGAAATACACTGCCGCTGACAAGACGCTTCATACCCGTGCCGCCATTGATAACAAGGCATTTGTGGTTGATGTAGTCATGAATGAGTTTGACGACTTGGGAACAAGTGACATGACCATCTGCATTGGTGACACCGACAAGGTGAAGGCAATGATGACTCCATTTGGTGAGGACATTGCGATTACTGTCAACAAGAATGGAGACCGAATCCTTGGGTTTACGGTTTCTGATTCAGATTGTGAAAGTTATTGCACTGCCGCCGATCCATCTGCAATTGACCCCGTGGCAAAGAATCTTCAAGACCTTCCTGAGTATCATGTTGAAGTCCCGCTGACCGAAGAATTCATTGAGAAGTTCTTGAAGGGTCGCCAAGCGTTGGATGACGTGAATGATTTCTCCGTTGGAATGAATAAGAAGGGTGTATTTGAAATAGTCATTGGGTATGCGACTTCCAACTCAAACCGTATTCGCTTCACCCCGGCGACAGACCCTACCAAGAACACACTTGGTCAAGCACTCTCATTTCCAATCAAGAACATCATGGCACTGCTAAAGGCGAATGCCGATATTCCAAACGGAGTTTTGTCTATCAATGATTCTGGTATCATCCGAGTCTATTTCAAAAGTGACAAGTTCACTTGCACTTATTATCAGTTTTGTCTCGCCAAAAAATAAACGAATATTTAGAGTTTTTTGTTTAGAGTTGTATATTTATTAACATAGGACGTGTTATGGGAAGAAAAAAAATATACAAGACAAAAGAAGATAAATATGAAGCAGAACTTAGATGGAAGCGGGAATGGTATTACAGAAACCGAGAAAAATGTAAAGCAGAGCGGATGCGACGATATTTCGAAGTTGAAAAGAAAAAAGTACTATGCACAGTATAGTGCTAAAAACAAAAAGCGGTTGTTGGCCCGTGCAAATCGCCAAAACAGAAACAATGAACATATGATCCAATTCACAAAAAGTTACAAGACAACCGATGGCCAAGTATTTGGTTCCATTCGAGATGCACAGATTCATGAGTTGCTACTAGCGGCAAACCTTGACCAAAAAACTGCTGAGTATGTCCTTGAAAATAAGGATAAGGTAATTGACATTCTCACGACCACCCCAAACAGCAAGCCGAAGGCACGCTCCGTCAATGGCGGAAGCAAGAAGCGCACAACCGTTTCGGCATCTGTTCCTGTTGTATCTACTCCTGCCACTAAGCCAACGGTGATTACCGCTGCAAATTCAACAGTTGGTTCTACCAACAACGCTTAATCCCATGTTTGACCCAAATACATTCTTCGAGATGGAAGAAGCAGCACCCGTGTCCGACCACAGTCTGTGGGTGGAACGGTATCGCCCAAAAGAGTTTAACGACTTCATTGGTAGCGAGACTGTGAAGGAAACACTCAAGATGTGGTTGGAGAAGAAGGACATTCCGCACCTACTGTTTTACAGCAGTCCCGGCACGGGAAAGACTTCCCTTGGCAAGATGTTGGTCAAACACATTCCGTGTGACAGCATGATTATCAATGCGTCGGACGAGAATGGTGTTGATGACATCCGCAACAAGGTGCAGGACTTCTGCATGACTATGGGTATGCAACCTCTCAAGATTATGTTCTTGGACGAGGCAGACCGACTGACGCCCGATGCTCAAGGTATCATGCGTAATCTGATGGAGACGTATTCTCACTCCACTCGGTTCATTCTGACATGTAACCATCAGGAGAAGATTGCTCCCGCAATCAAGTCTCGTTGTCAGAGCTTTGAGATTCGTCCTCCATCCAAGGGCGACATCATGGCACATTTGGTAGCAATTCTCAACAAGGAGAAGATTACCTTTGAACCCAAGGATGTAGCATTCATCGTGGCGAGTTACTTCCCCGACATGCGTAAGATTATCAACTTTGCTCAACAATCCTCCATCAATGGGGTATTGAAGATTGCAAAGGCAAACACAGCAGACCATGACTACAAGACGAAGTTAGTTGAATTACTCAAGACACCGAATAAGGCGGGAGTATTCACCGAGATTCGTCAAATGGTAGCAGATGCGTCGTTCTCCAACTATGAAGAAGTGTATCGTTTTCTGTTTGACCATGTGAATGATTATGCCCCAAATAAGGCGGCAGAAGTCATTTTGAATCTTGCGGATGCTAGTTACCAATCAGCACTCGTATTTGAGCGAGAGATTACCTTCGTGGCAGCAATGCACAAGTTATTGACCGTTTTGAACAGCAAATAAGGAAAAATTATGACAGACCAACAAAGAAAACAGATACTCGTCGAAACCGTAAAGCGGTTCGGTAAGCAAGAGTGGTTCCGTGATGCAATTGTCCATGATAGTTATCCAACCACAGGAGAACCCACTCTTGAAATTAAGGTGAATTACGTTCCGCTCTTTGAGCGCAAGAGCGTTAAGGAGTTTGCCCTTTCCGTTGGCAACCTCACTGATAGATTCACTGTGGTTGATAAAAATGGTAATCCGATGGAATAACTTGTGTTTTAACCCTTCGGAAGCGACCAAGAGTGGTAATCTATCGGGTATTGAACGAGCACACCGCATATTCATGACCGAGACATTTTAGCAGCAAACAACATTAAATTTATAGGGTTGACAACTGTTGACTAAAATGTTACAATTCTTACAAAATCTTAAAAATAATTTCACTTTTTGAGGTTTGAGTGTATAATTTACGGAAAGCGTTCCAGCCAAAATCGCAAAAAGAAGGACGAATCTAATGTCTAAATTTCTTAAAGGATATAAAGATGAATGTAGATTTTTGTAAGTTTAGAGGAACGGAAAGGTATGTTAAAAAACATGGGTTGTTGTATAATACAAGGGCATACCTTATCGGGTCAATGCAATACTCTGATGGCAGAGGATGGCGTGATACAATAAAGGATTCATTTAAAAATAGTGGAATAAAATTCTACGACCCTTATCATAAGCCATTTGTTCATGACATTCCCGAAGATGAAGGCAGTCGTTCCGAAATGCTTCATTGGATGGAAACGGGACAATATGACTTGGTTGCCCAACGCATGAAGGCCGTGCGGGGTTATGACTTGCGCCTCTGCGACATTTGTGATTGGTTCATTGCTGTTATCAAGCCATCCGTGGCATCGTGGGGTAGTGCCGAGGAAATTACCACTGCCATTCGGGAAAAAAAACCTATTTTCCTTGTCATTGATGACCCCAAGGGTAAGAAAGCGACTCCATTGTGGTTGATGTCAATCATGCCACACAAGTATATCTATGACAATCTTGGCGAGGCTCTCCAGACCATTCGTGGCATTGATGATGGAATCATCAAGATGTCATCAGACCGCTGGAAACTATTGTTACCTGATCTTAGGTAATAAATATCCTCTTCTTTGCAATCTCCGTAACCTCCGCATCATCGGAGGTTTTTCATATTTTTTGGAGGAAGGAAACCCCTATCCCTTTAGGGTAGGGGAGGAATTCCGACCATTTTCACAATTTTAATTAATTTTCACTTTTTTTTGATGTTTTGAAAAAATCCATGATATGTATCACTGATGATAAGCTATAATACCAAACTCCTAACCGATTGTCAAGAAGATATGGATGCTCTTAAATCCCTTCTCGAAAACCATCGTATAGTGTTTAACATCGCTTCAAAAGAACAATTTATCGAAAAGAAAAACTCCATTGTTATTCTCCATTCCAAAGTTTATCACCCAACCAGAAAACAATTTCCTGATATAAACTCACAGGTAATAATTAAAGCAGAGCAAGAATGTCTTGCTTCCTATCGGTCTGCTAAATCAAATAAACATAAAAAGAAACTTATTGAAAAGAAAAATCTTTCAATGAGGTTGGATAAAAGATTATACTCATTTCCAACCGAAAAGTCAATAAAAATAACAACTTCAAATGGAAAGAAAATCTTTAAGTTTCAACTCTATCCGAAATTAGTAGAATTGTTAACTAAATATAAATACTCAGACCCACTTATTTATGAAAATAATGGAGAAATATTTATTTCTTTGCCATTTGAAAATAAAATTGAAAATATCAAATCTAAACTTGCTTTGGGAGTTGATTTAGGTATCCGTAGAGTTGCCGCTTGTTCAGATGGAAGAATTATCATTGATAAAAAATTTAATGGCGAGAAACGAAAACTTCGTCACTTGAAAGATTCTCTGAAATCCAAAAAAACGAAAAACGCTCGTCAAAAACTTTGCACTTCTTTGAGACGAAAAGAGAAAAATAAAAACAAAAACCAAACCCATTTAATCGCCAATGAGATTCTCAAAACAAATTGTGATACAATCGTCTTGGAGAATCTTAAAGGTATTAAAGCCAAGAAACACAAATTTCAAAACAAACACAGTATCGCACAAGTTCCATTATTTGAACTTCGCAGAATATTAACTTACAAGGCAGAAAACATTGGAAAAAATGTTATTCTAGTTAGCCCAGCATACACTTCTCAAATTGATAGTTTTAGTGGTATCAAAGAGGGTGTGCGTAGAGGTTGTAGGTTTTATGCGAAGAGTGGAATTGTCTATGATGCCGATTTAAATGCGGCAAGAAACATAGGAAATCGTTCCAAACTTCCCGTCTCGTATGGAAATATACTCGATGGGCAGGCGTCAGTCAATACGCCAAATGAATGTAAATCACTGAGAAAGCTCGGTGTCTTTCAAGCCCCTATGGCTTTAGCCTAGGGGTTGTTGACTTTAAGATACATTTACTACTATTTATATCCATGCAAAAGCAACTGACTCAATGGAACGAAATTGTCCTGTTTGTGGGAATCTGGTGTTATGATTAAATTAAAATCATTAATATTAGAATTAAATCTCTTCGATCATAAAGATTTAGTCGCCGCTATCGAATCTATTCTCAAAGATAAAGATGCCCTTAATAATCTGGAGATTGTTGATTGGTTTAAAAAACAATATCTTAAATGGTATATCTCCTCTGTAGATGACAATGAAAAACATAATTCTGCAACTAAACATTCTTATAAACAAGGAGAACCAGAATGGGCCAGTAAAAAAGATATATTTGATTTTAAAGGATTTCCTTCTGAGCACGTCAATGAGTTAAACCATATAATTGATTTCTTTCAAACACTAAATGAGATTGAGATAAAGAAAATTTATAAGATTACTTTTCCTGTAGTTAGAAAATTGATTATAAAGTGGGATAAAAGATTAAAGAATAGGATGGGTAAGAAAGTTAAGTTTAATGTTGAGGGGAAAGACCTGAAGACATTGAAATCGTTTAGTGATGGGTATAAGATAGTTGATGTATTATCTCCTTATGCTAGGAAAGAAGAAGGGGAATTGGTGGGTCATTGTGTATCCGATATTAATTATGAAAAATCAAGGATATTATCATTGAGGGATGGAAGGGGAGTTCCTCATGTAACGATGGAATTGAAAGTGAATGGTATTTATCAGATTAAAGGCAAAGAAAATAAAGCACCTGTAGATGAATATAAGCCGTATATTATTAATTTCATTGATGAGAATAATTTAGATGTAAGAAGAGATGGACAAAATATTGGATTTATAGAGTGGGAAGATGAATATTATAATCCTGACAAAGAAAAGTGGAAGGAAATTTATCAAAATAAGATAATTCCTATGCAGAATGTGAGATTTGATGAGATAAGATCTAGAATAAAGAATGGTATAATTGATGGGGATGTTAGTTTAACAGAATTATATTTACTTAAACTTCCTGATTTTTTAAGAGGAATAAGTATTAAAGGATATTTTTATTGTGATTATAATCAATTAACATCACTTCAAGGTGTTCCTCAAACTATTGGTGGATCTTTTGGTTGTAGTCATAATCAATTAACATCACTTCAAGGTGCTCCTCAAACTATTGGTGGAGATTTTTATTGTAGTCATAATCAATTAACATCACTTCAAGGTGCTCCTCAAACTATTGGTATGAGTTTTTATTGTAATAATAATCGATTAACATCACTTCAAGGTGCTCCTCAATCTGTTGGTGAAAGTTTTGGTTGTAATAATAATAAACTAACATCACTTCAAGGTGGTCCTCAATCTGTTGGTAGAGATTTTGGTTGTAGTCATAATCAATTAACATCACTTCAAGGTGTTCCTCAAACTATTGGTGGATCTTTTGGTTGTAGTCATAATAAACTAACATCACTTCAAGGTGGTCCTCAATCTGTTGGTAGAGATTTTATGTGTGATGGTAATCGATTAACATCACTTGAAGGATGTCCTCAATCTGTTGTTGGAGGTTTTTATTGTACTCATAATAATTTAACATCACTTCAAGGTGCTCCTCAATCTGTTGGTGGAGGTTTTTTTTGTGGTGATAATCCTGGTAATTTTACAAGAGAACAGGTAAGGGCGGTATGTCAAGTTACTGGAGCCATTGTAACATGATTAAACTTAAACATCTTATTTCCGAAGTAGTTCGCCTTAATAGCATTAAAGAAATTGATCCTATTAAGGATGAATTAGCTGCGGCGGCACAAAAAGAATATGATGATTGGGTACAAGATGAACATGGATATAATGACGAACTTGGTCATGGTGGTATATGTCATTTAATTGCCGAGAAATTAATAGACATATTATATAATCATAAGATATATCGTTGTCAAACTGTATCTAGTTGTCATGAGCAGCATATTTATGTAGTAGGTCAATTTAGAGAAGGTATTTATCTAATTGATATACCATATCACTTATATGAAAGAGGTGGAGGATTTAATTGGAAAAAACTTCCAGATATAAAATTTGATGCCGATTATATCGCCATTGAAAGATTAGACTCTAATCCAAGAAGTCTATCACAATACACTGATGAATATGAATAAAAAAATATACGAAAATGAGTTTTCCCCTGCTGGCGGGGGATCTAATGGAACCCTTAACTATCAAACTGGTTATGGCACTCCTGCCGGACCTGACAATTCTCAGAATCTGGGTGCATTTCCAAGCAGCGATAACAATAAAGCCGTCAATCAGAATAGCAATACAACCAAAGATACCCCCAACACTGGTTCTGTTGAAAAGGATATAAATGGCATTTTTTCCAAGAAACAAACTCCTACTCCCGACGAAATCATCGCTGGCATCAAGTATGAGTTGGGACGTCAGAACAAGAAGGACAAGTGTAAGGCTAAGGAAGAAGTAATGCAGAATTTGAAAATAAACCCTCGTCACTATACCGACCTCAAAATGTTGAATATTGACGATAAGAGTATGACTGATAATATGAACGAAAATAAACACCCAAATGACGCTCCTGCCAAGATCAAAATTTCATCAAACATTGATGAGACCAAGAAGATATTCACAGAACTTGCCCACGGAAGAGACAACAAATATGTAGTCAATTTTGAGATATGTAGTGTAATGAAGCGAATGTGGGAGCAGAAGCAGCAGCGCAATAACTGGCGTAGTGGTAAGTAACTGACATTTATCTATAATTATCCTATATTTATAACTTGAAACATATGAGCGACTATAAGAAATACCTACTTCGTCAGCTGGGGATCAAAGAATCATCCATCCAACCGTCTATCGTGGAACGCAATTCGTATCCCGGCATTGACCCACAAGAGCTTGAAATTGGCACCAAAGATGAAAAAGACGATCATGGAATGCCGATTGACAAGGCAAAATTGACTGCCAAGCAGCATCTTGCTGCCCCCGACCAAGAACACTATTACAGTGGCGTGGAGAAGGCAAAGAAAGCGGGTATGCTCAAAGACACTTTCATGGGTGGAGGGATTTCCCCAACCGCAATTGCTACACCCGTTATCGGCATTGCTGTTCGTGGCAGCAGCACTGGTGGATTCCCCTCTGGTATGGACCAGACTGGTATCTCTCCAAACACCCCTACCGGACGCCTTGGTGGATATGAACCTATTCCAACTGCAAAGGACAATAGCGAACTTGTGGGCAAGACCCCAGCAAATGCTCAAATCAATTCCGCTAGTCCTATAAGTAATGTCGAACCAACCAGTGCTGAACCTCATGCTCATCAGGTTCAACAATGCATGGGCGAACCTCCACAGAATATTACGGGTGCTTCCACTGATAGCGATTCAACTCTTACGTTGAAATCCGGAATGCCAAAACAGCAGGCAACAGTTGATATTGATATCAATCAGGAAGGGGAGATGAATGACATGGATGGTCAAGAGTCAATGGAAGACGAGGATGATGCCAAGGCAGGGTTGAACGAGACATTTGCTCGCCACATGAAGTTGATGCGACAGAAGATTGGTCTTCTTGAGGGTGATGAGGCAGAGGCTATGGCTAACCAAGACCAGATGCTAGATGCTGACACTAGATGTATGGATTGCGGCAAGGAGTTGGAGAGTGGAAATGAGACTGGAACTTGTCGTGTTTGCACTGCAAAGAATAGACCTGATAGATTGTCTGGTCAATTGAATGAAGGTGCCCACAAGGCAGGATGTACGTGTGGATTCTGTGCCAACAAAGGAAACTTTGGTAAGAAAAAGAAGGACGAAAATACAAATGCACCAAAGGATAATAAGACGAATAAGAAATTAATCGTTGATAAAGATAAAAAAGAGGAAGAGATGGATGATGAAGAAATAAAAGAAGAGGTTGAAAAATATTCTACGGCATTTGAAAGAATGCGTGGATTGGCTGGATTGGGAAATACTGTTCTTAGTTCTAATGGATTATGGGAAAATTTATCCGGTGATAATCGTGAACTAGTTCTTAATAAAGAATTCACTATGAAGATTGGGGATACGGAATATGATGTAAGAACCGACCAACATGGTAGTGGGTTTACTTGTGTAGCATTTTTACCAGATGGAAAGCAAATATCTTCATCTACATCAGATACTAAAGAAGGTGCTGAATTAGAATTATATAATAAATTAACCAGTATGAACAATAATGCCGCCGATGGATCTGATGAAAAATCACCTTCCGGTCAATTTAGGTCTCATCCATCGTGGGATGGATTTGGCGAAGGTGTTGATGAACAAGGAAATCTCGGCGAAGTAACTCCTGTGGCTGCAAAAAATGGGTGGTCCGACGCAAACATACCATGCCCCCATTGTTCGAGTAATAATACAGTTACGGCCATTAACCCAATACCACTTCCGTCTAAACTAAAAAACCCCATATCATTTCGTGGAAATTACTGTAATGATTGCCATAAATCTTGGGGTTTAAGTGCAGATCAACAGACGGGAAAAAAGATAAATGAAGATAAGATTTCTTCTTTACGTCTTGAATTTATTAGACGTGCATTAAGTTTAAAAGCAGGTAAATTATCTTCTAAGGAGTCATTACTCTTTGAGAGAATCAATGCTACGCTTAATAAACGTAAATTAAATGAAGCATCTATTGATAATACATTTAATAAGCATATGGGTTTCTTGAAAAAATCTATTATAGAAAATTGGGGTGAAGAACGCCCATGTGACTGTGGAAGTGGAGAATCAAGTGAATGGGAATTCGATGTCCAAGGTATAGAACTCTGTAGGGCATGTCCAAGGTGTAGAGATACGAAACTCTCAAAATATCGTCCCGAGACTCTGGGTTGGGGATATACTCAAGCAGATCTAGATGAACCAATCGAACCTGATTTTCAATAATGCATGAAGAGTCAGATGAAGAAAAGTTCGACCTGAAGCAGAAACTTGCTTCATTATACTCTTATTTATCTAAGCATTTAGATATTAAAGAAATTCCGAAGGTTGTTCTTACAAAGAATCAGGAGAATGCAGAAGATTCATTTGGATTGACTGGTTATTACGATCAAAAAACAAATCAAATTAGAATATATGTAACCGGTCGTCATGATACTGATATTCTTCGTACATTTGCCC
>Ga0315284_10010512_pt1 | contig 13182 bp, 12 predicted proteins | sample YL17G09_16_MG_FD_203696 | JGI IMG/M metagenome (GOLD analysis project Ga0315284, IMG submission 203696) | Sediment microbial communities from Yellowstone Lake, YNP, Wyoming, USA - YL17G09_16 | ecosystem: Environmental > Aquatic > Freshwater > Lake > Sediment | place: USA: Wyoming | collected...
CGGTGACCTTGATGGGGACGCCGAAGACCGGCACGAGGTACTTGGCGCGCCGCTCGCCGAGGCTGAGGGCCAGCGTCGCGTCCGCGAGGGCGACGTCGAACCGCCCTTCCCACTCCGCCAGAAAGGCCCGCAGGGGTTTCCAGATCGTCTCGTCGAACTGGTCGCGGGAAATTTCCTCCGTGGCCGGGGCGCGGACGAGGCAAAGGTTGTCCGCGGGGATGCCGCGCGCCGCCATGTAGTGGCACGCGACGGCGACGCCTTCGGGTACGCTTTCGGACGCCAGAACGATCGTGCGTTCGGCCTCGGTCTGGCCCGGCGCCGAAGCGCCCATCGCGAGAACCACCAGACCGATGGCCAGCCCAATTCGCTTCAATCCGGTCTCCCACCCGCGGGCGTCCGGCCGACGCGGCAGGCGTTGCAGCGCCGTGCGGCGCGCTAGGCGTCCGGCTCGGAGGCCCCGCCCGACGGGCCCGCCACTTCGTTGAGCACATGGTCCTCGATGAAGATGGGCGTATCGTTCGCGATGCCGAGCGCGATGGCGTCCGAAGGCCGGGCGTCCACCCGGACCTCGTCGCCGTTGCGATCGATCACGAGGTTCGCGTAGAAGGTGTGGTCCCTGAGGTCGGTGACGACGACCTTCGCCAAGCGGCCGCCGAGCGCCTCGATGACGCCCCCCAGGAGGTCGTGCGTCAGCGGCCGGGGCAGGCGCAGGCCCTTCAGGCGCCGGTCGATCGCCGCCGCCTCGAAAAACCCGATGACGATCGGAAACGCCCGCTCGCCGCCCACTTCCTTCAGGACGATGACCTGGTGGTCCCCCGCCTCGTTGATCATGATGCGCACGAGTTCGACGCGGACTTCCATGGCCGAGCCTCCGACTCCCCGGGTATTCTACACCGCGAATCGGCGGGGGCAAGGGGGCAAACGACGACGCTCGCCCGCCGTCAACGTTTAGCCGCGACCCAACTTGTCCGCCATAGCCCCGGCGCGCCCGGGGCGACGGCGGAAGGGGAGCGCGCTCCCCTGGCGCGCCGGGATCGCGGCTAATCATCGCAGTTCACGCCAAATCGGCGAGATTCTTTTCGAGCGCCGCGATGGTCGCCCGGACCTCGTCGGCCCGCGCCCGCTCGCGCTCGACAACCTCGGCCGGGGCGCGTTCGACAAACTTTTCGTTGGCGAGTTTCTTTTCGATCCCCCCGAGGAACGCCCGCTCTTTACCGATGCGGTCCTCGAGGCGCTTCCGCTCCGCCTCGAGGTCAATCAACCCTTCGAGTGGAACGTACACCTCGGCTCCCGCGACGACCTCCGTGGCCGAGTGCGGCGCCTTCTCGACCTCGGGGCCGGCCGTCAATCGCTCCACGCCCGCCAGGCGCTGGACCAACCCCTCGGCCGCGGCGAGGACCGCCGCCCGGTCGGCCTCGGTCCGCACGTGGGCCGCCGGCCGAACGGCAGGCGCCATCTGCATTTTGTTGCGGATGTTCCGCACCGCGCGGACGACATCCATGACGGCCGCGAAATCCGCCTCCGCCCGTTCATCCGCCAAGGCGTCCGCCCGCCCCGGCCACCTGGCGGCGATGAGGCGATCGCTCGGCGGGGCGTCGGCCAGGCCCGCGAGGCTCCGGTCCCGCACCATCCCGTTCAAATCCTCCCATGCCGCCTCGGTGATGAACGGTACGAAGGGGTGCAGCATCCGCAGGGCCCGGTCCACGACGAACGCGAGGATGCGCTGGGCCGTGGCGCGCTCGGCGGGCTCGGCGAGGCGCGGCTTGACGGCCTCCAGGTACCAGTCGCACAGGTCGCCCCAGAAGAAGTCGTAGAGGGCCATGAGGCTCGACTGAAAACGGAAGGCCTCGAGTTCCTGTTCGACGAACCGCAGCGTGCGCTCGGAGCGCGAGAGAATCCAGGCGTCCTCCAGGTGCAATTGCTTCCGGTCGAACTTCGCCCGGTCCGCCCCTTCGAGGTTCATGAGGGCGAAGCGGACGGCGTTCCAGAGTTTGTTGCAGAAGTTTCGGCCCATGTCGAACTTGGGGCTGGTGTTGCGCCCCGTGGCGGCGTCCTTCTGGACCGGCAGGCGGACGTCCTGCGTCTCGGTCGTCATGTAGGCAAGGGTGAAGCGGAGGGCGTCGGCCCCGTGCGTCGCCACGATTTCGAGCGGATCCACGCCGTTGCCCAGCGACTTTTTCATCGGCCGGCCTTCGCCGTCCTGGATCATGGCGTGAATATAGACATCCCTGAACGGGACTTCGCCGCGGCAGTAGAGGCCCATCATCACCATCCGGGCGACCCAGAGGGTGATGATCTCGCGCGCGGTCACCAGGACGTCCGTCGGATAGAACGCCTTCAGGTCCGACGTCTCCTTCTTTTCCTCCTCCGGCCAACCGAGGGTCGAGAACGGCCACAGCGCGCTCGAAAACCAGGTGTCGAGGACGTCGGGGTCCTGCTCGAGCCGGTGGCCGGGAATCGCGTCCGCCGCCAAATCCTCCTCCCGCGCGCAAACCAGAAAACCGCCGCGCGTCTCGTCCGCGCGCCAGGCGATGCCGTCGCGCCCGCCCTGTAGTGAGAGATTCTCTCTACTACAGGGCCCGCCGAACGCCTTCTTCAAATCCGCCTCGGTCGAGGTCGGGCAACTCCAGATCGGAATGCGGTGGCCCCACCACAGTTGGCGGCTGATGCACCAGTCGCGCTTCTGGCCGAGCCAATCCAAGTACCCGCGCGCGTAGCGCTCGGGGTGGAACTTGACGTGCGGCTCGCTGCCGTCCTTGGGCTCGACGGCCTTCATCGCCGCCTCCGCCAGATCCGCCATTCGCACGAACCACTGGTCCGACAGGTACGGCTCGATGGGCGTCTTGGAGCGGTCCGAGTGGCCGATGTCCGTCTCGTAGTCCTCGACCTTCTCCACCAGGCCCTGCGCTTCGAGGTCCGCCACAACCTTCCCGCGCGCCTCGTAGCGGCCCATGCCGGCATACGGGCCGCCGCTCGAGTTGATGTGCCCGTCGGGCGTCAGAATGTTGATCATCTCCAGGCCGTGCCTCAGGCCCGTCTCGTAATCGTTCGGGTCGTGGGCGGGCGTGACCTTGACGCACCCGGACCCGAACGTCGGGTCCACGAGTTTCCCGTCGGCGATGACGGGAATCTCGCGTCCGAGGAGCGGCAGGATGACGGTCCGGCCGACGAGGTCCTTGTAGCGCGGGTCGTCCGGGTGGACGGCCACGGCCGTGTCGCCCAGCATCGTCTCGGGCCGCGTCGTCGCCACCGTGACGAACCTCCCCCGCGCACCCTTCACGGGGTAGCGGACGTGCCAGAGGTGGCCCTTGACCTTTTCGTGGTACACTTCGTCGTCGGCAACGGCCGTTTGGAGGTGGGTGTCCCAGTTGACGAGTCGCTTGCCGCGGTAAATGAGGCCGTCGGCGAACATTTTGAAGAACGCGGCGCGAACGGCGCGGGCGCACACGTCGTCGAGCGTGAATCGCGTCCGCTGCCAGTCGCACGAGCATCCGATGCGCCGGAGTTGCTCGAGGATGAGGTCGCCGCTCCGTTCGCGCCAGGCCCAGATTCGCCGGACCAACTCTTCGCGGCCGACGTCGTGGCGCGTCTTCTTTTCCTCCTCGAACATTCGGCGTTCGACGACCGCCTGCGTGGCGATCCCCGCGTGGTCCATCCCGGGGAGCCAGAGGGTCTTTCGGCCCTGCATCCGGCGCCAGCGCACCAGAATGTCCTGGAGCGTATTGTTGAGCGCGTGGCCGAGGTGCAGCCGGTCGGTGACGTTCGGCGGCGGGATGACGATGGTGAACGGCCGGCCGGGCGCGTCGGGCTCGGCGTGGAAGTATCCGCCGCGCTCCCATGCCGCGTAGATGCGCTGCTCGACCGAGGCCGGGTCGTACGCCTTCGCCGACGGTTCCGGGCCGGCGGGGTCCTCGGGCCGATTCGTTCGTGCCTTAGGCATGAGGTTTCTCTTCGTCCTTCGTCAGTTTGTACTCAATGCTGTCGGCGAGGGCCTGCCAGGAGGCGTCGATGATGTTCTCCGAGACGCCGACCGTCCCCCAGTGTTCCTCGTGGTCCTTCGATTCGATGACGACGCGGACGCTGGCGGCCGTGCCCGCGCCGGAGTTGATGACGCGGACCTTGTAGTCCGTCAGGCTCATCTCCGCCAGCGTCGGGTACGCGGGGACGAGGGCTTTGCGCAGGGCGCCGTCGAGGGCGTTGACGGGGCCGTCGCCCTCGGCCACGGTGTGTTGCCAACGGTCGGCGACGCGCAGTTTCACCGTCGCCTCGGTGACGGGCGGACGGTCGTCGTCCTTCTTGATGGCCACCGAGTAATGGTCGAGGTTGAAGAACGTCCTTCGGGTTCCCGCAAGGCGTCGGACCAGGAGGACGAAGGACGCCTCGGCCGCCTCGAACTGGTATCCGAGGTTTTCGAGGCGCTGGACCTCCTCCAGGACGCGGTCGCGGAGTGCGGCGTCGGCCTCGAGGCCCGCCGCCGCCAGTTTCGCCCCGATGGTTCCGCGGCCCGAAAGTTCGCTCACGAGGATTCGCCGCGTGTTCCCCACGCGCCGCGGGTCCACGTGCTCGTAGGTCCGCTCGTCGCGCGCGACGGCCGAGGCGTGCATCCCGCCCTTGTGGGCGAACGCGCTCGGGCCGACGTAAGGCTGCCCCGGAACGAGCATCATGTTGGCCGTCTCATACACGAACCGCGACACATCCGTCAGGCGCGCGAGGTTCTCCGGCCCGAGGCACGCGAAGCCCATCTTCAGTTCCAGGTTCGGAACGACCGCGCAGAGGTCCGCGTTGCCGCAACGCTCGCCCAGGCCGTTGACGGTCCCCTGGACCTGCCGGCACCCGGCGCGGACGGCCGCCAGCGTGTTCGCCACCGCCAGGCCGCCGTCGTTGTGCGCGTGGATGCCCAGACGGAGCCCGACCTCCCGCAGGACGCGGGCCGTCGTCTCGGCAACATCCTCCGCGAGCGCGCCGCCATTCGTGTCGCATAGGACGAGCCAGTCGGCGCCGGCGTCTTTCGCGGCGGCAAGCACCCGCAGGGCGTAGTCGGCGTTCGCCCGCCAGCCGTCGAAGAAATGCTCCGCGTCGAAAAAGACCTCGCGCCCCGCTTCCTTCACGAGGCGCACCGACTCCCGGACCATCGCCAGGTTCTCCTCCAGGTCCGCGCGCAGCACCTTCGTCACGTGGAAGTCCCACACCTTGCCGACGAGGGCGACGGCCGGCGTCTCGGCATCAAGCAAGGACCGCAGCGTCGCGTCCTCCTTGGCGCGGGCGCCTTTGCGGCGCGTCATGCCGAACGCGACCAGCGTGGCGCGCTTGAGCGGCTGGCGGCGAAGCGCCTCGAAGACCGCCTCCTCTTTCGGATTCGCGACCGGGTAGCCCGCCTCGATGTAATGGACGCCGAGCGCGTCCAGTTGGCGGGCGATCTCCAACTTGTCCTGGAGACTGAAACTGACGCCTTCGCCCTGGGCGCCGTCCCGCAGCGTCGTATCGTAAACCGTGATCTCGTTCATGGCTCGCGTTCCTGATTCCCGCTCCCCTTTCCGGCTCCGTCCTGCGGACTACGCCGGGACAAGCCGCCTTCGCGGAAGAGGTCCCGCAGATTCGTCCCGGCTGCGCCGGGACTCATCTGCGGGCGTTAACCGATTGTTTCCGAGTTCTGCGTTCTGCATTCTGCACTCTGCGTTAAGCAAAAAACCCCGGAGCCTTTCGGGCCCCGAGGCGTTTGCTTCGTTGCCCAGACTACGCCCGGGGCCCTCCCGCCGATACGATGACGCCCGCGATGCCGGCGCGTGCGGCACCCGCAGTCCGAGCGAGGCTCCCGCCAAACCCTCTCTCGCCGCGTGCCGACACGCCGCACCTCCCGGGCGTCGCCCCGGCGTAGCCTCCCGTCGGGATGGCGAAGCCGGGCCACCCGGCCCCGTCCATTTGACAAGGCAGTATAGCATCGGCCGGCGGGGGGGCAAATCTTTATTCCCTCCTCCCAATGCGGAATGCAGAATGAAACGACAACAAAGGAAAAGGGGACGGGAGTCTTTTGTGCGAAGTTTACCCGCCTGTGGTGGGCACCCGAAGGGCCGTTCCGGCCCCTCGACGGCGCTCTGGGCCGCCCTGAGGAAAGTCGAAGGGCGGCAAAAGACTCCCGTCCCCTTTTCCCGCGTTCCGCGTTGCCTTTCAGACGGGCGGCAGGCCGGCCGCTTCCTCCGGAACGGTCGCCGGCGGCGCAACGACCGACAAGCGCCGCCAGCGCCCGCTCAGGAATCGCCCCCACATCACCAGGCCCAGCACCATGACGTAGCCCGACGCCGCCGACCACGGTCCAAAAATCCCCCACTCCGGCCTCAGGTGCGCGACGAGCGACGCGCCGCTCAGACCCACGCCGTAGGCGAGCGCCAGTTGCATCGCGCCCGGCCAGAGGGTGTCGCCCGCGCCGCGAAGGGCGCCAATGAAGATGACGCTGAGGGCGTCGAACGCCTGGCAAATGAGGATAAAGATGAAGGCCCGCGTCGCGAGCGCCTGGACGACCGGATCGGCCTCGGCGTTGAAGAGCCTGACGAGCGGCTCGCGCAGCAGCCAGATGCCGATGCCGCACGCGATCATATAGGTCTCCACCAGGACCAGGCCCGCATGCGCTCGCCGCCAGGCCAGTGCCGGCTGCCCGGCCCCGCAGTACCGCCCGACGATGGCCGACACGGCCGCGCTCACCCCGAACGCCGGCATGAAGCACAGGTGCCAGTAGCGGTTCAGGATGTTCGTCGCGGCGATGGCCTCGGTACCGAACCGGCCGATAATGCCCGCCATGAAGATCGTCCACATCAGCAGGTCGCCGACGAACATCGCACCCGCGGGGCTTCCGATCCGCAGGAGGTCCGCGAGTTCCCGCCGCGCGAGAGCCCACTGACGCCGCGTCGCGTACTCGCGCGCCATCGGGCCCGCCAGGAAGACGGCCCCGAGGATCGCCGCCTCCGTGGCGAACCCCGCGACCGTCCCCAGTCCCGCGCCCGCGAGTCCCATGGCCGGAAAACCGAGGTGCCCGAAGATCAGGACGTAGTTCGCCGCCACGTTGACGACGTTCGCCGCCACCCCCGCCACGAGCGTGATGGCCGGCCGGTGCATCCCGATGAACCAGGCTCCGAGCGCGCGGGCCGACAGGTTGAACGCCGCCCCCCCGACGAGGATCTGATAGTAAAGCGTCTCCTGGCGCGTCACCTCCGGCGCGTGGCCGAACAGGGGGAAAAGGTGCGGCGCCGCCGGAATCGCCACCGCCGCCAGCAACGCCGCCGCCCCCCACCCCAGCCAGAGGCCCTGCCACGCGTACCGGGCGGAGCGCTCCGGACGCCCGGCGCCGAGATTTTGCGCAGCAAAGGTGCTCACACATCCCAATAGCCCCATAAAAAAACAAACCGTCGTGAACGCCGAAATGCCACCGCCCAGTTGCGCCGAGAACGTCTCCGTCCCCACCCGCGACACCATCACCCCGTCCACGAACTGCATCACCGTGTAACTGATGGTATTGAGGACCGTCGGCACCGCGAGGCGCACCACCTCGCCGACGCCCCACAGCCTCCGCTCATCGGCCGCCCGAGCGCCCGCCTTCAGGTTGTCGAGAAAATCGGCCACACGCCTCTCCCGCCTGTCCGCAAACTCCCGACCAGTATAGCCGCATCCCCGCCGCCGGGCCAGAACGCTTGACCCGAGAACGCTTGACCCCGCGCCCCCGCCGCTCTACCATGGCCTCTGCCATGTTCACCGGCCTCATCGAAACCGTCGGCCAGGTCGTCCGCGCCGAACGCCGCGCGGACGCCTTGCGCCTCGCCGTGGACCTCGGTCCCGCGGCCGAGGGCGTCCGCCCCGGCGATTCCATCAACCTCTCCGGCGCCTGCCAGACCGTCGCCGCCATCCACGGCCGCGTCGCCGAGTTCGACGCCGTCGCCGAAACCCTCGCCCGCACGACTCTCGGCCAGTGGCAACCCGGCTCGCGCATCAACGTCGAGCGGAGTCTCCGGCCCGGCGATCGCCTCGGCGGCCACTTCGTCTCCGGCCACGTCGATGCGACCGGACGCGTCGTCGAAAACCGCCAGGGCGACGGCGGCTGGTGGCTCCGCGTCGAAGCGCCGCGCGAACTTTTCCCTGAGATCGCGCCCAAGGGAAGCATCGCCGTCGACGGCGTCAGCCTGACCGTCGTCGAGGCCGACGCTCCCGTCTTCACCGTCGCCCTGGTCCCCACGACGCTCCGCCAGACCACCCTCGGAGACTTGAAGAGCGGCGACCGCGTCAACCTCGAAACCGACCTCCTCGCCAAGTACGTTCGCCGCGCCATCGCCGCCGCCACCGGACAGCCGGCCGACGACAGCCGACTCCTCGAAACGCTCCGCCAGGCCGGCTTCCTCGACTGATCGCAAAGGACTTCGCCATGGCGAACCCGGACCTCCCGCGCCTGGGCATTTCGCTGGGCGACCCGGCGGGCATCGGACCCGAGGTCGTCGCCAAGGCCCTCGCCGACCCGGCCGTCCGCCGACTCGCCCGCTTCGCCGTCTTCGGCCTCGCGCGCCGCACCTGGTCCGACGCCGCCGGCCTTCCCCTCGATTTCGTCTCCCAGGTGACCGGCCTTGACGAGTGGGACGGCCGCGCCGGAGACGTCGCGCTCATCGTCCCCCCCGGCATCGAAGGCGCCGAGATTCCGCGCGGCCGGCCGACCGCCGAATCCGGCCGGGCCGCCGTCCAGTTCATCCTCGCCGCCGTCGATGCCGCCCGCACGGGTCGGACCGACGGCATCGTCACCGCCCCCATCAGCAAAGAAGCCGTCCACCTCGCCGGCTACCCCTGGCCCGGCCACACGGAACTGCTGGCCGAAAAGTTCGCCGCCGCGGAGGTCGCCATGATGTTCGCAGGCGGACCTTTCCGCGTCGTCCTCGTCACCATCCACCTAGCGCTCGTCGAGGCCATCCGCTCGCTCACCGTCAAGCGCATCCTCTCGGCGATGCGCCTCGCCGACGACGCTCTCAAACGGTTCTTCGGCATCGCCTTGCCGCGTCTCGGCGTCCTCGGCCTGAATCCTCACGCCGGCGAGGCCGGCCGCTTCGGTCACGAGGAACGCGAAATCATCGGACCCGCCATCGAAGAAGCCAAGACCGCCGGCATCTGCGCCTTCGGGCCGCTCCCGCCCGACACCGCTTTCCACCAGGCCGCGCGAGGAAAGTTCGACCTCCTCGTGGCCATGTACCACGACCAGGGTCTCATCACGCTGAAGACCGTCGCCTTCGACTCCAGCGTCAACATCACGCTCGGCCTGCCGACCGTCCGCACGAGCCCGGACCACGGCACCGCCTTCGACATCGCCGGCCGCGGCATCGCGAACCCCGAGAGCATGAAACAGGCCATCCGCCTGGCGGTGGAAATGATTCGACGCGGCCGCGCAGCAGCGCGGACCGCAGGACGAGGGTGAAAAACCCGCAGCCCCCGGTCAATCGGAGGCGAGGATCTTCTCCAGTTCCGCCACAAGGGGCGGCAAGTCGCGCGTCACAATCTGCCAGAGGATATCGAAGTCCACCCGGTCGTAGGCGTGAATCAGACGCTGGCGCAAACCGATGATCTGCTCCCACGGAACCTGCGCATACCGCTCGCGGTCTGTCGCGGGCACGCGGTTGGCGGCCTCGCCGATGATTTCCAGAAGCCGAACCAGCGCCAGATTAAGAGCCTATCCGAATAACCGGGTCGTGACGAGGCCGAGCGAGAAGGCCGAGGCCAAGGCGGCAGGCCCCAAACGCCCGGAGGCGTGGCTTTACGCCACGTTGAGGACGTTTGGGGCCGACAACGCAGGCATCGGCCTTCGCAGTCGGCCGCAGTAGACACGGTTGTTCGGATAGGCTCTAAGCACCCGTTCCTCGTCCAAGTCCTTCCGGGTCTTGCCCCGCGCCAGATCCATCGCCTCCCTGGCATGGTCGCGCATCTGGCACAATGTCACTCGGGGATCACGGCGCGGCATAAAGCACCTCGGCCTCGGCCAGAACGCGATCGCGGAAGTAGGCGCTGAGAAAGTTCGGCGTACTCAGGTCCACCTTGTGACCCAAAAGTTCCGACAGTTTCATTTCCATTGAGATGAAGTCCAGGCCAGGCACGCAGCCCGGCTCGAACTCCACCAGAACGTCCACGTCGCTCGTCGGGCGAAAGTCCTCCCGCAAAACCGAACCGAACAGCGCCAACCTGCGAACATGGTGCCGTTTGCAAAAGTCGGCAATGGCACGCCGATCAATGGTCACTTTCAAAGTCATCCCTCATCCTCCGCCTCGCAAAAGCCCGCCGCCCATTCCCTCGCCGCATTCGACACAAACTCTACACCCGCCCAGTCGCGGCGTCAAGCAACCCCTGGGCGCCGGCCTTTTCCACGCGCTCCTGGCGCCGCTCGCTGCTAAAATGTCACGTCGAACCATCGAAAGCGGCGCCATGACCCATCCGCCCACCCAGACCGAAATCCGCGCCCTCCTCGCCGAGGCCGGTCTCCGGCTCGACCGCCGCCTCGGCCAGAACTTCCTCGTCGACGGCAACCTCATGCGCCTTCTGGTGGCCGAGGCCGAACTCGGCCCGACCGACACCGTCCTCGAAGTCGGCGCCGGCGTCGGCAACTTGACCGAACTCCTCGTCGAGCAGGCCGGATGGGTCGTCGCCGTCGAAATCGACCCGCGCCTCGCCGGCGTCGCCCGCGAACGACTCGCCGACGCCGCGAACCTCGACATCCTCCGCACCGACGCGCTGAAGGACAAGCACACCCTCTCCCCTGCCATGGTCGAACGGGTGCAATCGCGGCAAGCGGAGGTCGGCGGCGCCTTGAAACTCGTCGCCAATCTCCCCTACGCCGCCGCCACGCCTCTCGTCGCCGAACTTCTCGTCGCCGGCCCTGTGCCCGAGCGGCTCGTCTTCACGGTCCAGAAGGAAGTGGCCGACCGCCTCGCCGCCGATCCCGCCACGCGCGACTACGGACCCGTCGGCGTCATCGTTCAGGCCCTCGCCGAAGTCCAGGTCCTTCGCCGCCTCGCCCCGAGCGTTTTCTGGCCCCGACCGCGCGTCCGGAGCGCCATGGTCCGCATCCTTCCCTCGGCCGAACGCCGCAAGCGCATCGCCGACCTCGCCGCCTTTCGCACCACCATCGAAGGCCTGTTCGGCCATCGCCGCAAACAGGCCGCGCGCAGTCTGGCCCTCTCGCCGACCTTGGGGGGAACGCCGGAGCACTGGGCCGAACGCCTCCGCGCCGTCGGCCTCGACCCCGCCGCCAGGGGGGAAACCTACTCCGTCCAGGACATCATCCGCCTCGCCAACGCCATCGCCTAACCGCGCGCCGGGTGAAATGTTTCGCCGCCCCGCGCGCCACGTTTCGCCGCCCCGCTTGTCGAAGCGCAGCGGAGACCCGCCGTAGCCCGACCTGTCCGCCATAGCCCGCAGGGCGACGGCGGAAGGGCGAAGGCGGGCCCCGCCGCACGCCGTCACAGCGCCGCCGCGCCGTTCCTACGGCATCAACTCCGCACGATTCTCACGGAACCAACGCAACGTCTCACGCAGCCCCGCCTCCGTCCCGACCTTCGGCTCGTAACCCAGCAGACGCCGGGCCTTCTCAATCCGATACGTCAGCGGCGTCGTCATGAACTTCAGCCGAAACCTGTTCACGAGCGGCGGCTCCTTCGCCCCCTTCAGCCGCCACAGTCCCTCCATCACCGGGCACGCCAACCGCACCACCCACGTCGGCGCGTGACGCGTCGGCATCGCGTAACCCGTCTCCTCGCAGATGATTTCCATCAGCCGCACGCGATTCACCGCGTCGCCGTCCGTCACCAGGAACACTTCGCCGACCACCTCCGGCCGCGTCGCCGCCAGGTACAGCGCCTCCACGAGGTTCCCCACGTGGCAGAGGCTGATCGGATGGCGCCCGGAACCCACGAAACGGAACTTCCCGTTCTTCAGGTTCTCCAGGACCCGCGGCAAAAACTGACGGTCCCGCGGCCCGTACACGTACGGCGGCCGGACGATGACCGCCGGCAACCCGCGCTCCGCCGCCAGTTGCCGGACCGCCTCCTCGGCCCGGATCTTCGTCAAATTATAGTGGTCGCCCGTGTGGATCATCGGCGCCGTCTCGTCCAACTCCCGCTGAGGCGCCATCCCCAGGACGACCATCGAACTCAGGAAAACGAACCGTTTCATCCGCCCGCACACAATCGCCGCTTCCGCCAGGTGCCGCGTCCCCTCCACGTTCACCCGCACCATCTCCTCGAGCGGCGCCCAGTCCGACACAAGCGCCGCACAGTGGAACACGTAATCCACATCCTCCAGGTGGGGCGTAAACGACCCCGCCGGGTCGCCCACGTCCCCCTCGACGAGCCCGACGCCCCAGAATTTGAGGAGGGCCGTGTCGCTCGTCCGGCGCGCGAGCGCCCGCACGCGCCAGCCCTGGTCCAGCAGCCGGCGCGCCAGGTGGCTCCCGATCATCCCCGTCGCGCCCGTGATGAAAGCCAGCGGCTGTTTCGCCTCGGCCATAACGTTCCTCAATTCCACCGGTGGCAGCCATTGTAAACCCCCCGCCCCCATGGTCAACCGGAATCAAATCCCCCGTTGCGGCGGCCCCGGCGCCCGGCGCCTTTCGAGCCGCGACCGGAAGAGCCTGCCCTGAGCCTGTCGAAGGGTCGCGGTCACGTGCCAGATCGCCGAGGTTCAACTTACGCACGGCCGCGATTGTGGATAACTTTCTTGAGGAGGTTTTGGGGGGTATTTTTGGGCGGTTTTTTGGAACCCATAGGCCTTGGCGCTAGCGCCCGGGGGGTTTTTTCGGCGGACGGGGTGCTTTTGGTAAGATGGGCTAGCGCAAATTTTGACTTTTTTAGGGGTTTTTTCACGTTTTTGGTGCGGTTTTTACCGGTTTTTGTGCCCTTTTTCGCACTTTTTCCATCCATGCCATGTGCATACCTTTATGTTAATAACTATTTTTCCGCGTCTTTGGCATGGGAATTGCACAGCCTTCAACGCAGCGGGCCACCCTGGCACGGCCACGAGCCGTGCCGTGGCCGGCGGCATCGGGCCACCCTGGCACGGCCACAAGCCGTGCCGTGGCCGGCGGCAGCGGGCCACCCTGGCACGGCCACAAGCCGTGCCGTGGCCGGCGGCCGGAGCCGCACCCCGGCCAGGGGGGCCGCCGTCAGGCCACGGCAC
>Ga0315284_10010513_pt1 | contig 13182 bp, 12 predicted proteins | sample YL17G09_16_MG_FD_203696 | JGI IMG/M metagenome (GOLD analysis project Ga0315284, IMG submission 203696) | Sediment microbial communities from Yellowstone Lake, YNP, Wyoming, USA - YL17G09_16 | ecosystem: Environmental > Aquatic > Freshwater > Lake > Sediment | place: USA: Wyoming | collected...
CTTATAATCTCTGGTCTTGTACCAACTATTGTTATAACTTTAAGTTTATGCATTCTAATTCCCCTTTATATTTGTTCAAAATAATGCGGATATAATTCTTTATGATTTACAACCCATTCTTTCATTTCTTTTATCATATCTTCATATGAAGAAATAATAAAGTCGAAATCTGTTCTACTATTTATTAATGATCTATTTAAAATTACGTCATCACTTTGATTTATAGTTATCTGGTTTTTTTTAAAATATTTGTTAAACAATTTAAGCATTTCATATTTATTTATAGTTTCATTGTTTACTAAGTTATATAGTCCAGTTAAATTATATTCTGTGGCTTTTGCCATTGCTTTTGCCAAAGTAAGGGAAGTTACTCCTGTCCATATCGCTTTAGTATAACCATTAATTTCTCCTTGTTGTTTTATGAACCAATTAAATAACCCTATTCCATCTTTATTCATGTCTGGGCCAATTATGGAAGTCCTAAATGTCAAGTCTTTTTTATTTTCAAGTTCTCCCAAAGCTTTCGAACGAGCATAAAATGATTCTCCATCTCGCAAAGAATTTTCGCTATAATTACCTTTTTTTCCAGAGAAAACACAATCCGTACTCATTTGTATAATTTTAGTTTTAGACTCTTTTGTAATATCACTAAGGTAATGAGGCAAATAACTATTTAAAAATACAGCTTGGTGCTTATTAGTTTCAGACCTTTGAATTAATACTCTTATACAATTAATTACTACATCAAATTCACCTTTTTTTATTACATCTTCAAGTAGTTTTAATTCACAAGCATCTCCAAGTATGTTTTTACAAAAAGGAAAAGGTTTTCTGGAAAATGCGGTTATGTCATGTCCTTGCTCCTTTAGATATATAGAAATTGTATGCCCAGCCATACGTGTTGCACCTAGTACAAGAAACTTCATATTACTACCCTCTCCAATTTTCTAATTCTTTTTTAATGTAGTCAATACTTGAAAGCTTTTTTTTAATCTGGTCAATATTAAGTCGTTCAGTATTATGAGAAGTATATTCAACCGACTTTGAAAGCTTTTTATTACCTTCAATAAAATATTTATCATAATTTAAATCTCGCTTATCAGCAGGTACCCTGTAAAATCCGCCCATGTCCTCAGCGTGGGCATATTCTTCTTTTGTAAGGAGGGTTTCATATAACTTTTCACCATGTCTGGTTCCAATAATTTTAATTTTGTTTTCTGCATTAAATAATTCTTTTACTGCTTGCGCTAAATCACCTATGGTTGATGCCGATGCTTTTTGAACCATAATGTCACCAGAATTTGCGTTTTCAAAAGCAAATATTACCAGCTCAATGGCTTCATCAATACTCATGAGAAATCTTGTCATATTAGGGTCAGTCACCGTTAAAGGTTGCCCATTTTTAATTTGTTCAACAAAAAGGGGTATAACCGATCCACGAGATGCTATAACATTTCCGTAGCGTGTGCCGCAAATAAGGGTTTTATCAGGTGATACTGTTCTTGATTTTGCTATTAAAATTTTTTCCATCATTGCTTTAGAAATACCCATAGCGTTAATTGGGTATGTTGCTTTATCAGTTGAAAGACAAATCACTTTTTTTACCCCTGCTTCAATGGCAGTTGTAAGAACATTATCTGTACCAATTACATTTGTTTTTACCGCTTCTAGTGGAAAAAATTCACATGAGGGGACTTGCTTTAAAGCAGCTGCGTGGAATATATAATCAACATTATACATAGCATTTTTTATACTTTCAATATCTCTAACATCACCTATGTAAAACTTTATTTTATCATTCTTATACAACCTTCGCATATCGTCCTGTTTTTTTTCATCTCTTGAAAAAACACGAATCTCACCTATATCTATATTCAAAAACCAATTTAGCACCGCATTTCCAAAAGAACCTGTTCCTCCGGTTATTAATAATGTTTTAGATTTAAACATATTTAATCTCCTTAATTATATTATTTTTTATAAAATAATACAAAATACATTTTTTTACACATTTTTCTAAAAAAATTAAATATCTTTGAATAGACAGAAACAAAAATGTATTCAATTTTATAAATTGGATTGTTTGACAATTTATTTACATATTTGAATATTTTTTTAGCTATATTGGGCCTTTCTTTTAGTAATGCTATTAAACATATTTTATTAAAATATCTGACTTTTCTGTATTCATCTTTTTTATATAACTCAGTAACCAAATTGTGCCAAAATTCTATATCTTCCTGGCTTCCAATCAAACTATAATTTATATTAGCTCCTAATTGTTTGGAATGAATCCTTGTTTGAACTAATAAATCAGGTAAATACCGAAATGTATAGTCATTTAATAGAAGTCTATACCAATAATCATAATCTTGCATATATCTAATATTTTCTTTAAATAAACCAATTTTATAAAAAGCTGATTTAGGTATTAAAAACGTGCAACCGCTAAATGTAAATTTTCTTAAACCACCTATAATATAATCTATACTTTTCATATTATCATTAATTTTATTTTTGTACCTATAAAAAACTTTACCAGATTTATTAATAAGTTCAGACATGCAAAAAACAACTTGATTTTGAATATTAATATCCTTATCGTTATCTATAAGATTATTTAATAAATCAACTTGCTTTTCGATTTTTTGAGGATAATATAAATCATCATGGCTAAGCCATGACAACCACTCTCCGTTCATATTCTTAATAGCAATATTTAATGCGGTAGAGACTCCTCCATTCTCTTTGCTAATATATTTTATTTGATCTTTATAAGATAATGCTATTTTTTCGGTTTCTCCATCATCATCAGAACCGTCATTAACAACAATTACCTCAATATTGTCATAAGTCTGATTTAGGGCACTGTTTATACTTTCATTCAAAAAGTTGGCTCCATCATATACTGGGATCACAATAGTTACCAATGGTTTATAAATAAATAATCACCTGCTCTTTATTCCATAATTTCATACATATATCTTTTTTATTAATTAAAACAATATCTGATTACTACCCAAAAAATACCCGAACTTTATAAATAATATTAATTAACATATTTAAATTATTTAATCTAAGTACCTTATTCACTATTATTATTTACCGAGAGAGAACATCTTAAAGGCTCCTTAAGGGTCCTCCTCTTGTACTTTTCCCTTATCATTAAAGTTGTAGGTGGAAATCTCCTAAAACGACCCTTACAGAAAATACATTTATTTTTAAAACCGGATAGAAAGAATAATTACAATTTTATATCAATAATTTCATTATTAAAAATTCTTCTGCACAAATCCCTAAAAGTTATCGTTAATTGTTGTAAAGAATATTTCTCTGAATTTTCTTTTGCATTTTTAGATAATTTTTCTAAAATTCCTCTGTTGTTATTTAAAAAATTTTGCTCTATCAAATAATCTAATTTATTAATTTCATCATAAAATAAAGAGCTAGATAATAATTCTTTGGGAACAATGTAATTAGCAGGATAAATACCCGGTTTTGCGTGCATAATTGCCCCCACTAAACCAGCAGTAAATCCTCCATATAAATAATATTCCAATTTTATAGGATTAATTATTACATCTGCTGATATTACTTCATCTTTATAAATTTCCTCAGGAATATAATCATTGTAAAATTGAACATCAAATCCTTGTTCTTTTAATAATCTACACTGATTAATAATTTTTTCTCCATATTCACCAATAGGACGACCAAGTATGGTAAGGTTCACATCTTTATAGCCGTGATTCCAAATTTTTTTAAAAGCTTTTAGAAGACCATCATAATCACGCCGATGTTCTTCAATCATACCAGCAACAATGAATTTCAATTTCTTCCCAATTATTTTCAAAGGTGTACTACCGTCATAAATTGTAAAGGGAAGAACAAATATATCTTTCTTATATCCATTTGCCAAAACATAATCTTTTAAACTTTCTGCATGAACAACTAAACTATTAAATCTTCGTAAAACTACCTTTCTTGAAAAATAGCGCATATTGTAACCTATAAATCCTCTTGGTTGAAATGTATTTGGCTTATATTTATTTTCAAACCATTCTGTAAGGGAACCATCAACTAAAATACTTTTACACTTTGGTTTAAAGAAAATTGATTGAAAACATAAATTTCCTCCTAGGGTATTAACAAATAATAGATCAATTTCTTTATTAGCTATTTTTTCAACCTGTTTTAAGAATGAAGTCATTGATTGATCTTCTCTTTTTATTATCCATCTATAGTTTTTAATTTTATTCTTAAATAAAGGGCTAACAAGGTTATACAGATTTTCATTAGTAAAGATTGTAACATCCGCACCTACTTCCTTAGCAATCAAACTTAATGTATATAGAAAAATTTGGTGAGTTATCACTTCAACTATTCCAATTTTCATAAGATTTTTATTATTCCTACCCCTTTTTTGCTCTTTTAGTAAATTTATACATTTGAATATTTATTTTTAATTTGTACTACTTGAAAAGCTCTAATCAATTCATCTATTCCCTCATCTATATTTATTGTTGTATTATATCCTAAATTATTTATTTTTTTATAACTAACAATGTAATTCCTTTTATCTTTATCTTCCCCGACATCTGCATAATGAACATAAACATCAGTATGTTTTTTTATTAATTCGCAAACATTCTCTTTACTATAATTCATATCCTTTGACCCAATATTAAATACCATATTTTTCATTTTACCAGAATTTTCAATTGCAAAAAGAAAAGCACGTCCCATATCCCGTACATGTATAAATGTTCTCATAAAATGTTTCTCATATACAACTAGATACCCTTCAGTTAATGCTTTATAAGTAAAATCATTTATTAATAAATCAAGACGAAGCCGTGGAGATACCCCAAAAGCAGTAGCAAACCTATATGCTATTGTTAATCGTTCTTCTAACAACATCTTTTCAGCTAAGGTTTTTGTATGACCATATAGACTTAACGGGTTTAGTGGAGTTTCTTCCGTGCAAATTTCAGTTACCGCACCGTAATTACTCCCGGTTGAGCCATATAGAATCAATTGATTATTTGATGTAGCTGATATTATGTTTTTCGTACCATCTACATTTACTTCTTTAGCCAAGGTCGGATCTTTCCTGCAAGCCGGATAACCGACAATTGCAGCTAGATGAATTATTACATCTATTCCTTTTACAGCTTTCTTTACATCTTCTAAATTCCGAACATCTCCTTTTTGAAATTCAAAATTTGGGTTTCTAAAAAATGGTAAAAGTTGATCTCCACCATACATTAGATTGTCTAAAATACTGACTTTATAACCCTTTTCAAGTAATTGAGGAATTAGGGATGTCCCCACATAACCTGCACCACCTGTAACAAGTATTTTCATTCTTCTACCTCCATTATTTTTTTATAATATTTAATCGTTTCTTTAATGCCTTCCTTTATATCAATAAAAGTAAACTCAGGATATATATTTTTAAATAATTTATCATCTAATTTTTTAATTGGAGCACCGTCTTGATATTTGGTATTAAATGCCAGTCTGCCCTTATAATCAATTAATTCTTTGATCATCTCTGCAGTTTTCCTGATTGAATAAGACTTGTTTTGTGCAATATTTACCTGCTGGATTTGCTTCTTATTCATCTCCACTGCATTTACCAACATCTTTGCCAGATCTTTGACATAAATCCATTCTCGCATAGGTTCTCCTGTACCCCAAATTTCAAATTCAGGTTGCTTTGCTTTTTTTACTTGAAGCATTCGAATTATCATACCATTTAATGCGTGGGTTTTATTTGGGTCTGTATAATCACCAGGCCCATAAGCATTGGGTACCAGAAAATTAGTAGTTCTAATATTATATTGCATTGCATAACATTCTGAAATCACAACCCACATTCTTTTGGCATTAGCAAAGGACCATACTGATTTGTGTACCGGACCATTCCACCATTCAGATTCTACTTGTATACTTGAATCCCCAGGATAAGAACAATTAGATATAGGATTAATAACTTTTATTTCACAATCAATTTCTTTAATCATTCTATATAGATTCAAAAACATTTGTAGATTATCATCAACAACATCCGCTGCATAGTTTGTCACATAATGAAGACTACCCACATGTGCAGCACAGTTAACAATGACATCTGGACTAACTTCTTTTAATCTTGCTTTGGCGTTTTCATACTCTAATAAATTAAATTCCCTCCTTCTTGAAAGCGCAATCACGTTGTACTCTTTATTTTGTAATTCTTCTATAACGCTTTTACCAACAAAACCATACCCCCCAAGTACGACAATTTTCATTATTTCCTCCTCTAATTTTAATAAATTTCTGCGTCTGCTTGAAATAAACGCCAATTATTAACATTGTATAAATTATTAAATTTTGGATTAAAAACCTTAAGACAAAAATATCTTTCCCGAATTTTTTGTTTAAAACCTAATTGAATTAAAATTTTATATTCATAGGTATGTGGTAATGCCCAGGTAGTAATAGATTCAGCTTCCTTCGAATAAAGAAAACTAACTGATCTGCGATATATATTTTTAAGCAATGATTTATCATTATATTTAATAAATACTATATCACCATATTTACAATTTGTTATAGGATCTCGAAATATTTTTGTTACAGCAAAATTATTTTTATCAATAACTCTATAGAAATATTTATGTTCCGGGTGATTATTAAATCTCCATTTTTTGATTGATTCATTAAAATCAAATTCTATCAAAGCAGATCTCTGATATTCAATATCTCTCCTCTGTTCTGATATTTGATCTTTTAAAAACATATCATTAATCTTTGCAATATTTTTCCAGCCAAGTTTCATTACTGCATTTTTTCCATTTAAATTCGGAAAAACACAAATAGCATCTAACTTTGTAAACTGATTTAAGGCATAATTAACCATCTTATTAAATATGCCCTTGCCTCTATATTCTGGAGATATAAGCATATCAATAGCCTGTCCAAATAAATTCCCGTTATTTAATTTCCTTTTTTGCAATCCAAACATTCCGATTATTTTTTTATCAATTTCAGCTATAATTAATACTGGATTGTATGGGCTATTGAAGAATTGCCATTTAAAATACTCACCATTTTTTTTTCTACTATACTGTGAGTTCATTAAATCCACAAGTTGATATATATCATCTTTTGTACCATTACGAATATTTATAAATTTATCCAAATCACCATCCCCTCTTAATGGTTAATATAATTGAATCCACCTCATCATCTATTAATTCTTCGTGAATTGGTATGGCTATTTGTTTATCATCAAATCTTCTCTGGTTGATGAGATCTTCTTTTTTACCACCAAAAATAGAATTATGGTCAATTCCTTGATGAACCACAGAAGTCGGTATTCCTTGTGATTTTAATTTTTTAATAAATTTTATACGATTTTCCACCAGAATAGTAAAAAGCCAATATGAATATGTACGATCATTCTTATACTCTAATAATTCTAAGCCAGGAACATTCGCTAATTCATTTCTATAAATACTACCTATTTCTTGTCTCCTTTTAAGTCGTTTAGAAAAATCTAATAAATTACCTAATCCGATAGCTGCACATATATCATTAAGATGATATTTATATCCTAATTCTTTAATATCATATTGTCTCTCTCCCAAAATAGAAGATTTTGATGAATCACGATCGATACTAAACCATCTACGTCTTTTCGCTGATTTATAATCTTCATCCTGTAAACAACAGAGCGCCCCCCCATCTCCAGTAGTTACATGTTTAATTGCTTGAAAAGAAAAAGCTGTAAAGCGAGAAATCGAACCTATTGGATTATTCTTATATGTTGCCCCAAGAGCATGAGCGGCGTCTTCAATAACTACCAAATTATATTCTTTTGCTATTTGATTAATTTCATCTAAATCACAAGGGTATCCTCCCCAATGTACTGGCATAATAGCCTTTGTCCGTTCTGTAATTTTAGAACGAATAGAATTAGGATCAATATTTCCAGTATTAAGTTGAATATCCGCAAATACCGGTTTTGCATATTGCATCAAAATAGATAATCCCGTTGCAACAAATGTTTGTGCAGGAAGTATAACTTCATCACCTGGCTTAATCCCTGCAATTGCAAGACCCAAGTGTAATGCTGCCGTACCACTATTTACTGTAACAGGATTGATTATTCTTAATTGACTTGAAAGCTCTTCCTCAAACTTTTTAACCATCTCTCCTTCGCTAATCCAAGTAGACTCAAGCACTTGTTTTGCAAATTTAATTGAAGATTGCGAAACATGAACATTATAAAAATCCATTACTAGTCACCTCACTTTTTTTGAACTCATATCAGTATATAAACTATCCAAAGAATCAATAAACTTGATTTTACCTTCAGATAAATTATTTAAATATATTTTATAGCTCTCCCTTTGTATTTTTTTAGAGAAATTAAATAGATTAATGAGCGAATATACATTTTTATTTCCTCTTTTTGCATGTGAAACCAATGCATTTGTTTCAAGCCCTAAAATAGCATTAAATTTTTTTAAATCAATAAACTCCCCTGGAATAAAATCCGGTAAAACTTTATAAACATATTTTTTTAAAGGTTTTAAAAACCCTATTCTTGGATGGGGTTTTAAATAAATTTTATAACCCTTATTTTTTAATTCTTTTACTATCTCAATAATCTTTTTATTATAATCTGTAAATATATTATTTTTAGAATAATCTGATTCAAATAATAAGATCGGATTATCTTGAGAAATATCAATTTTAAACGAATATTTTCTATATATTTTTTCATCTACGTTGAGCAACTTTATTTTTTTAATATTATATTTTTCGTAAGGAAATTCAAGTGTTTTAGCACCTTCTAAAATAAAAAAATTAAATTTTATATCTGTTAAATATTCGTACATTAATAATATTACAGAATCCTTTACACTATTTTTTTTATTCCTAAAATTAATTCTTGAAATAGTAGCTGTAGAATCATAATGATCAATAAAAACAATTTCATTTTTATTATATAACTTCGCTAAAAAACTAAAAGTAATCCAATCGCAAAAATGGGAAAAAAAATATATTCTACTATTTTTAATATTTACAAAATATTGATTATATATTTGTTTTATTCTTAACTTCTCTTTAATAACAGCATGTGGTTTTTTAAAAGAAAAATTTTTTAAATAAGGAATAAAAACAAGTTTTTCTAATTTTAGATCCAAACTATATAAAAATTTATACATGCCCTCAACATTAATGCAAAATATCGAAATCTTTGACCTTTTTTTTTCTCTTTCATATATAGTCAACGCATATTGTATATCAGCCGGAGCCTGACAAAAAAGAATAATTTTTTTCATTCTACACCTTTACAAAAATAGCACGAATTTGAAAATAGTATTTCTTCATAAAAAACAGTCCAATTCCACCAACTAATAATATCTTAATTATCAACGAAGATATAATATCAAAATTCAGTATATATTGAAATAATAAAAAAATTAATATCAAAAAAATTGTAAGTGGAACTATTTTCATCCAGTTAATTGAAACAAAATAACAATGTTTTTTACAAAAAACATATGAAATAACAAATGGTATAGCCATAGATATAATGGTTGCGTATGCAGCACCATATGGGCCAAATGGCGGAATCAGTAAAAAATTCAGAGCTATATTCATAATGGCGGCCGAAATAGATATATACATATTGGCCTTCATTTTTTTACTTTGTTGAAAGAATCTGCTAGTTATTCCACCTGCCTGCGAAAATAAATACGAAAATGCAATTAATGGAACAAAATAATATGCATCTTTGTACCTCTCATCAAGCAAAAGAATAATTACTTCTTTTGAGAAAAATGATATTATAAAACAAATAAAAACAACTACAATTAAATAAAGGTTGTTGTACTTAAATATTTTTTCCCTTGCAATTGTCTGATTATTTGAATTTGCTATTTTAAAAAACACAGGATCATACACCAAACCAAATGAACCTGTAAATAATACTACTAATCCTGCAATTTTATATCCCAGAGAATAAATTCCAACATCGCCGAGAGTGAAATATCTTTCTATAAAAACTCTATCCGATAAATCTAATACCCATGCTGTCATAATTGCAGGGACAATTGGCAAGCTGAAAGAAAAGGCACTCTTAAAAATTCTATATTTAAACTTTAAATTACAAATTTTAATAGATATCAGAATAAAAAATGGTAACATTATAATTGCGGAAAATAAGTTACCTTTAAGATAACCAATAGCTCCTTCTTTGTTAACTGTTATAAAATATAGTATAAAACCTGCCCCAAGAACAAACTGTAATAAGGATAGTGTAATAAATGCGCCTGCCTTTTCTTTTAACATTAAGTACTTTTTAGGCACTAATGAGAAAACATCTATAAAAGATGACAATATGGCATAAGCATAGAAAGGATAAAAATCTATTGATCTATAAATTAATCCAACATAATTATTGAATATAAATAATAAAAAAAGGCTAACAGAAGATAAAAATGTTATTGAAATAGTAATGGTGCCAAAAAAATCTTTTTTATCATTTTCTGTTTTATAATCCCAGTATAATCTAATTAAAGACCTCTCTAAACATAATGTAAAAAATATAACAAGTATAGTTTGTAATACAGCCATTGAACTAACTATACCATAATCAGCTGGTGTTAAAAAGCGGGTATAAATAGGCAATAATATAAATCCTGCCGCTTGGGGTAAAATCTGTCCGATAGAGTAAATTGCTGTATTCTTAACTAATTTATTCATCTATTCTATAATGCCCTTCAACTGCGTCCTTAATGCGAATAAAATCCTCATAATACGGATTTTCTTTATTATCATATTCGATGGGTGGCAATTTATCCAACACTGATAACTGTTTTTTACTAGTCTTAAATCGCTTGTATACATGGTAAAATTCCTTTAGTAAAGCGTTATGTTCAACTATTCTTTTTAAGCCTGCTTTTAATTTCAATTTAAACATTGAAGAACCAAGGTATTTATTCATTGCTTTATCTATGAGTTTTTGTGCTTTTTCTTTTGAAATATCTTCTTCAGATACAAGCGCTTTTGCCAAGCATTCCCTAAATTTATTATATTTTTTTTCATAGGTTCTATCTTTTATAAAGTCATTAAAATTTTTACCTGTTTGACCACCAGAACCAGAAATTATCTCTCTGGCACTATAAAGAACGTCTAATTTTTTCATTTTACCATATACTAAATCAAGCATTGATGGTAATAATTCTCCAAATCCATCATCATCTGTATATTTAATTGTCTCCTTAAAAGTCATTTTTAATAAATCCGTTCTATGAACTGCATATAAAGTTGGAATTTGGTAATTGGATAGATGAAAAGCTAGTCTGTATCTAGCTTCTGGAAAATTAATTTGTTTGCCTAAATAGATAGGGATCCATAAAAATTGTTGCTCCCTTTTTATATTAGTTTTTAAATAAAAAGATAAGTAACACCCATGAGCAATTGTAAAATCCATATTTTTTTCAAGAAAATCCACAGATTTACTTATACCATTCGGGATGATAAAATCATCATCTGCACAAAATACAGAATATTTTGTATTAATATAATTTAATGCATTACTCCACTTGCGAAATGGTTCGATTTTAGAAGGATAATTATTAATGTGGAGAATATTTAAATTTGAAAACAGCAAAATATTTTTTTTATTTAATTTTTTATTCTCATTTGAACTGGAATCTGCAACAATTATATTAAAACCCTTCCCATATTTATTATAGTAATCCAATAATCTCATTAGACGATTTGGGCGGTTATATGTTGGAATTAGAATGGTGCATTTTGTCATTTTATTCTTTATCATATTTTTTCCCAACTAATTTTTCAATAACGTCACCATAATTAATTTCAAGCTGATCAAGATTTGGAGAAAGCCAATCTTTTGAAAAATCCTTTTTGATAATTATTTTACTATTTATTTGACATTTATCATAGGCATTCATAAGAAAATTATAGCAAGAAAGATTTTCACTCTTACTATCATCAATTACAACTAGCCTCTTCGTTTTTTCTAGATTTTCAATTATTTTATCCCAATTTATTGGTGTAATAGCATTTACTGAAAAAAGAGAGGAAGCAATTCCTTTCTTCTTTAGTTTGTTATATAACTCAAAACCATATGGAAATGAAAAATTAAAACAAACAATAGATGCTTCATTTCCTTCTGTGTATTGAAATAATGTGCTTTCTTTATTTGAATAGGTTTTTTCTATTTCGATTAATTCCGATTCAAATAATCTTTGGCTAACTCCAATTATTCTAAACCCATGAGAAATAAGATGTGTATTTATTATTTGTTTTATATCCTCTTTATTAGTTATAGTAAAACCAGGAACTCTAGCTATTGAACAAAAATCTCCAAAGTTATTTAGACTTGACTGCAACCCTTGATAGCCGTTATCTACAACAATTGTAACTATAGTAAAAGACGCTGAAGGTTTTTTCCGTCTGATAAAATTGTATGTATTAACAAGATGATCTATTCCTAATAAAAGAAAATCTTGTTGTTTCATAAAAAAAATCGATGAAACTCCGTTTATCATTAAACCAAAACCAACTCCACATTGTGTGTTTTCGCAATTTGGTGTGTTAACTATATAGTCTCCTTTTTTTACTGACATTTTTCTTGTTAACCCTGAAAGACATGAACCAGCGCTAATATTCTGTCCAAAAAGAACAACTCTTTCAGATTCCAATATTTTTTGACTTAATTTTTTATTTACAAATTCAACGTATTTCAATTTATCTCCTCTTCTAATTTCTTTAAAATATTCTGACTTATTTCTTCAATTTCATCTTTTGAAAAATATTTTTGCAGAACAAAAACAGGGTCCTCTTGTGATTCTTTTATCAATGCTCCATCTTTAACATTAACGGTTGGTGCAGATCCTGCATGGTAATTAATAAACTTTCCATTTGGGTATTCATCTGTTTTGAGATACCAACTCCCTAGTGTTGTAAGTCTAACTTCTATGCATACTGGTGTTTTATTTAATAGGGTATACTCGCGTAGATTTTTTAATTTCTTAATATATTCATATGTGTCATTAGAATCCAAAAATTCATATTTGATGTTTATTGATTTTGTTAACTTTTTTATATCAATATCACAACGTCTTTCTTTAATTCTAGTAGCTAAAG